>Ga0247610_10001133_pt1 | contig 34035 bp, 27 predicted proteins | sample 174DNAGHGhighgp2_FD_193483 | JGI IMG/M metagenome (GOLD analysis project Ga0247610, IMG submission 193483) | Sheep rumen microbial communities from Palmerston North, Manawatu-Wanganui, New Zealand - 1742 DNA GHGhigh gp2 | ecosystem: Host-associated > Mammals > Digestive system > Stomach > Rumen...
ATCACTTTCGTTGCCTTCCGGATCGCCGTGATCTCCGCATGGGACAGCGTACTTTTGTCGGTATTCCTGCGATTATACCCGCGCCCGATGATCCGGTCTTCATATACGATCACACAGCCGATGGGAACTTCCCCGAGAAGAGCCGCCTTTTTCGCCTGGCGCAGCGCCTCCCTCATGTATTTCTCGTCCGTCTTCGCCTGTCGGATCGCTGCTTCCGCTGCCGCTTTTTCTTTTTCTTCACGCCGTCTGGCGCGCCGCTCTCTTTTTCCGGCCATCGTTCCTTCCGAGCTCCTTCTTCGGGATCCCCGCCGCCTACCCGCGCGGGGCAGTCCCTGCTCTTGCTATTCTGCTCCCGCTCCGCTATACTTGCCTTATGCGGATCGGAGGCTTTTTACCCACAACTTTACTTGACTATCCCGGACATCTTGCCTGTACGGTATTCACCCAGGGCTGCAACCTTCGCTGTCCCTTCTGTCAGAACGGCAGTCTGGTACTGCCGGATCATTTCGATCCTCTGCTTTCCGAAGAGGAAGTCCTCAAAAAGATGGAAAAACGAAGCGGTATCCTGGAAGGCGTCTGCATCAGCGGCGGTGAGCCGACCCTGCAGCCGGATCTGGAAGACTTTATCCGCAAAGTGCGGTCCCTCGGTCTTAAGATCAAACTTGATACGAACGGTTCCCGGCCGGATATCCTGAAGGATCTCTGCCAAAAAGGTCTCATCGACTATGTCGCCATGGATGTTAAAGCAGCCCCGTCGGAATATGCCCGCGTCTGCGGTCTTTCCGCGGAAGGATCCGATTTCTTTGCTCCTTACGCCGAGTCCGTTGCCTTCTTAAAACAGAGCGGGATCGATCATGAGTTCCGCACCACTCTTGTCAAGGGACTCCACACCCGAAAGAGCATGCAGGAACTCGCTGCTTTTTTATCCGGTGCCGCTGCCTGGTATCTGCAGTCCTATGAGGAAAGCAGTGACGTCATCTCCCTGCTGGAGCACGGGCCCGGGACTTTCTCCGGCTTTTCTTCACCGGAACTCAATGAGTTTTTATCGATCGCGCAGGAGCATGTCCCTGCCGCGGTACTGCGCGGCGTCGGATAAGTTACACCCTGTCCGCTCTTCCCCTGTATTCCATATACTGCTTTACCATCAGAGCGATCTTTAAGGTCAGGGCATCGTCAAAGTTCCGGATATCCAGTCCTGTTTTTTTCTGCAGTTTTTCCAGATGATAGACCAGTGTGTTCCGGTGAATGTACAGATCCCTTGCCGTTTCCGAAAGATTCAGGTTTTTCTCAAACAGTTTGTTGACCGTCTGGATCTCCTCTTCTTTCAGTTTCACCCCCCTGCGGTCCCCGAAGACTTCCTCCAGAAACTGCTCGCAAAGAGGTTTCGGCAATTCATAGATCAGCCTGCCGATCCCAAGCTGCGCATAGGATACGATCCGGCGTTCCGTGCTGAAGACCTCTGCGATCTCCATGGCCACCCGTGCCTCGCGGTAGGACTGGCGTAACTGGATCAATTCGGATGCAGTATTTCCGTAAGCGATCTTTGCCGTCTCCATAAGTTCCGTATTGATCGTACTTAGGATCGCCTCCGCCTCTTCGGACAGCGCCTCCGCTTCCTTTTTTCCGCTGAACAGACGGATCAGGGCGATCGCGTGATCGCTCAGCGTGACCACGGTAGCCGTCTCCGGATCGGAATAGATCTGTCTTAAGGTCTCACCGATAAAGGAAACCCTCTGATTACTGCTCTCCTGTCTTCCCGTCTGTCCGGGCTCGATAAGATAAACGACTCCTCTCGCATCCTTGCGGATCCCGAAACGTTCCGCTGCAGCAGCGATCTCGTCTTCCGACATTTCCCCGCTGATCAGCCCGCGGAAAAAACTCTCCCTCGAATCACCGGCCGGCTGTCCGAGAGAAATGCCCAATACTCCCGCGCGGACGGTACCGAGGACATTACCGTTTTCATCCGTGATCGTAAGGATACGATCCTCATCCATCGCCCCGATCAGCGTACCAAGATCCTGTTTTTTCTGTTTTTTCACATCCGACCCCTTTCCTGCGCTTTATTTCTGCCCGGATTTCCTCATGCTCTTTATCTTCCCGCAGGCCTCTGCCAGCAGTACCGGCAGCGCGATCCCCGCGATCAGATAAAAGATCAGGGAATAATACGGCAGCTTTGCCGGCGTGTAATAATACCACAGATCCGTTTTGTAACGGACCATATCGAAATCGGCAAAATGACCGGTGTACTTTGCCAGAAACGCATAGATCGTTTTCACAAACATGAAGCCCGCAAACTGATGCAGCATGATCGAATAGCTGTGATCCGCGATCTTTCGAAGCCCCCGGTCCTCTTTGAGTCCCGGCTCCAGGATCCTGGCGATACGGAGCCAGAATGCGATCCCCAGCATCCCCGTCAGATACGGTACGACAGGCCCCTCCGGAAAACCGTCACACCAGGAGATCACATAGATCGGCATGCGATGACAGAAAAACAGGAGCAGCAGCTGCGCCGCAATGATGCATCCGAAATAAACGAGGTTCGGAAGTCTGTCATATTTTTCCAGGACGCGCCGGTAATAGACGCCGATCGCGTAAAATGCCAGAAAATACAGGGAACGAACCGGCAAAAGCCACCATCCCTCATGGTAACCCAGGATGGAAAGAGAAAGCCCCAGGATGCCCGCTCCCAGACAGACCAGCACCGTTACCGTCTCTGCTGCCGTTTGCTTTCCGTTCCCGTCCGCGCTTTTTTTCCGCGGCAGAGAGAGCAGCTTCCGGATACTCATATAGAGCACCTGTGCGGCAAACAGCGGTACGACATACCAGCCGGCCAGATTGTAGGAAAACTGATGTCCGTCATACAGCGGAGCCAGAAAGAGATTCCGCAGGGTCAGCTCCCCGCCGATCGTAAATCCCGCCCGGTGAGAGAGTGCGACGATCACACCGTAGAACAGATTCCACAGATACATGGGAAGCAGCAGATGCTTCGCTTTTTTCCCGATAAAAGCAAGCGGCTTTTCTTCCGCCGAATCTTTGTAAAAATATCCCGATGCAAAGATCAGGATCGCCAGATGCGTCCCCATATAAGGGATCCACTCATAAAACAGATCGATCGCACCGTCATCGCAGTGACCGCTTACGATCATGATCATCGCAAACGCGTAAAGGATCTTGAACCGGTGATCTGTCTTTTCCGCCTCCACGTCTACTGTCTCCTGATAATGATATCCGTGATCCGGACATCTTCCGCCGACGGATTGCTCAGACGGAGCTCTACATGATAGGTATTCTCCGGCACCGTAACGCTTATCGTCTGTCGCAGGATCTGCGCAGATGCCGCCTGATCCTCAGGCAGACGCAAGGACCTGGCGATATCCGGATCCATCGCTCCTCGTACGGATCCCACCGGCAGCGACACGGCACCAAACTCTGCCGTAACCGCATTCTCCAGCCGTTCGATCCCGTCACCCTCTATTTCGATCTCATAGGTTCCGGCATAAAAAGTCATATTCGGTCCGGCCGCAGACGCTCCCGGATGAAGAATCCAGGCTCCGTCAACCACGTCCCCTCCGGACAGCCATGCTCCGTCATTCAGATCATATCTGTAGTCGCTGAGCGCCGCAAGCATCGAAGCATGGTCCTCAAAGCCGTATGCCACGTAGAAAGCATTGCGAAAAGCGACATCCTCTTCCGTCAGATACCGGACCAGCGGGCATTCTGTTTCCTCCTGCGTGCTTAACAGAATGAAGACTTTTCCCTCCGGTTTCTTTTCCTTATGATCGATCGGCTGGAGCCAGAGATACAGTTCCTCCACGTCGACCTTTTCCGAAACATAGTCATCCCAGTTAAACATCTCAAAACGGCCCTCGGAGAGTTCCGTACAGATATTTCCGTTCCAGTAGGACGCATATCCGCTCTCGTATCCCTGTGCCGCCAGTGCAGCGGTCACTTCTTTCAGCGCTGTCGTGTAGTCGGCACGCATCAGTCCCGGGTATCTGCCGCAGCCTCCCAGAAAGACCGCAGTGATCACGGCCGCGGGGATCAAATGCCCCCAGGGAAGGGCTTTTCCTTTTTCCTCTTTCACGGGATCCGCCTTCTCCTCATCCGCCCGTTTCCACGCAAAAGCCAGCAGCGGTGCCGCAAACACGATGAACGGAAGAGCATATCGATCTTCGTAATACATATCTGTGAAAAGATACAGCAGGAAATACACCGCCGTCATCATGAGAAGAAGATCCGCCAGAAAACGCTCTTCCGCCCCTCTCTTTTCCCGGTTCTTTCCGTAAATGATATAGTAGAGCAGGATACCGCCGACGATCAGAAATGCGGCCATATTCTTGATGAGATCCCCGGAGAATACTTCCCCCTCGGTATATCCGTATTCATGCAGGATCCCCATGATCAGGCTCTCCGCCTTCGCAAAGGAAAGACCGGTAAAGGATAAGCTGCTCCATCCGTTAAAGTGATACGATCGCAGCAGGATATTGCTGTTGATCCCGTACCCGACGATCCCTCCCGCAAATGCGATCAGGGCTCCCGGCAGCTGCACCCGCCGATTTCGGAAACTCTCCAGAAGAAACACAAAAAGCAAAGGAAGATAACAGATAATGATCTGCCTGGGACCTCCCACTCCCGCCGCAACGGATAACAGGAACAGCAGGATCCCGAAGACGGCCTTTTTCTTCGCTGTTTTTGCATTTCGGAAATGAAGCACCAGGGCCGCCGTCGTAAACGAGATCGCGATATGCGGGATATAGTAGAGTCCGTACAGAATGATGTATGCGTAATCGTGGGAAAATGGCAGGAATAACAATGCTGCCCCGTAGGGAAAGTACTTTTTGATCCCGGCCTGTACGCAGAGATAATAGAACGATGCCCCGTAGAGAAGCAGGAGTACCACTCCCGAGAGCAGTCTGGAAATGCGAAAACTCCCGGTCAGTGCCAGAAAAAGAGAGAAAAAGATCTGGTTATTCAACACCCGGATCTCGGTCGAATACTTCCAGTTCGGTGTGATGATACGATGCTCGTCCGCCAGGATCCGTGAGAGCACCATCTCACTCGACATATCCGCATCCAGGAGCCGCTCCACCCGAAGAAGATAAAACAGGATCCAGGATAACGCCACCGCAGCAAAGACCAACCACGGCAGATAACGCCTAATCTTTTCTTTCATAATGTGTTCATGTTAGCAACAAAAGCACAAAAAGTCAAACTGCGCAAAAAACAGAAAGCCCCCCGGCCTTTGCCGGAGAGCCCCCTGTTTTAAAGGTTGAAAGGTGATTCCTTATCTGCCTTAGTTCGTGATCGTCTGCTCCGTCTCCTTGTCGAACACATGGATCTTCTCGGTATCGAAAGCAAATCTTACGACATCGTTCGGACGAGCGGTCGTTCTCGGATCGACGCGGGCCGTCATCGGGAACTCGTCGAGATCGAAATACAGGAATACTTCTGCACCGAGGAGCTCGTATACGCGGATCGTAGCTTCGAACGTGCTGTTCGGGTTCGCCTCTACCATCATCTCGCTGTCGTATACATCCTCCGGACGGATACCGAAGGTAACGGTACGTCCGTCGTAACCGCCATCGATGAGCTTCTTGGACTTTGCTGCATTCAGAGGAATTGCCTTGTCCGCGATCTTTAAGTATGCGGTCTCGCCCTGAACCTCTACGACTGCATCGAGGAAGTTCATCTGCGGAGATCCCATGAAGCCTGCTACGAAGAGGTTTGCCGGCTTCTCATACAGATTCTGCGGCGTATCCACCTGCTGTACGACACCGTCCTTCATAACGACGATACGGGTACCAAGCGTCATAGCCTCGGTCTGGTCGTGCGTAACGTAGATGATCGTGGTGCCCAGTCTCTGGTGCAGCTTAGCGATCTCAATTCTCATCTGTACGCGGAGCTTTGCATCCAGGTTGGAAAGCGGCTCGTCCATCAGGAAGACCTTCGGATTACGGACGATCGCACGTCCCATTGCCACACGCTGTCTCTGACCACCGGAGAGAGCCTTCGGCTTACGCTCAAGAAGCGGAACCAGGTCAAGGATCTTCGCTGCCTCACGGACCATCTTGTCGATCTCGTCGCTCGGAACTTTACGAAGCTTCAGGCCGAATGCCATGTTATCATATACGGTCATGTGCGGATACAGAGCGTAGTTCTGGAATACCATTGCGATATCACGATCCTTCGGCTCTACATCGTTGACGAGACGGTCACCGATACGAAGCTCACCGGAGCTGATGTCTTCCAGACCTGCGATCATACGCAGCGTCGTGGACTTACCGCATCCGGAAGGACCTACGAAGATGATGAACTCCTGATCCGCGATCTCAAGGTTGAAATCCTTAACTGCCTCAAAGCCGTTGGGATAAACCTTGCACACGTTCTTTAAAGAAAGACTTGCCATTGTGTGTAACCTCCTTAAGGTTGTCTTTTTGCGCACTGTTGCGCCACTATTCGAGAGTATAACGAAAATCTGCCCGGATTTCCATTGACCAAGCGACGAATTTTTTTAAAAAAACGTCGGCAATCTGACGAAAGCCCATAAATTCGTTGCCCGTGATCCGTATCTCTTGTATAATATGGTAACCACAGGCTTATCCGGAGGGTAAAGATATGTTGGGAAAAGCAAAATGTAAGATCTTAAAAGAAATCCGTCAGAAGATCGCAGATGAAAACGATATTCCTTATATAACGAGGGAATGCACCTATCAGGGAGACTGCTCCGGCACCTGTCCGAAGTGCGAGAGCGAGCTGCGCTACCTGGAGCGCGAACTGGAAGCGCGCCGGCAGCTCGGGAAAGCCGTAGCCGTCACGGCGATCTGTGCCGGTATCACGGCCGGTGTGACCGCCTGCGGACCCGCAGATGCGATCACCGATACACTTCATGCCGGCAGCAAAGGCGGGGATGTGACAGGGGATGTTCCCGATCCTTCCGCCGGAAAAGATAAAGACGACCACAACGACCCCGATGCTGATCTGCAGGGAGAAGCGATGCCCGAACCGGACTGGGAGATAGACGGCGACGTGCAGGTCGACCCGGATTACGATCCGGATATCGACATTGCAGGAAATGAGGAATGGATCCCGGAGTATGATCCGAACCAGGAGCTGAGCGGTGTCGCGGAAGCAGACCCCGATTACGGCTACGAAGAGGTCGGCGATGTCCCGGCGATCGACTACGATATCCCGCCGAAAAAGGCCGCATACACGATAAATTACAGGTCGGCGGATAACACTGCCGTTCCCGGCAAAAAAGAATGAGTGAAGTCCGTTTCCCGCTGCTGGCGGTTTCCAGACTTCGCATCGGTATCGACGGTAAGGGCGTCACGTCGCTGGTCTCCGGCGCGGGATGCCCTTTGCATTGCCGCTGGTGCATCAATAAAGAAATGCTGGCCAAAGCAAAAGCCACCCCGGTCACCGCAAAGGAGCTCTACGACAAGGTCCGTATCGATGACCTGTATTTCCGCTCCACCGGCGGCGGCATCACTTTCGGCGGCGGAGAGTCCCTCCTGCACGCTTCCTTTTACCCGGTCTTCCGGGAAATCTGCGAAGACTCCTGGTATCTCAACGTTGAGACCAGCCTTGCCGTCCCCCGGGAAAACGTCGAGATCGCAGCAAAATGTATCAACGAGTTCATCGTCGACTGCAAGGAAACGAACCCGGACATCTATCACCGCTACACGGACGGCGACGAATCCCTGATGGAGGAAAACCTGCGTTACCTGCTGGATACGGTCGGCCCGGAACGGGTCATCGTACGCGTTCCCCTGATCCCGGAGTATAATACCAAAAAAGACCGACAGCGCAGTGTCAGCCTTTTGAAAAAAATGGGTGTTACCCGTCTGGATGTATTCAACTATCTTAAGGAAAAACCTCGCAGAAAACCGGTAAAGACCGACGAACTACCCACTTAAGCTTTTCCTTCCAGCCGCATCGGCGTAAAGATGATCCCGTCATTCTGCTGGATCCCGGCCGTATCCCGGAAACCCAATTTGTGATAGAACTCCGTGGCATACGGAGCAGAGAAAACGGTGCAGAACCCGCCCGGCTCTTTTTCGTAAAGAAGATCCAGGATCTTGTTCTCTTCGTTCTCCGGAAGGAACCTTTCATCCGGTTCCTCCTTCAGAAACTCCGTGACCACCGCCACCAGGGCCCGTCCGATCCCGCAGTGCTGGTATTTTTCATCGACAAAGAGGAGTGATATATGATTATGCTCCCGAAGCGAGACCAGTCCTACGATCGTTTCCCCGTCCTTCGCCACCCAGAGACGGTAACGGCCGAGCAGGAACATGCGGTTTAATGTGCTGTCCGAGATGAACTTCAGGAAACTCTCCACACCCTCTTTCGGATAATCATCCGCCTCGAACTTCCGGAAAGTCCGCCAAGCCAGCGCCATGGCGGCTTCCCAGTCATCCGGGACCGCATGCAGGATGCGGATCGTTCTTGTCTCATTTTCTTTTCGGATATGAAAGTACATGATCCGGAGCTTTCTTTTGCTTTTTAGCAGATCTCAGAGCCCGAAGCCAGCGGCTTTTCCGGAGTCATCAGTACGACATTGCCCTCCGCATCCTCCGCGCAAAGGAGCATGCCCTGACTTTCCAGTCCCGCCATCTTTGCCGGTTTCAGGTTCAGCAGTACCATGACCTTCTTTCCGACCATCTGCTCCGGCGTATAGTAAGCCTTGATCCCGGAAAGGATCTGTACGGTACGGTCACCGATCTTCACCTGCGAACAAAGCAGTTTCTTCGACTTCGGGACTTCCTCGCACTTTACGATCTCGCCTACGACAAACTGGCATTTTGCAAAATCATCGTATTCGATCTCCGCTTTCGTCTCCACATGGATCTCATTCCCGCCGTCAGTGTCTGCCGCAACACCCTGTGCCGCCGCATCTTCCCGTCTCTGCGTCTCTGCTTCCGCCTCCGTCATTCTTCCCGCTTTCACGAGATTGACACGGGCCGTCTCGCGGTGTGCGAAGTATTCCGCCTTCTGTGCAGCCTCGACCTCTGCGGCCTTTCCGAGGATCTCTTCCTTATCCAGTCTCGCAAAGAGGATCTCCGGCGCATCCGTCACCTGATAGGACTGCTCCGTACCGAACTCTCCCAGCGCATCAAACTCCCGCAGCTTCGTTCCGAGCTGGGCCGCGATCTTCTCCGCGGTATCCGGCAGGAACGGATAAAGCAGCGACGAACCGAGGATGATACCTTCACAGAGATTGTAAAGTACGGTCGACAGGCGATCCTTCTTTGTCTCATCCTTCGCCAGCACCCAGGGCTCCGTCTCATCGATATATTTGTTTAAACGCTTGAAGACCGTAAAGATCTCGGTCAGTGCGTCCGCAACATGCAGCGTCTCCATGAGCTTCTCGACCTTCGCATAAGCGCCGGTCACGACCGCCTTCATGTCGTCATCGATCGCCGCATCGGCTACTCCTTTGTTCTCCGCCTTACCGCCGAAGTACTTGTTGCTCATGCCGATCGTACGGTTGACGAGATTGCCAAGCGTATTGGCGAGATCGGAATTGACGCGCTCCGTCATCAGTTCCCAGGTGATCGTTCCGTCGTTTTCATACGGCATCTCATGCAGCACGAAATAGCGCACCGCATCCAGGCCGAAAATACGGATCAGGTCATCGACATAGATCACGTTTCCTTTGGACTTACTCATCTTCTCACCGCCCTGTAACAGCCAGGGATGTCCGAAGACCTGCTTCGGCAGCGGCTCTCCGAGTGCCATCAGGAAGATCGGCCAGTAGATCGTATGGAAACGGATGATGTCCTTACCGATCAGATGCAGATCTGCGGGCCAGTACTTTTTATACTGATCCGTGCTATCGCCGTCCGCATCATAGCCGATACCGGTAATATAGTTGGAAAGCGCATCCAGCCATACATAGACGACATGCTTGTCATCAAAGTCGACCGGGATACCCCACTTAAACGAAGTACGCGATACGCACAGATCCTGCAGGCCCGGGAGAAGGAAATTATTCATCATTTCGTTCTTCCGCGATACCGGCTGGATGAATTCCGGGTGCTCATTGATATGCGCGATCAGGCGGTCCGCATACTTGCTCATCTTAAAGAAGTATGCTTCTTCCTTTTCTTCATGTACCGCTCCGCCGCAGACCGGACATTTTCCGTCGGCAAGCTGGGACTCGGTGTAGAACGCTTCGCATTCCGTGCAGTACTTTCCTTCGTACGCACCCTTATAGATATCTCCCTGTTCATACAGTTTCTTGAAGATCTTCTGGATCTGCTTTTCATGATCCGCATCCGTCGTCCGGATGAAACGGTCATAGCTCGTCCCCATCATATCCCAGAGAGATTTGATCGTACCTGCCGTCTTATCGACGAACTCCTTCGGCGTCATCCCCTCCTCGATCGCACGGGTCTCGATCTTCTGTCCGTGCTCATCGCTTCCGGTCTGGAAGTGGACATCGTAACCGTCTGCACGCTTATACCGCACGATCGCATCCGCGAGGATGATCTCGTAACAGTTTCCGATATGCGGCTTGCCCGAAGTATAGGCGATCGCCGTAGTCAAATAGTATTTTCCTTTGTTCTCCATAATCTGTATTCCTCCAAGGTATTTCAGTCTTATCTGATCTCAAGCTCTACCGGGCAGTGATCGCTCCCCATGACCTGCGTGTGGATCTTTGCATCCGCCAGCCGGTCTTTCAGGCGATCGGAGACCACAAAGTAGTCGATCCGCCAGCCCGTGTTTCTCTCTCTGGCCCGCATTCGATAGGACCACCAGGAATAGATATCTGCCTGTTCCGGATAAAAATACCGGAAGCTGTCGATAAATCCGGCATTCAGTACGGCGCCGAACTTAGCTCTTTCTTCATCCGTGAAGCCCGCATTCATATGATTCGTCTTCGGATTCTTCAGGTCGATCTCTTCATGCGCCACGTTCAGGTCCCCGCAGTAGATCACCGGCTTCTTTTTGTCCAGGCCGCGGATATAGCTGAGAAAATCATCTTCCCAGCGGCAGCGATATTCCAGACGTTTCAGGCCGTCCTGCGAGTTCGGCACGTAGACCGTGATCAGATAATAATCCGGATACTCCAGCGTGATCACCCGTCCTTCGTGATCATGCTCCTCGACTCCGATCCCGTAAGAAACCGAAAGAGGCTCCTGTTTCGTGAAGATCGCCGTCCCGGAATACCCTTTCTTTTCGGCATAATTCCAGTAGGAATGATAGCCCTCCGGCGCAAAATCGATCTGCCCCTCCTGCAGTTTCGTCTCCTGCAGGCAGAATGCATCCGCATCCGCCGCGCGGAAGTATTCTTCAAAACCTTTCCCCATGCAGGCACGTAGACCGTTCACATTCCACGAAATAAATCTCATCTTCACTCTCCGAAAACTCCATATAATCACAAACGCAAGATAAACGATATCTTGCGTTCGGGTTATTGTATCATATTATAATAGCTTATGCAAATGGATCACAGCGTATAATAGCGGATGAACGCCTCGATCTCTTTCGGAACGGAACCGAACTCATCCAGCGTCTTTTTATATCTGGACTCGACCACTTTATGCTGCTTCGCCGCCTTGATGTTATGGCGGTTGATCATATCCGTGTAGAGCGGGTGCGTCCCGAGTTTCAGGCGGACCGCATCCGAGAACGGACAATGATCAAAGAGGATACGCTTTACAACCTTGTTCAGGCGCGGAGATCCCTCCGATTCGAAACGGATCCACTGCATGTAATCCAATACGAAGACGTTTTCAAAACTGTTCTTGCAGGTAGAGATCTCGTTCTTCAGTTTCTCCTTCGCATCCGAAGACAGCTCGTTGTTCTTGCGGTAGAACTGCAGATAATCAAAGTATTCGCTCGTAAGTGAGTGATCGGTCACATCATTCCAGCGAGCACCCTGTACACGTTTACAGATCGCCCAGCGGAACTCTCCCGCAAGACGAAGCTGCATCATCCCGAGATCTTCATTGCAGAAGATCGGCAGATACATACGTCCCGGCGTATCCCGGCGTACGCCTGTGATCTCCTGCCACATCCCGCCGCGGGACCCGATAACGGGAAGCAGGATCATATCCGGGATCACCTCGATGAGTATGCTCTCTCTCGTGATCTTGTATTCCGGCGCCTGGTACAGTGCTTCCCGGAAGAAAAGCGAATAATCCACCGCACGGAGCTTGTCCCATCCTTCCATGACCTGTTCCGCCGTGACAAGGACTTCGGAAAGGCTTCGGATGACGCTGTGTTCCGAAAGCAGCGGACAGAAGACGCTCGGGCGTCCCGACGCGATCTTCATCCCGAGCTGGAAGAAATTGTCCAGCTCAAAACGCAGTTTCTCCCGCGCAGATCCGAGATAGCGGCGCTCCTGTTCCTCCGTAATAAATCCGCCCTGGCGCTGCGTCCGCAGAAAAGTCGGATAATCCTGATCGAACTGGTTCTTCGACGGTTCCCGGTAGCCGAGGTAGATTGCCTGCAGCCAGTCATAGATCGTAAATACATGCCGGTCATCTGCCGGAAGTGCATCCTCATCTTCCTCCGCCTCTTCTTCCGGCTCCTGACGGGCACACATTTTTTCCACGCGTTCCAGAAGGCGGAGCAGGAGAAGTGTATTATCCCTGCCGAGCAGTTCCTCGTCCATAAATCCGAAATACAGGAATAAACGCACCGGTACCGGCGGCTGCTTGGAACTCTCCATCGCCGTTACGATCGCATTTTCATAGACATCAAAGAAATACTTTGCGATGTCCACTCTCAGACGCCGGACTTTATCCTCCGACGAGTTCTTGTCCTTCAGCTCTTTATACTCCAGGACCAGGGAGCGGAAGCGCTCCTCTTCGCCCTCATCCAGACTCGTATAGGCGAGGATCTTATCCAGAGAATTGACGCAGGGTGCGAAAGGATCTTCTGCGGAAGGTTCCGCACTCTTCGCCTCCGCCGCAAGCTCCGCAATGCTCTTTCCGTTCTCCCCGGAGCCTCCCACCACGGAGATCGGGACATCCCCCGTCACAGCCGCCCGGCCGTTCACGTAACGCATATAACGTTCGTTGATCTGCTCGGCAGGAAGCAGTGCCGTCCGTTCCAGGATCTTTCGATACGTCTCTGCCGCAGCATCGATCTCCTCCGACAGTTTCGGATCCGTCACCCCTTTGTCGGAGCTGCGCTGGTACAGATTCAGATACAGGTCAAACAGATCCGCACCGCTGTTGTATTTTTCTTTGAAGTTCAGGGAATAATCTTCCAGCTGTGAAAACAGACGGAGGATCAGATCGGCATGACCGGCCGCTTCCAGAATCGCCGCGGTCGTCAGGGAAGAATGGGTCCCGTAGAACGACTGCCGCACTTCCTGCGGCATGATACCGAGCTGATCATAATAGTCTCCGAGCCAGTCCGGAAGCTCTTTTTCGGGCGTAAATGCCTCACTGTCTTCCGCGAGTTCATAGGACTGGATCTCCAGATCGTGTTCCGTACAGATCTTCCGGTAGATCTCATAACTCTTGATCATCGCCTTGTAGAGATTGTCCGTACGCTTGCGGATATTGTTATATTTCCCGAGGATGGTCAGCGTCATTGCCGCCGTGGCACAGACAAGCTGATCGCACTCCTTTTCGTGAGCATGTACGATCTTGTCGATATCGGAAAAACGTTTGAACGGGATCCGTTCCACGGTCGCATTTTCTTTTGCGATATAAGTGAACGCATACGGCTCCCCGGGATGCTCCAGGATTCCCAGGATCGCCCCGTGTTCCGCCGTTACATGAAATACCGGTGAGATGATCTCGACTTTTCCCGAAGACACATATTCCAGAGTCGCTACCGTATCGGCAGTCGTATGAAGTACGGATCCCGGTTTGAATTCAAGCTTTTCCATGAAAGATCGTTCCTTTCCTTTTCACAGACAGGAGAACAGTTCGAATTACTATAACACAGGGATTTTGCAGAGTTCAAGATGACATAACTCGCTATCCCTCTTTTCGTACCCTGCGAAAGGTCGTCCGTCCGTATGAATCGGTTTCTTTTATGAACTCATATTGCGGAAGACCGCTTTCCGCAGCACGTTTTTCTTCCTCATATGTTTCCAGTTCCTGCTCGATCTGCGCTACAGATACCGGATAGGACAGCCGGGGACGGATCTCTTCGGCACTGTATCCGAGATCGTAAAGATGACGGATCGCCCCCCTCGCCGCGAGATCAAAGGTAAAACCGGAGACTGCTTTCTGAAATACCTTACTCTGTTCCGCCATAGCCGCAGTTTCCTACGGGATCACGTAGCCCGGGATCATCGAAGCCAGAGCCGCGATCCGGGGTTCACCGGGATCCAGCAGCACCGCCGCATCCAGATCGTATGCCGCCACCTCATAATTTCCGAAGTGGATCTGACACTCCGCGGCACCGAGCAGCGCATCCACGGAAGAGGGATTCTGTTCCAATGCCTGCAGATAGGTTTCCAGCGCAACGGCATAATTCTGGCCATCCCGAAATTCTTCCGCCGAGCGGATCTCCTGGGACACGTTCGGGTATCGTTTTTCGCGGTCCCGCTTCTCCCTGCTGCCGCAGCCGCAAAGGGTTACGATCATCAAAAGAAGGAGCACTGCGATCATTCTCTTATGCATTACCAGCCCTCCTCTTCCTGTTTTTCTTCCTTCCTGTCGGGATCTTTCATCCATGCAAAGAAGGATGCCAGGATCCCGCTGCACGCTGCAGCCGCTCCGGCAAAGAAGACATCATTCTCTGCCTTTACCGCCTCCGTGTACGGAAGGCGGAGAAGATCCGTCATCGGCGCCTCCTTCACATAGTACAGCTGGTGTACCATCAGAAAGATCCCGACGGCGATCATGAGAATTGCAAGTGCTCGAAAGATCCATTTCATATCTGTTACCTCTCCGTAAAGAATCCGGACTGTCTCGGCGTGGTATCCTCTTCCTCATCCTCCTGCTGCTGTGCCTGCGACAGATTGCCGGAGAGCATCTGGGAAGGAGAAGCGGAAGGATCCTGCTGCGGTGCGGGATCTGTCTGCGGTGCAGGGTCCGTCTGCGGCTGCGCCTGGGTCGAAAGCGGCTGCGAAGGAGATGTTTGTGCAGGTGTTGCCAGTGTTGCCGGCGTTTCCGGTGATGCCGGGTCCGGAGCGGTCTCTTCCGTTTCCGGATCTTTCCCGCCTCCGAGAGAATAATCATACAATCCCCAGACGGAGATCTCTGCGATCCGTATCTCCAGATCCCGCTCTTCTTTTGTATCACCGACCACATAACTTAAGATCCACTGCCCGTGCTCCTCCTCCTCGCGGACATATTCCCCGATCTCTTCATAGATCTCGGAAAGCTGTCCGGAATCCGCGGCACTGATGAACAGACCACCGGAAGCGGTCGCAATATTGGCCAGATAGCTCTCATCACATCCGGGAAGTCCTATGACATAGACCTTGATGTTCAGCGAATTGACATATTCCAGGGTTGCGGCGATCCTCGACGTATTGGAATCCTGTCCGTCCGACAGAAGGATCACAACACGCTCTCCGTCGGCATCCTGCAGAAGATCCGCGCCCTGCTGAAGCCCCGCTGCGATATTGGTACCGCCCCTTGCGCTGACATTGTTTACCGCGCCGATCACGGTATCTTTATCCGTTGTCATCTGCGCTCCGATCGATGCGGAGCTCTCAAACAGAACAAGTCCGACATTGGTTCCCTCATCCAGCTCATGGATACTCTCGATCAAAGCGGCCTTGGAATCACTCAATCTGGTACCTGACATACTGCCGCTGATATCCAGCACATAACAGACGGAGTAATGTCTGAGCGGGACCGCCGGAACATCGCCTTCCCCGTCGGACGGCTGCCCGGTTCCGTATTGCACCAGCGAGAAATTGCCGATCGCATGCTCGCTGTCCCTGATCACGATATCATCCCTGTTCGGAACATAGTCCTCCTGAAGAAAATCAAACTCCACGGAAATCTGCGGAAACGCGGAACTATCCACATGATAGATCCGGATCCCCTGACAGCTCTCGGCAAAATACTGTTTGACAAAACCGACGTATTCTTCGTTCTCGTTCCGGAATACCCCCTGCCCCAGAGCTTCCATGGCTCCGCGAAGCAGTTCGGAACATTCATCGGTTTTTACCGGGACCGACAAACCGAAATAACTCTCCTCTGTCCCGATATCTTCCGTATTCTCCTCTTCCTCCACGGCGAGCGAGCGCAGGTACACTTCTCTGGCGCGCAGCAGTTCGTCCGAAAGCCACTGCGTCGCCGGCACGGAATCCGTATTGTAGATGGCATCCAGTGCCTGTTTCGCGGCTGCGGTATCTCCCGCGATGTAGGACAGTTCGCCGAGGTAAAACAGATAAGCGACCGACTGTTTCTCTTCTTCCGAAACCGCTGCGGTCATATAACGGATCGCGCGTTTTGCATCCTCTGCCCCGATATGATCGGTCGCGATCCTGTAATCGGCCAGCGCATCCCTGTATGCCCGGATCGCCGCGTAGGCAGGATCCGTCTCCGCGTCTTCGTATCCGTCAAGTCCGTACGGCGGTTCCGTATAGGCGGGATCAGCATAAGCAGGATCGGGATATGCCGCAGCCGGCACTTCGTATCCGTATTCATCAATCGCATACGGATCATACCTCATTTCATATGGGTCCCCCCATACCGCCGACTCCGTTGTCAGTCCGTATTGCCCAAGCTCCAGTGCCGCCCGGTTAAGTGCCACAAGAGAAGCCGTCTCCGCCTCTCTCAGACTGTTGTAGTCTTTATCCGATATTTCTTTTTCGTGATCGTCATATCCGAGGAGATAAAAGCGGGTCGCCAGAATGACGCTTTTCAGATCGCCGCTTTCGGCATCCCGGAAGATCTTTCTTCCGGCTTTTTCCGGATCCTCGTTTTCGCCGTTTGCCTTATTCCATGCTTCGAGTTCTCTCTCGCTGACCGAAATCTCTCCCATCACACGCTCAGATACGATCCTTATGAACTCGGCATCCGGCACGGTTTTTGCGGCAACCAGATCCAGGAGCGAAAGCGAGACCGGATCGGAACAGTCCGCAAGAAACAGTCCGGCAGAGGAAAAGTCCCCGCTGCAGGCATATGCGCAGCCTTTTAACAACGCCACTTCATCCCGGTATCCGGTATACGCGGCGTCTTTTCCGAGTTCCGACAATGCGCCTCCGGGGTTATTCTCATTCAGATATTTTGCCGCCCGGTACAGACATTCCCTCGGATCTTCCTTTTCGAGCGTAACAGTCTCTTCCGCCGGCCGCAGCAGAAAAGTCGCAAACACAATACAGCATGCGGCCGCGATGATACAGAAAGGTGCAAACCCCTTTCGCATGAGCACGGCGATCCCCGCCAGGATCACACATTCCGCTATCAGCAGGATCAGGATCATTTCATAATTCATACCGCATTCTCCTAATACAACTCCTTCAGCTGCCCGAGCAGTTCCTCAGCGTCCGCTCTTGAGACATGATTGCCCCGGATCCACAGATACTTCAGTTCCGAAAGATCTTCCAATGCCGAGATGTCCCTGACCTCGTTATCGGAAAGATCCAGTTTGGTCAGTTCTTCCAGGTCCGCCAATGAGGAAATATCACTGATCTGATTCCCCCACAGACCGAGTGCTTTCAGCTGCGTAAGATCCCCCAGGACACGGACGTCGGAGATCCGGTTCCATCCGAGGCTTAAGTCCGTCAGTTCGTGAAGCGATCCCAGTGCGGAGATGTCTTCGATCCCGTCGTTCAAGAGGGACAGCTGCTTCAGATGAGTCAGTCTTCCGATCATCTCCATGTCCACGCTCTGCTGGTTGCAGAGTGCAAGCGTTTTTAAGAACGGCATCCCTTCCAGGATGCTCAGATCATTGTTCCCCATAGTCGTTTTGTCGCGTCCGTTGTTATAGCTGTAGGATCCCTCATGGAAGGTGTAGCTTCCCGGATAAGACGTCGCCGCTTCATTCGCGACGATATAGATACTGGTGACCTGTGCCAACTCATAACTGTACAGGACTTCCCGGTTTCCCTTGCTGAAGATATTCCTCCGGATGGAATTGATGAGGCTTGCCCGCGGGGTATTCTCATACTCTATCACCGGTGCCGTGATCGTAAAGACCAGATCGGTCTCTTCACTTTCAAAATCCATTTTGCTGTATGCCTTCGCACGTACCTCCGTGGAAGGATGGGAGATGATCAGCGGTTCCGTGTATTTTTCGGAATCCCGTGTCGGCTCGCTCCCGTCGATCGTATAATATACTTCACAGTCCTCCTGCGCATCCGTCAGTTCCAGCAGCTGGTAATCCCGATATGTTCCTCCTTCGATATTGAAAGTCGGCGCATGAACATGTATCTGACCGTGCAGCGCAAGAACCTCCGGATCCGTGCACCACGCGGCTGCGGCAGCGGATACCTCTGCCGCCTTTTCCCGTTCTCCCGTTTCCAGAAGGATCGAAAGATATTCCAGGATCTCCTCCGCGGATGCGGCCCTGAGTGTGATCAGATGATCATAAGTGTCGTACACTTCTTTCCGGTATTCCGTAAGCGGAGCATTCTTTACCACACCGCGCAGTGCTTCCGCATTATCCGGTTCGCTCTCCAGGATCCTGTGATACAGTACCAGCGCTTCCTCACTTCGCCCGCTGTCTGAATAATAAGCAGCCTCCGTGAGAGGATCGATCGAGATCTCCTGCTGTTTTCCGCTCTCCTCCGCCCTGCCGAAGCGCAGCGCTAAACATACGGCAACACAGCCGGCCAGCAGGATCAGGGTCGTGATCAGGTATCGTATCTTCATTCTTCACCCCCGCTTACCGATTCTCTCCGGATCCGGATCACGGGCCGGACACCTTCCGCAAATCCGGTGCTCCCGTTCTCCCCGAGCATTCCTCCCGGAGTAACGTTTTCTCCCGCGCTCTCATCCGTCCGTTCCGCGGAAAGCCAATACCATGACGCGCCCACGGGCGCCTGACCGACATAGGTATGATAGAATGCCTCCCAGCTGGCATAATCTTCCTCCGGCTGGACATAGCATCCGCGGTGTCTCGCATAATAGGTCGGGTATGCGATGCGTTCGACGGACGGGAGTCTACCCGTCTCTTCATCACTCAGACCGGAGAAATCAAACATGCTCCCGAGATCATCCGCACAAGGCAGTGTCACCGGGAGATTTCCCGTCAGACAGTCCTTTTCATTCTGTGTAAACGCACAGGAATAAAAGTCATCCAGAAAGGCCGGCAGGGAATCACGGTCACAGCAGTCCAGCACGTATTCGCTCATCAGGATCAGCTCTCCGTCCTCTTCCCCCGTCACACGCCACTCGATGGGTTCCGGTCCGTTCTCCGCATTCCCGTCCTGCTCATACGCTCCGAAAAATACTGCCCCGTATTTTTCTTCGGGCAGGATATCTTCCCGCTCGATCCATTGTTCGGGATCATATTCCGAAGCCACGGAGGTTTCGCCACCCCCCAGCAGACTGCGGACCTCTTCATTTGCTTCGATATCATGATAACGGATCGAAGCCATCAGCAGATACGGCTCCCAGCCGTTTTCCTTAAGAAGCGTATCGGTCAGTTCACTGTCAGCTGCAAGCTGCCCGAGAAGCTCTGACGGCAGACGGGACGGTGACATCTTCTCGACCGTAACCAGAAGCTGATCCCCGTCGATCGTAACTGTCAGAACTTCTCCCGCATTGACATCGGTTTTCTGTTTCTCTTTGGTGGACGGATGCACGGCTGTCGCGCTGACCTTTCCGGAAGTCAGATAGAGTCTCCTCGTCCTGTCATCCGGTGTGGAGAGATATCCGGATGTACCACGGATCGCCATCATCAGCGTGGATGTTTCGATATCAAAACTTTCATCATCCTCCAGTTTTTCCGATACGCTGAAAAAGATGCTTCCCTCATCCAGCTTCAGAACCAGATCCCTTCGCTCCTGAAAGACCCGGGCGATACTCAGTTCCTCTATGACCACGAGCTTGCTCGCATCCAGGAAAACCACGGCTTTGCTGTTATCTCCGGTGTCCAGCCGGTCCCCGCTGTAAAGACGGATATCCGGAAAGATCGTCTTCTCTCCGCTGTCTTCCGAAAACAGCGATACGTTCCCTTCCGTTTCCTTCAGGCTCATAGTCGACGCACTGATCCCTTTTTTCCGGAACAGGAAAATGACTGCAATCAGCACGAGAACGCATGCCGCAACGGATATCGCAATGATCATCACTTTCTTTGACTTCATATACCGAAAAACTCCTTCGTATTCTTCAGGATCCGTATCCTTAATTCCTCTTCGTCCGTCTCTTTACATTCCGCGATCTTTCGTATCACATGGACGATATACTCCGGCCGGTTCGGATCTTTCAGACCTTTGATCCGGGGTTTCAGATACGGGCCGTCGGTTTCCGCCATCAGGCGTTCCTCCGGGATTCCCTTCAGCGCATCCAAAAGATCCGCATTCCTTCGCTCATCGCAGACCCAGCCCGTGATCCCGATCATGCATCCGAGCTCAAGATAAGACTCCGCCGTTTTCCGGTCTCCGGTAAAACAATGCACCACGGCGCGCCTGCAGATCCCCGCATGGCGTTTCAGTATCCCGAGAAAATCTTCCGATGCTTCTCTCTCATGAAGAAACAGCGGCTTCTCCAATCCTTCCGCCAGTTCCGCCTGTGCTTCAAATGCTCTTAACTGCGCTTCTTTCGGGGAATACATCCGGTCATAATCGAGACCGCATTCTCCTACGGCAACGATCCCGGGATTATTCCGGATCCATGACTCCATCCTCTTTGGCATATCCGGTCCGAAGCTTGAGGCCTCATGAGGATGCACACCCACCGTCGCATAAATCCCTTTGTGTTCCCGTACATAGCGTTCCGCCTGCGCAGAGCTCCGCTCGCCGGATCCTGTGATGATGATGCCCACTCCGGCTGCCGCCGCGGCTGAAACGATCTCATCCTCACATCCCGCATACTGTCTGCTGAAAAGATTTAAACCGATATCGATATATCTTACATCCGTCATTGCAGCAACTCTCCGGCTTTCTCCCGAACCGCTCTATCGTTCCCGCACGATCCGCAGAAACTGGCTGACTTCCTTCCACGCATCCGCAGACTCCGGGTAAAGTTTGAATCCCATCTGAAAAATGTGAAACATCCCTTTGTACACATGTGTCTTGATATGGACACCCGCATATCTTGCCCGCTCCGATACCGACAGGGTATCATCCAGCAGCATCTCCAGACTTCCTACCTGCATCAGCATCGGAGGAAATCCGCGGTAATCTCCGAATACGGGAGAGATGTAGGGATCGTGCGGATCGTGCTCCCCGTAATATCCCTCTTTATAAACCAGTGTATGTTTGGATCCTCCGAAGATCGGATCACTGTCATAATTCTCCTGATAGGAATCTCCGCTCTTCGTCAGATCGGTCCACGCCGACATCGTGATGATCCCTCCCGGCATGGGCATCCCGTGATCCTTCAGATACAGGGTCAGTGCCAGGGAGAGACCGCCGCCCGCGGAGTCTCCCGCGATGATGATACGCTCTGCCGTATAATCCTGCTCCAACAGCCACTTATAAGCTTCCAGTGCATCTTCCAGCGCTGCGGGATAGGGATTGTCCGGTGCGACACGGTAATCCGGAGTCAGCACGTCATATCCGCCGCTCACCTCGATGTACATGGCAGCGGAATCCCGGTAGACATTGTGCATCCTTCCGTAGTATCCCCCTCCGTGGAGCTGAAGGATGACGTGCCGGTAGGGACGAGCTTCCTCTTCATCGGAACGGACGAGCAGTTCCATCTCAAAGTGCTCCATTTCGATCTTTGTCAGGATCAGATCCTCGGGGCACCTCCACTTCGGTTCATGGTCACTCTTCAGGTTCTGCAGTTCCCCGTTACGGCGCATATCGCCAAGCACCGGAAAATGATTGGCTGCCCTTACGAGTTCCCTCGCGGTCAGCCCGCGAAGACTCAGACCTTCGTTCTGCGCCTTTCTCTCACGCAGGGACTCCCCGATCCCGTGAGTGATACGCTCCCGCAGTCCCTGTTTTTCGTTCTTTTCGGCTTCTTCCGTATGGATCTCTGTCATCTGTACGTTCTCCGGGATCAGATATGGAAACGCCGTTTCAGTTCCTGGCTGACCCCCCGCTGGCCAAAGGTCACCGTAGCAAAAATGTACACACCTGTAATGGAAATACAAAGCACCGGCATGATGATGTTTGTGATCGTTCCGACAAAGTAAAGCACAAAGATAAAAATGCTGCATCCGCCCATCAGCAAAAGCAGCAGGGTATAGCTGGCCCAGCGGCGGCGGTTGAGCATCATCAGGAAAAAGGCGATCGCATCTCCGAACAGGATCACGCCGGGGATCGCCCACTGCAGTGACCAGCCGTACGCTCCCGTCATGTGATCGATCTCATAGAGCACCAGCATGGTAAACAGGATCTGCAGACCGACCTTTGCGGCAAATCCGGAATCATGCCTGACCCAGTAGACCAGAAACAGATAGGTATACAGAAACGCGACTCCCGATATCGCCGACCACGGATATGTGATCGGTGTCAGATAATTGATCGTGATCAGCAATGCCTCCGCGATCACGAATATGAACAGGACCAGCCGGAGGGCAAAGCGGACAAAGCGCTGTCTTCGCTGCGCATCCGGATAGGGGGCTCCCTCTCCGAAGCGTCCCAGGATCTTTTCCTGCTCTTCCCCTCCGATCTCTTCGGTCACGCAGTGACAAAGAGGGCAGGTCTCGGTCTTATTGTACAGGATCACTCTGCACTGAGGACATCTCGTCATCTTCCGTTTTCTCCACGTGTTCTTCGTACTCGTTTGTTTCTATGGCGATCTCCACTCCTTCTCCGGCGATCGTCTGGAAAAACCTTTTTTGTATCGCCCTGTCCGCCAGCGAGGATGTGAAAGTCAGGATCAGCGTTCCGTTATAACTGCAGATCGCCCCTTTCAGATTTTGTCCTTTCGACATCGACAGCATCGCATAGATATGCTCCACATAGGGAATATACGGTTCCCTAAGTTCCACATTTCCCACATTGGTCAGTGTAGCGGTCGCCGTATTTGCGGTCATTCCGTAGACGCTCCGGATCGCATAGTTTTTGATAAAGATCGGGATCGGCCTTAAGAAAACATTCTGCTCATTGGACACATTATAAGAAAGGATCGTATCCAGGTTCTCCGGCGTCATCTGCTCCTTCAGATCCTTTGAAACGATCTCCAGCACTTCCTCAAACGTGTACTTTTCCTTTTCCGGCCGAAAATGCCCCGCAATGATCACGAAGAAATTTTTCATGGTATGGGAATCATACATGGAACGAAGATCGACCGGAACCGCACAGCTGATCGGCAGATCGGAGGGCATGCTCTTCAGATATTCCTTATATACCGCATAGACAAAAGCGCCGACGAGATACTGATTGATCGTGACGTTGTGGCTCTTTGCCGCAGCTTTCAGCTGATCTATGGGAAAATACCCGTGGATCACCTGCATCTCACCCTTCGGAAGTTTTTCTCCCTTGATCGTCAGCGCCTTGGATGCTTTGTAGGCTTCATCATGACTCTTCGGTTTTTTAAAGTTCTTCAGGTAACTGTCTTCGAGATCCATGAACACGCCGGAAGAAACCTTATCCTTTTCCCCGGCCAGTTCCTCCGGATGTGCCAGTCTCAGATACTGATAGATCAGTTCTTTCAGGAATACCAGACCACCATATCCGTCCGTCAGCGCATGAAACACCTCCAGATTGATCCGCTTGCGGTAATAGGTGACACGGAACAGGTAATGATTGTTCTGACTCTTGTTGATGTATGCACCCGGAAAATCGTTTTCCTCACGGACCTCCGGTGCCGGACGGTCATTTTCCTCAAAGTAATACCAGAAAAACCCCATCTTCAGCCGCATACGGAACGCAAGGAACTGCGGCAGAAGACGGTTCAGCGCCTCCTGCAGCAACACCCTGTCGACTTCCTCTTTGAGCGTAGCCGAGACACGGTAGACATTACTCATGTTCTCGGTCGCGATCACGGGAAACAGGATCGCCGTATTATCCAGTTTTGCCCACGCCAGAGGCTTTTTTCGCTTTTTCGCAGACATCTGTCATCCTATCAACAGACTACGGATACCCGCAGTTTTCTTACTGTTCCACTCCGATCGAAACCACGACGATCTCATCCTCGGGCTCCAATACGACCTCATCCACACGAAGCACATCTCCGTCCGTCGATCCAAGAAGAAGAGGACTGTCCAGAGCATCTCCCTTCCCCTCCGTTCTGGAGAACATATAGGTAACACCCTTTTTCACACAGCCGATCGGCAAATACTTGTGTCCGGTGCCTTCATACACCCAGAGTACCAGTTCTCTCTTGTTGGCGAACTTAAGCTCTCTCTTACAGTCCGCAAAGAAGTCGCGGGCCGAGATCACCAGCAGATCCGCGCGGTCTTCCGATTCCATCTCATCCCCTTCGGAGGTCAGCAGATCCTTGATCACTTCCAGACGCATCGTATCTTTTCCGAGCTGCGCATACAGACGTCCGAGGAAACTGTCACTTACTACGATCTGGTCTTTGTTCTTCTTAACGATCATCCTCTGATTCTGTTCCGCCAGAACTTCCACGACCATATCCTGGTCTTTCAGTTTCTGATTGATCTTTCTTATGCCGCTCCAGAAAAGCAGAGGCTTTTCGTCGATCTTATGAAAAGCAACGCTTTCATCCGACAGGAACAGTACGGTCTCATACTGTTTGAGCATCTCTTCCGTCACATCCTCGGTCGGATGATAAATGTCGGAGATCACGATCGGATTTTTGTTTTCGCTGTCCAGGATCTGCGCATACTTCGGATCGTCATAATACGCTCTGAGCTCCTCTTCCTTCTCCAGCGTGTCTGCCAGTGCCACGTGGATCCTGCATTCGTAATCTTCCGAAAAGCTTGCAATGCTCTCCAGGATCTGCGGCAGCTTGTTGCTCGTTCCGATGATCAGGATCGACTGCTTTTCGAAAGCAATTTTCGGAACAAAGGATTCGCCCTTCTGCGGAGCCGTGACTCCCTTATCGGTCAGTCCGATCTCTTCCTCGTTCTCCGCGATGTAGACCCGGTAATCTCCGATATCATACAGCGGCATCGCCGAACGGGTTTTCATCAGTTCTTCGGAAATACTGAGATCGTTCTCTTTCTTTTTGATGTAGGTCTCCACTGCTTCGAAACTGAACGTGATCTTCAGCACATCGTACAGGGAAGGCATGATCGTCGTGATCGCCAACACCTTTCCGATGATGTCGCGGCAGTTGATCGGAACGACGGTCTGATCGGAGTCTTCTACTTTGTATTCGCGGATCATGTACTCCATATCTCCGGATCCGGTCTCTACGATGATGTTCGTATGCCGGTCTTCCGAATTCTCCGCGAGGTAAAGTGTGATATACATAAAGAGCTTGGTCACTTCAAACTCTTTTCCGGCATCCTCTCCGTGGTTTTCGGTCCCTTCCTCCTCCGGAATCATTAGGAGAACGGTCTTTGCACGGTTCACCGCGATATTATCCAGATCTGTTTTGGACATCGGATTACCGTCTCTTACGATCACATGATGGTTCTTTCCGGTAAGTGCCATATCCAGTTTCGCTTTCACCTCATCCTTATCCATCTGGGAAAGGATGACGATGTAAGTGCTGTCCAGATCATCATAAACATAATCCTGAATGATCGCCGGTACTTTGTTGTTATAGTTCAGGATCACGATATGGTCCGTCAGATTGACACGGCTCTTACTCTTTGCCGATTTCTCCAGGATATCATTGATCACCGAAGTAATGTAACCGACGGTACCACCGGTTAAAGAGATCATTCCGAGAAGTACGACAACGGTTGTGATGACCAGCGAGATCGGATAATCACTGTAGATGTATCGTCCGCTCGGATTGATCATCAGCGTAAACGCAAAGCGGATGATCTCCGGGAATGTCCTGCCCTCATTTTCGGGCAGCGCCATCAGAAGTGCCGCCGAGATAAACACAAATGCCACGTTGATCACGATGATCATCAGGAAGATAAACGCACTCGGATTATTTTCCTTAAAGACGCACCATTTGTTTCTCATTTTTTCCTTCGTACTCATTTTCCTACTCCCTTCTCTTTATAAATATTCATTTGCTGTCGTTTTCGCCGCTGAAATAATAACCCGTTCCCCACTCCGTCATTAAAAGCACGGGATGAGACGGTTTTTCTTCGATCTTTTCCCGGAGTTTTTTGATATGCACGATGATCGTCGCGATCCCTCCGGCCGCATCCATGCCCCAGATATTTCGATAGAGATCCTCTTTGGTATACACCTCATCGGGATGCCGCATCAGAAAATACAGCAGATCAAATTCTTTTCTTGTCAGTTTCTTCTCTTTTCCGCGTACCCGGACGCGGCGTTTGGTCCCGTCGATCCGGATCCCGTTACACTCCAGCACCGCCGCATCCGCAGCATCGACTCCGCGGACCCGGTTGTAAAACCGAAGCAGCGCACGCACTCTGGCGGTCACGACTCCGCCCTTCACCGGCTTTACCATCACGTCATCCGCTCCGGCATCCAGTGCACGGATCTGTTCCGCATCCGCGTCTTCCGGGATCAGAAGCAGCACCGGCAGATCCAGGCGGTCTCTCACCTTTGACAGGAAGGCCCCCATCTCGATCCCCGCGATCTCCCGGTCATAGATCAGGAGAGAGTAATCTCCGCTCAGCGCCTTGGACAGCCCCGCGTCCGCATTCTCCTCGATCTCCGCGGAGATGTCGTGCATCTCAAGATAGTCGCGGATCAGCTCGGCGGTATCGATACGGTTTTCTATGATCAGTACATCTGTCATATGCTGTGATCCTTTACCCCCGGTCCGCCGTTTTACAGTTCAAAATAGTTCTTCATGATCTTCGCCGTGTTTGCCGCGGCGAGTTTGGAAAAAACTTTGTAATCCATTTTCGAAGACGAATCCGCAGAATCGGAGATGGCACGGATCACTCCGAACGGCACCTTGTTGATATGGCAGACCTGGGCGATCGCCGCACCTTCCATTTCGCAGGCAAGTGCATCAAACTCTGCGATGATCAGCTGCTTCTGTGCCTTCTTCGCGATAAACTGGTCTCCCGAAGCGATCGTTCCCGTGATCGCTTTGATCGCTTTTTCCTCTCCCGATCCGTTCAGTGAAAAAATGCAGGAGAGAAGCTTATCCCGGATCTCCTCCGTCGTCGGAATATAGCGAAGCTCCGTTCCCAGGATCTGTCCACGCGGCAGGCCGAGCGCCGTCACGTCCATATCATGCTGTACGAGCTGTCTTGCGATCACGATATCGGCGATCCCGAGTTCTGCGGACAGAGATCCGGCCACGCCGACATTGATGATCTCATCCGGACGAAACTTCATGATCATCGTCTGTGCGCAGATCGCGGCAAATACCTTGCCGACTCCGCAGACCGCGCAGACTGCCTGCTTTCCGGAGATCTGTCCCAGCGTGTATTTGATCCCGCTGTATTCCAGCTCTCCCTCCACTTTCATCAGCTCACGGATTTTTTCCAGTTCAACGTCCAACGCACAGATAATACCGGTCATCATGCATTCTCCTTTTTCTCGCCTTTATCCGCTTTGAACACCCACAACTGCTGTACTTTAAAACTGCAGACAAACAGGATCAGATCCACGAACATCTTCGTGATCGTTGCGTTTGAATGCAAAAGTTTTACCAGTGTATAAACAAAGAACGCCGACAGCATCATCTGTACGAACCATACGAGCAGATAGCGCGCTGCCGAGCCCTTGGACTGATGCTCTTTCTTAAACACCTGACGGTTGATGCAATAGTTGACGCTTCCAGAGAAGACTCTCGCGATCCATGTGGACAGGACCGTCTGGTATTCGATAAATAAAAGCAGCGCCAGATCCTCCGCTCCCGGTTCCTTATCCGGGATCAGGTGGACCAGGATCGAAAACAGAATGATATCGACCAGGAACGATACTACGGAAGACAGGATAAACTTGAAAAAGACTTTATAGATCTTGAACGAATCGACGATCGGATTAAAATGGGAGCTGGCGTTATCCTCGATATAGATCACTTCGATCGGTACCTCGACAAAAGGGATCCCCAGCTCTTTTAAGCGGAAGATCATATTCATCTCGTACTCATAACGGTCTCCCTTGATCTCACAAAGATCTTTCAGGCAGGCATAGGAAACGACCCGGAGTCCCGTCTGTGTATCACTCAGACTGATATCATTACAGAATTTCAGCAGACGACTCGTCAGCCGGTTTCCGAAACGGCTCCTCGGAGGGATCTTGGTGTCCGAAAGAAAATCCCGGCACCCGAATACCACGGTCTTCGGATCCTCCAGAAACTTATTGCAGCAGTTAATGGTATCCGATACGGTATGCTGTCCGTCGGCATCCAGAGTGACCACCCCTTTGGCATCGGGAAAATGTTCCATCACGTAAGCAAATCCGGTCTTCAGCGCCCGGCCTTTTCCCATGTTGACTTCGTGGTGCAGCAGGGTCACATCCTTTTCGATCCCGGCAAATACCTCGTCGTACTCTTTGCTGCAGCCATCATCCACGACAAGGATCGTGGAAAACTCGTTCTTAAGCTCCTGTATGAGCTCCGTCATCTTCCGGTCCGGATTGTAGGCCGGGATCAATGCGACGATGTTGTTGATCATACTTTTCTTCCCCCCGTCAGAAGATACTTTGTGCAAATGTCAGGATCGCCATTGCGTTACAGATCACCAGTGCCGCAAAAGCGCGAAGGCAGATCAGTGCCGTGATGCTCTGTTTATTTCCGTCCGTCCAGAGATCTCCGGAAGACACTTCCTTTTGTCCGGCGACACGCGACGGATGATTAAAGATCAAAAAGCAGACAGCCCAGACGATGAACGCCGCAAAAGCCAGCGTCCAAAACTGAAAATACTTTTCCTGTTTTAAAAACTCGCTGATCTGCTCCGCACTGATCAGTGTATTCAGGTCTTTTGCGATCAGCCGGTCCGCCAGCATCCCGTCCAGACCGCCGAACACTCCCCACCACTCCACAAAGTATGCCACGGTCAGTGAAAGCGTTCCCGCCATCTCCAGCAGCAGACGGATAAAGAAACGGTCCTCTCTGTGAAGCAGAAGGAGCAGATAAAACGGAACAAAATAGATGCACCAGTGCGCATTGGAATACGTACAGATCATGATCGGGAGCATCGCTGCTGCCGCCATGTAAAGATACCAGCGGATCCGGTCCTTCTCTTCCTCTTTTGTCAGCACTTTAAAATACGCATACATGCAAAGAGCGCCGAGCGCCAGAAATACGACAGGGATCTCGATCCCGCCGACGAGATTGACACGGCTTCTGGTCAGCCAGTCGATCTGGATCCAGATCCTGGATTTTCTGCTGGCCACCCCGGCGGGATCGGCCAGGGAAAACGGGATCCCCGTAACGGCACTGAACAGAAACGGTGCTGCCAGTGTCGCTCCCAGTTTCAGCAGATTCTTTTCTTTCAGCAGAAGGACCGGCAGAAAGACCAGCCAGGCAAAATCCTTAAACTGCACTGCCAGGATCAGGAACAGCAGGAACTTTTTCTGCTCGTCCCGGATCAGATAGTACATCGCGAGGAGGATAAAGTTCATGCCCACCACATCGATCTGGCTGGCATTCAGTGCGGACAGTATGACCAGAGAACTGGTCAGATACAGGATCATTGCCCGCTCCGCCTTGTCCTCTTTCAGTCCCGTCTGTACCGCCAGCTTCCGAAAAAGAAATGCGGAAGTCCACATCGCCACGTACATCAGAAGTTTTCCCCAGATCCTGGCCGCAAAATGTTCCAGGATGTTTCCGCCGGCGATCTTTTCGATGATATAGAGCGGCAGCTGCCAGATGCCGTTCACGATATTCAGGATCATGCCGTAATTGGCCAGATGCGTCATCTGTCCGGCCGCCTGTGACTCGACATTCACGCTGTAATACTGAAAGAAGCGCCCGGAAAACAGCGCTTCCCATACGTTCATCCCCTGACGGATATTGGAGTTGACATCATCATAATAGAAATTGCAGAGAGGAAACAGTAACAGGAAAAAGAGAAGAATGCGGATCGCTCTTCTCTTTCTCATTACTTCGGGATCCGTCTGCGGTTCAGCCATGCAGTCCCCCGGCCTGACGGATCATATCTTCTACAACAATATCATAGATCTCCCCCAGAGACCTGCAGTATTCCAGGATCTTCCAGGGTTCATTCGTATGATAATGGATCTTGATCGGATCTCCGTCGCCTCCAACCGCCAGCAGGGAATCCCCGACAAAATGATTGGAGATATAATCGAAGATCTCGTCCTCATCCAGATCTTCTCCGTCGATCAAAAGCTGGGTATCATACCGGAACTCTATCTCTTCCATCGTTCTGACCTCCTGTGTACTTTATATTTTGTTTATTTTATCACATTCCGTATCTTTTGCAAATCGTCTTTATACCGGTGCCGCGAAGTTGACCCGCATCTCTCCGCTCAGTTTCAGCACCCGGTACTCATACGGCACGATCAGATGATTGCCTTTCACTACCGGCGTCCCGTCGATCAGTCCGGATCCGCTCACGATGCTGGCGATCAGAAATTTCTCCCGGTGTGCCGGGAGTGTCACCTCTCCGTCCACGGCAATCGTCCATACCTTATAATCCGGCGTCGTGATGAGTTCCTGCAAAGCATTGCAGCCGGGCTGCGTACGGATCACATCTGCTTCGGTGATCACGTTGCTCGTCCGGATCACGTCCAGGCTTTGCTTTAAATGCAGCTGCCTCGGCTTTCCGTTCTTCAGACGATCATAATCGTAAACGCGGTAAGTGATATCGCTGTTCTGCTGGACTTCCAGAAGCATCACGCCTCCGGTGATCGCATGCAGCGTTCCGGGGTCGATCTGCAGAAAATCTCCCTTCCGGACCGGAATATAGTTCAGCAGATCCGTCCAGCGCTCTTCCCGGATCATCTGCTGTAATTCCTCCTGGCTGGTCGCCTTACTTCCGATGACGAGCTTCGCATCCTCCGGACAGTCCAGGATATACCAGCACTCCCGCTTACCCTTGCAATGCTCATGTTCCCTCGCATATGCATCATCCGGATGCACCTGGATGGAAATGTCCTCCTTTGCATCGATGATCTTTACCAGAAGAGGGAAATCCTCCTCCGTCGGATTACCGAAAAGCTGCGGTTCATTCTTCCAGAGATCAGAAAGCTTCCTACCGCCGTACCAGCCGCCGTTCACCACACAGTCTGCCGTCTCATTGCAGGATATCCAGCATTCACCGAGTTCATCATCCTTTTCACTCGGATATCCCCATTCGGTTTTCAGACGGTGTCCGCCCCAGATCCTTTCTTCCAGCTGCGGTTCGACGAACAGCAGTGTCTTCGGATGATCGTTTTTTGTCAGGTTCTGACCGTTCAATCGTATAACCTCCTGATACCAGAGAGCAGAGTCTTTCGGGATCCGTCGCTGCGTGGCAAAATCCACCCAGACGATACCGAATCTCTCCAGATATCCCCGTTCCCATTCAAAATTGTCCAGAAATGTCCAGAGAAAATATCCCCGGACATCCACGCCCTCACGGATCGCGCGCTGGATCTGACCGAAATACGCATCCAGGAACTCGATCCTCGGCGTATCATGCACACGTCCGTCCGCTGCGACATTATCCGCGCAGGATACTCCGTTTTCGGTAATGTAGATTGGAAGACCGTAGCGCTCGTAAACAAACTTCAGTCCCCAATACAGACACTCCGGAGTGTTCGGCCATTTGGATGCCGTGATCGGATCACCGTTCGGCCGCTCTGCCTGCTCCGGCTTTCCGTCTTTTCCGGCACGGATATAATAGCCATTATACATGTTTTGTCCCAGAAAATCGATCGGCTGGCAGATCAGTCTCATATCTTCCTCAGTGATCTCGGGAAGATATTCCTTAAACTTTTCCAGCCCCTCGGCAGGGTAGGAACCCAGCAGTACCGGGTCGGAATACCATGCCACATTCCAGGTCCAGTTATCCATTTCCTGAAGGAATCCGAAATATGCCTGTCTGGCCGCCTCGATATCCTCCGGACGCTCGGAAGCCGGGATCGCGATACTGCAGGTCGGCGCATATCCGATGAGGATCGGCCGCTTTGCATATTTCCGGAGGTTGATGACTGCCGTCCCGTGCGCTTTCAGGGCATGATGAATGAGCAGAAAAACATCCTTATGGGGAAGCTTTTTCCCGGGTGCGTGGACCCCCCTGTGATAGCCGAGTCCGGTAAAACACTGCGGCTCGTTTAAAGTAATGAAATAATCACAGATGTCCGAGAAGTTTTCGGCGATCACCTTCGCATACTCCCCGAACCACTGTACACTGTCGGGATTCAGCCAGCCGCCTTTTTCTTCCAGTGCGGAGGGCAGTTCCCAGTGAAACATCGTAAGATAAGGCGTGATCCCGTTTTCCTTCATCTTCAGGATCATATCCCGGTACAGATCGATGGCTTTCTGATTGACCCGTCCGGTGCCCTCCGGCATGATCCGGGACCAGCTGACCGAGAAACGGTAATTACGGATCCCCAGGGAACGCATCAGCCGGAAATCGTCCTCATAACGATGGATGTGATCACAGGCTTCGTATGCATTTCTCCCATCCGCCGTCCGCTTCGCATCCGCAAAATCATCCCATACACAGCGGCCTCTTCCGTCTTCGGGATCAGTCCCTTCGATCTGATAGGCACTGGATGCAGCACCCCAGGCAAACCCGTCCGGAAAAGCATTTTCCCTTATCACCGGCTCGCTCGTGATGATCGATACCAGGTCGAAACCAGGTGCTTCCGTTCCTTCCGTCTGTTCCGCACCGCCTGCATTCTTTCCTGCGGTATTAAATCCGGCTTCCTCCGGTGTCCCGAGGATGCGGATCCGCAGTTCATGCTCCCCGGCTCTCGGAAATCTCACGGATCCGGCCGTCAGAACCGCCGAAGATCCCGCATAATCGGCCGGGCTGACGCCCTGCACATTCTGTCCGCTCATGACGGCACCGTGATACATCACGGTCGTGATATTCAGATGTTCTCCCCAGTCTTCATCAAAATTGGCATCCAGGATCACGGGATGCTCCGTATCCCCGTCAATGACCGCCTCCGCGATCAGCGCCGGACGCCGGAGCGTACGACGATACTGGATCGCAAGTTCACTGCCCCGGAAACGGAATACCAGCTCGTCTCCTTTTTTCGTCCCGTGCCAGCCGCCCCGGAAACGGTCGTTTTCATACTGTTTTTCCGAAAGATCTTTGCAGAATCCCTTCAGTTCCGCTTCCGTATCCGCGTTCTGATGACGGACGGCATTTTCATAGGCGTTCATCGTCAAAGGCGCCGGCAACGGCTTTTGCGTATCCTGCACATCCTTTTTTTCGTAATACTCCGCGTCGGCTTCCTTCCGGATTTCCTCCAGTGCAGCGGTCACCACATCCGCAAGCATCCGGTGGCCTTCGTCGTTCGGATGCAGACCGTCCTCCGAGACAGCGAGCCTGCAGATCTCACCGGTACGGATCGCCTCTAAAACCGTGGACCGTAAGCTGACACAGGGAAGACCGTAATGCTTCCCCACAGCGAGATGACTGTCCTCCGCCGTGTCTCCGTTATCGTAACGGGCATTAAAGATCAGCATCACCGCAGGTTTGCGTCCGCCTTTTTTCTGCCCCTCTTTTCCCTTCTTTCCGGGATCCGCGTCCAGAATGTGACGCACCAGCCCTTCATAAGTCTCCCGGAAAAAGATCTCCGGACCTTCGTTGACCGAAAACTCTACAAACACAACATCCGGCTGTTCGGACAGAACATCCTGTTCCACTCTGGCCGCACCGAACTGCGACGAAGTCCCGCCGATCCCGGCATTGATATATTTCACCTTTGCATCCGGAAAGCGTTCTTCCCACCAGCGGTGCGTCAGCGCCGCATAGCAGTTTTCCGGTTCCGATGCGAAGCAGCCTTCCGTAATGGATCCGCCGAGGAACGCGACCCGTATCGTCCGTCCCTCCATCGCACGGCGCATCACACTCTTGAAGCGTGACCAGTCACCGCGGTTCACAAAT
>Ga0247610_10001134_pt1 | contig 33989 bp, 57 predicted proteins | sample 174DNAGHGhighgp2_FD_193483 | JGI IMG/M metagenome (GOLD analysis project Ga0247610, IMG submission 193483) | Sheep rumen microbial communities from Palmerston North, Manawatu-Wanganui, New Zealand - 1742 DNA GHGhigh gp2 | ecosystem: Host-associated > Mammals > Digestive system > Stomach > Rumen...
TATTCATAGGAATATATGGATCGCTTAATCGTGCGACAGTATCCCTTAAAAATCTTGTCACTCTTCCATCTTCTTCTAGTCCATGATCTTTTAATATTTTATTAATTGGATTCATTTTGATTATTAAGTTCATTCTACTCACTTACCCCTATTTTGTAATGCTTTAAACCACCTTTTCTGTTATCGTCTACGCTAACAACTTTAAACAGCTGATATTTTTTTATAAATGACTTTAAATTAAAATCATCTTTTATAATTCCTTCTACAACATAATCATCTGTAGAAATATTAATACATTTAGATGTGGGAATTACTATCGTTCCTACACTTCCTTTTTCAAGTCCGCTTGTCTACCATATTAACTTTTTTATTATGTCTAAAATACACATTCCTGAAATATGTTTTTAACACAGTATCTTCTTCTATGTGATACACAGTTATTGATTGTATAAAAAAATTAGCCAATTACATCAACCCCTTTGTATAATAATGGATTATTATCTACTCCAAACACATTCCATAAATAAGTATTCAATATATCTTGCATTTTCTTCGAATAATCTGCCATTATTTCTTCTGGTGTTGAATAACTTTCACTCCAACCTTCTATATTTTGTGACTTCAAATTTCCAATTTCGTTTAATTTTGTATTTTTTTCATTAAGTAAATTAATAATTAAGCAAGTAACATATTTAACTTTTTCAGGAACATTATTTTTGTTAATTTTTCCTAAAGTTTTTCCGTCAATATAATTACTTGCTTCAATATTTAAGTTCTTAAAATTGTCAGGTATGCTCTTGGCATCTAACAATTCTATATATTCATTATCTGTTACGAATGTAAGCATACCTTTACCTCCTATACGTTAGTTAATTTTTTTACTACTACAGCTTTGTTGTTTGTTACTGCATTAGCATATACCATTCTACCCTCTAATTTAGAAGCTCCAACATGAACATCGTCTCTAATATCAACTACTCTTGGATTTATCTTCCATTCATCGATAGCTTTACACCAATCTGGAGCAATTATCATATATTGTACGTTATATGCAGATAAATCTTGTGTATATGTATCACAACCATTTATTCTTCCTACAACTCCATTTCTTGCAAGTTCAGCACCGATTTGTGAAGCGGTATTAGAGAATTTGTCATCTGTTAACAATAAAACTTCTGTATCACTGTCTATAATAACTTTTATTCTTGTAGCGTCTACCCCTAATTTTTTAAGTTGTGCAATATCTTTTAATATATCAGCATAAATTGTAGCAGCTGTTGAATCCGTTCCTTGTGTCTTTGATGCTGTATAGTTTCCAGAAGTTGTTAATACTGTTATAGCATCTCCTTCCATTGTCTTAGCAATAGAATAAGCTCCTGATTCCATTCTTTGAGCTATTAAATTGTCTGGTACTGCTTCAGCTTCGTATCCATCTATTAATTCATTTAAAGCTTTATTTTTATTGATTGGAATATCTAAATATGTTGTTGCAGATGTTGTTAAATTTACTCCAGCTACTATGTCGTAGTCTTGTACTGCTACATCAACATTTCTTACTGGAACTTTTACTGCTCCTGCTTTTGGATCTCCTTCATAATCTCTTGTAAATAAACTTCTTACTCTTAAGTAAGGTCTCATTAATTCAACAATAGTTTTTGCATATCTTTCTTGTCTTTGATGTGTACCATTTGATGGTGTTACTGTATTTGCCATTTTATTTTACCTCCTATAAATTCATTTCTGGGTGTCTAGCTTTTAATATTGCTAGCACTCCATCTGTTTCTGATGAGCCCATTGACTTTACTGGTGCACCAGTTGCCTTTGGCTCTGTAAGTTCTTCTCCCTTTAAGTATTTAGGGTTGTTTTGTAAGAACTTAGCTAAATTCTCTTCAAACTCGCCTTCCATTTTGCTAACTTTAAACAAAACATAATCTGAATCATCAACTTTTACTCCAGCTTTTAATACTGCTATTTCTTTATCTTTTTGTTGATTTTCTGATATTGCTTTTTGATAATTAGCTTCTTGTTCAGCTTGTTTTTGTTCTGCTGTTTTTTGAGATTCTTGCCAAGCCTTATATTTTTCAATGTCAAAATCTTTATATTTGCTTAATACCTTTTCCTTTTCCTTTTTAATCATTGAATTTACTTGCTCTTGTGTAAATCTCTCAACATTCTCCTCAGTTTTTGGTGTAGTCTGAGTATCTACTTTTCCTGTTTCTTCAACATTTTTGTTTTCTACAGTTTCTGTGTTATTTTCCATAACTATTACCTCCGTTTTAAGTCATTAGAGTTGACTGATTTCCTTTTTTGTTCTTTTTAGCCTGCAATAAAGTAAAAAGGCATAAAAAAAGACCAGCTTTCGCTAGTCATATAAAAAAGACACCGAAGTGTCTTTAATTATTTTTCTTTATTATACTCACAATTCTTACATATTTCTTTACATTCAGGATATTCTTTAAATAATTTCTTTGTATAATCTTTTGCATTCAAGCCTAATATAGCCATTACTGTTTCAAAGCAATCGCCATCTCCTATTATTTTATTTCTTAAAGGACAATTATGTTCTTCCATTTAAAACCTCCATCATATCAGAAATACTCTTTTCATATTCTTCTTTTTTAAACGCTGTTCGTATTTTTTTATCTTTAGTGTCTATATATGTTGCTCCGTCTTTAGAATAATAATTTTCATATCTTCCCTGCCATACCGTCATTTTTATTTTACTATTATTAACAAAATCTATAGCCTCTTTTTTAGTAATATTGTGGCCTCTTTCTGTATTAATATGCTCAAGATCAATACTATATTTCTCTATGTCTTTTGGAATATCATAGATTAATTCTATTTTTGCATTAGTTCTTCCTGTTATTTTTTTTATCTCTTTTATTATTATATCATCTTTATTTATTTTTGTCATTTCTGTACCAATAATTAACCTGTTATTATCTTTCCTTAATTGTGTTTGCTCTAAAAATTCATTTAATATAAGTGTATGTTCTTTTATTTTTGCGTTGGTATCTATTACATTGTTTCTTATTATATTGGTTTCTATTTCACTGTTATTGCTCCTTAAAATTCCTTCTAATCCCGCCAATTCTTTTTTATCCTGCCTTATTTTTCTTTCCATTTGTCGTTGTATTTGAGTGGCTTGATATTCAGGTATCTGCCTTCCATTATAGCTTACTGTTGCATTACGCATTTTTCTTAATTCGTTTTTTGAATTAGCTAAAGAACTACCTTTGTAATATGGAAAAAATGTATGTCTACAGTTAATTCCACACAATCCTGTTATTGCTCCATATCCACAAATATCGTATAGTTCTTTTTCGGTATATACCTTTCCTTGCCATTCTGCATGTTCTGGCCTTGCTCCCCAGTGTGCTGATACTTCGTACAAGTCCCAGCCCAATTCTCTTCCATATTGTAATTGTAATTGTCCTGACATTTGATTTGTGCTTGTTAATATGTTCATTCTCGCAACAGATTCTATACTTCTTTTTGCACCACTAGGATAAAGAACTTCTGCACCATTTTTACTCATGTTTTTTACTGCATCTTTGATTGCTTCTGAATAACTTTTTACTCCTGTTGTTGTTTCTAAATAAGCTTTATTTATAGCTTCTATAAAATTCATTTGTGCTGTGCTTGCTGTCGTACCTGTTAATCTTAATAAATTATCACTTGTTTGTTTTGCTCTTCTTTCTATTAGTTCTTTCATTGCAGAACTTATTTCATGTGGATCTATTCCAGCTAATTTATATATAGAATAATCTCTTTTTAATGACTTAATACCAGCCTCTTCAAAAATTGCTCTAATTTTACTCACATTAATTTCATTATATTTAGCTATTTCCTTTATTACATCATCATATAAATAGCCCATTTGTTCCATAATGATTGCATTATTATATGCAACTGTATTAGCATAACCTACATTTGCTATTCTTTCTGCAATTTCTTCTATTATTTCAAGTTCTAGATCGCCATATAATTCAATAGTTTGGTTTTCAATCCTTTTAAAGTCTTGTTCTGTAAGCATATTATTCCTCACTTATAAATCCAAAAGCTTCTTGATTGCCAAGTTTTTCTTCTTGTATGCTTTCAAGCTCTTTTATAGCTTCTTCTTCTGTCATTCCTTTAGTTTCCATTAAATAAGACTTTTTGCTTTTTACTCCTTGATTTACTTCTTGCAATGCTCTTATTTGCTCTGTATTTTTATCTTCTATTATTGAATCATCTGGGATTATTGTTATTTTGTTAGTTTTTATTCCTTCCATTTCACAAATTACTTTTACCAAGTCATATATAACATCATTTGTTATTATGTCATAATGGACTTTTGTTCTAAATGCGTCTGCATTCTCACTTATTACTTCTGTTGCTGTTTTTAATCCGTTGCCATCAAATTTATAGAAATTATTTCCTAATCCTACATTTGCACTTAACCAATTTAATTCTGCATTTATAGCATCTATATGTTCTTGTGCTCTTAATGAAAAGTCTACATCTTTTACTGGCTGTCCTTCCATTCCATTTATTCCAACGTATGCTTCGTCGTTGCTATCAAAGTATTGTACATGCCTTATATTTCCATTTTCGTCTGCTGATGTTGTAGCTTTCATTGCTGTTGGATCTACTAATATTCTTTTTTTACCTAGTTTAAACTCACGGAAGAAACTATCGTATTTTATATCTATTCCTTTAAATCTATCGATACTATTTGCTAATATAGATATCCCCATAGGACTATTTAAATCTAAATTGTTTGCAAGATTTGTTTTAAATATTTGAAATCTTGGTGTATCTGTTTCTATTTCTTCTAATTCTTTTATATTAGGAAACATAGAAGTAAATACAATTTCTTTTCCTAGCTCTGTTTCGTTTTCTGATTTATATAATTCATTATACCTACGATATATTGTTCCATCATACTCATGATAAGTAATGTGTGTATAATAAATTTTCTTTTTTCTTGCATTTTCACTAAATCTACTAATTGTAACTAATCCATTTATGTAAGAATTAGTATATTTATAAGGAATTATTACATCTCCTAACACATAGTCAATAATTGTTTTTGCTTGGCTGTTTTTATATTCAATTAATGCTCCTGTTCCAATAGCAAGTGATTTTTCTAAATGAATAGGAAAGTTTACAGTAAATGAGTTTTCTTTACTATCTAAAACTTCCCACAATCTTTTTGTCGCTTTTGCATTGCTAAGTTCTATTCGTGTTTTTTCTGTCCATAATAGTTTTGATATATCTTCACATAGTTTTTTAGGCATATTCATTGTTAGTCGTTCTTTTTTTACTGTTTTTCCATTTACTACTTCTTCATAAAAATGGAAATCTGCAACATTACCTTTGTACCAACTTTTCCATATTTCCATATAGTCATACATGTTTCCTACTGTTAAATTAATGCCTTTTTTACTTAATACATCTTTTATATTATCGTATAAGTCCATTTTCTCCTCCTATTGTTTTAATCCTAGCTTTTGTAAATTATCTTTTATCCAGTATTGAAAATTATCTTGCGTATGATCGCCATAGCTATAAGCATAATCTTTTGTATATGTGTTATAGTATTTTTCAGAACTTAAAAAAGCCTTCTCCGTTTTATCTGGAGTTGGCTTTCCTTTTTCTACACTATCTTTTATCCACATGTAGTTTTCATTTTCTTTTTTAAATATTTGATTGTTTGTATTATTTAATACTCTAAATTTCTTCTTTGCTAAAAAATCTTGACTGTACTCAATTAATTGTTCTTTGTTTGTTCCTTTATCTACTGGGTGCAATCTTCTGCCGTAATCTTTGAAGAATTGATTTCTTAATGCTCCTTCTGCACTATCTATTGTTTCTTTATCAGTTAATGCTTGCCACTTTTTGTTCATCGATATTTCAAAATTAAAAATGTCTTTACTTAATTCACTTGGTGCTTTTTTTATTGGTTTTTCATGTGGGCTATAATAGTATGTATCTAGCAAATACCAATACCCGTCTGATCCATATCCATAACACCCTGTCGTAGTCGCTGATGTTTGATGTCCACTATCTGTTGAAAAATCTAAATATAATATTTTTATCTTATTCTTTTCTATATAATCTTCATCAACATACTCTATTAAATCTGGATTATAAATTAATCCTTCTAATCCTATTACTTCACCTAAATAAATCCATCTATATCGCTTTTCATCGTTTTCTTTCATTAACTCTGCTTGTTCTATAAACATTTTTCCAAGCCATTCTTCTGGCACAGTTCTATAATCACTTTGAGTTACAATGCAATCAGTTCTTTTCTTCATTTTTTCTGCCCATACATTTACCCAATGATATTTATTTTTAGGAGGATTAAATGAATAAAGAACTATAAACCAGTCATCATTTCCTCTTGTAAATGTTGCTATAATTTGATCTATCTCATCAGGACTGTCAAATTCCGTCAATTCTTCAAACCATAATATTTTAATAGGCGTATTTTCGTCTATCATACCTTTTATTTTTTCATAATCATCTCCGCCCGCAAAATATATGTTATTTCCATTATTCAAATGTATTTCAGCTGGACTTTTAAATGCTATGTAATCTGTCCCATCTTCCAGATATAATCTTTTCAAGGCTCTTTTTATTTCTTTATACACACTATTTCTTAACGTGTTCTGATAACGTCTTATTATAACAGCAGAACATTTTGATTCTTCTATACAATGGCTAGATATTTTTAAACTATTCTTACTTGTTTTAGTAGACCCTCTTCCGCCTTTATCTATTTGATGTGTTTTTTTAGAATTAAATGTACTCCAGAAATGCGGAGCAACTATATCTTTTATATTTAATCTAATTGGCTCCATTTTCATCATCTCTCGGCAAATCATTTATTATTTCTATTCTTTGTATTGTTTTTTGTGGATTATTAATCTCTTTATCTTTTAATTTTAATTCCAAAATCTTAAGTTCTTTATCCATTATAATCCCATAAGCAGTTGCTAAGTCTTTTATGTTTGTAAACATATCAATGTTATCTAGCTTTCCGTCCATTGCCTCAAATATTTTGTCAATAAGTTCTATTTTTTTTTTGCTACGTTTTTTCATTGCCTCTAATACATCTTCTGTATTCTCTTGGCTTTTTTGTTCGAACAGTTTCGAAGCCTCTTTGTTATTGGCAACTATTTTTCTAACTCCATTATCTGAAAGATTAAACTTCCTTCCTGTTTCAGAATATTTTTGACATTCTATATAATAAGCTATAATTTCTTTTTTTTGTTTATCATTAAGTTTTGCCACAACTATCCCTCTCTTTCTATATCTATTAATCTGTCTAACAATTCTTTTTTAGTAAAATATGTCTCCCATTCGTCATTATACTTTATCATATATCTTACAGAATACGTTACTTTTCCTCTTAGCTTATATAATAACATTTTTATGTATTTATCCATATTATTTTTCTTTCTTATTCTTCTTAGTTTCTTCTTTCTTAGGCTGCTCTTTTACTTCTTCTACAAAAACAACATTAAATCTGTTATCCCCACTTAATATCTCAAATCTTTCTTTTGTTACATCAAATTCTTTTCCTTCTTCTGGAATATTTTCTAACTCCTGTGGTTTTACATTATGTTTTTTAAATTCGTTAGTTGCTTTTACTTTCATTCTTTAAATCCTCCTTTTTATAATTTATACATTTTGTATTTCCTTCTATATCTTCTGTAATATGACAAAGGTCTGTTTTTCTATTAGCACAAGTTTTACATTTTTCATCTATGTATTTCTTTTTCTTTACACATAAACTCTTCATTCGCTTTTCTCTTAACATATCAGATTCAATTATAGCGGCTAAATAACTTCCTTTCATATATTTCTCCTTTGTTTTATAACAATAAAAAAGAGCCTATCATTTTTTGATAAACTCTTAAATTTTAAAAATTTTTGTCGAATTTCTTGTGTTTTTTATGTTCTCCGTTGTATAATATCTTTGTTCTTCTACATACCCTACTTTCTTTTTCTAATTCTTTCGGAAAGGAGGAGCTATGAAAAATTTTTTTCGTATCATCGCATTAATTGTTACATACTTAATTCTTAAGCTATTTGATGATTAATGCAAAAAGGCTAGAGTTAGTGGCTCTAGTCTTTTTTTGTTCTTCTTTCTTTTTTTCGTATCATCTTTCTATATAGAAAGGAGGTTAATTATGGAAATATAGAATTATTATTCTTATTTTCATATAACCTTGACACTTTCTGTGTCTTAAATATTATACTAAACTATAAACCACTTTGCAATACTTTTCTTTAATTTTTTAAACATTTGTAATCATTTTGTAATATTTCTGTAACATTTTATGTGTTTCTACTATATATTATACCATTTTTTAATTAATTCTGCAAATTTATTAATGATTTGGTAGGGCGACACTCCTACATCTCTTTACAGAACCTAGTCTTATGTATCTTGCAAGTAACCCTCCTATCGTACGAGAAGGGCATACTGCTAGGTCGTGATAGCTGCCTTTCTATCCTCAAATCATAAAAAGGAACTAGAGGGCGTAATCTCTAATTCCTTTTATCCAGTCTACATTAAATCACACTTTGCGTTCGTTATTCAACCTTTTTTTTCTCTTTTTAATTTAATTTATCAAATTCTTTTAAAGCCTGATCTCTTAACTTATATGTATACTTTTTCTCGTTGTGTATTACCTCTCTCGCTATATAATTCATACTGTCTCCAAGTACATAATAATGATATAAAATAAGTCCAGATTTTGAATCTAGTTTATCTAGTTGCTTTCTTATCTCTGGCTCTTGATTTCCCGTTTCACTCTCTATTTCTTTAATTAAACCGTTTATCTTATCCAACAATACAGTCAAGCTCTCTGCCTCATTGTCATACACTTTTTTGCTCCCTTTAGGCATATCAGACAATACGCTACTTAATCTATTTATTGTTTCCTTTTGTTCTTCATAGAACTTTATTCTTGCTTTTCTCCATTGTTGCCCTGTACTAAATTTAATTAAATCTTCACTTGTCATTTGTCGGTCCTCCTACTTTATATACTTTTTACGCCAAAACTCTGTAAAACTAATTTTCCTTCTGTTTTTCGATTTTCTCCACTTTATTTTTGCCTCTTTTCTTCTTATATTTCTATTTCTTACCATATTTCCTCCTCTATCTTTTTATTCTTTTTATTTTTCCTCTTCTATTAATTTACACATTCTTCTTTAAAAGTTAATTGTAAATTTATCTATTATTTTTTGGTATTTTTCTATAATTTGTTCTTGTTCTCTTATCTTTTCGTTATTTAGATCATTATACCCTTTTTCATCAGCTAATAATTTGCTTACAATATGATAATCTTTTAAAACTTGCAAATAATCATAGTTTTTCTCTTTTTCTTCTTCTAATTCTTTGTGTAATTTATTGTTTTCTTCTATTAATTCTTTTATTCTTTCTTTATATTCTTTCTGTGTCATTCTTTTATTCCTCCTCCAATAAATATTCTACTGAACTAAATTGCTCACGAGTTACAATTTTCTTTATTCCTTTTAAGTCTTTTATTGCATAAGTTATCTTTCCAATAGTTATATAATTTTTAGTAATTTCTATTACTAACTCTCCGTTAATGTAATCTCCTTCTTGTATAAGATCTATTATATTGAATGAATGATTTACTATATCTGTTGTTTTTAATACTCCATAACATCTGTCCCCATCTTCGTCATATCCTAAAAAATATCTATATTTGTTTACAGTTACATTGGGATTAACTGCTAAATGGTCTATTTTTTTTATTCCGTTATTTTTAGTTCTTACATATTCTCCCACTTCAATTTCCATTTTTCTCCTCCAACATCTTCATATAAACTTCCTTCTCCTGTTCCTGTTGCTCTACTATTGTTTCTAATTCGTTAATCTTGTCCGATTTTTCCTTAATTATAAATACACTTATACTTCCAAGTAAAAATAAACTTATTAATACTACACATATAAATATAAATATCCACTTAAATAAATCTTTCATTTGTTAATCCTCTACTTTCTCTACTAAATCTGCTTCTATTAAATCTGCTACTTCTTCTTCTGTAGCTTCTTCTCTTAAACTATAAGGGTGTATTCTTTTTATTCTTCTATCTCCATTATGTATAAAATATTGTTCTCCTAAAATTCCATATTTTTTATAACCAACTCCAAAATCATCAAATCCAAACTTTTCTAACTCTTTTAAATCAACATCATCTTTTATTTTTAACATTAATCTATCCTCCTAATTTTCACTATTAATTTTATTTATTATCCAAATACTAATATATATAACAAGCATAATCCCTAAAACACCTGCTCCTATAATTTCTCCTATTACTTTTAATTTAAAATATATTTCTATCCATTCCATTAATCTATCCTCCTTAGTTTATAAACTCCTTCTTTTACTTCTTCTAATACTGTATATGGTTGTTTTCTCCATTCATTACATACTTGTCCTTGTTTTTCACAGAATGGATAAGAGCCACAGTTTTTGCAGAATTTATTCGTATTCTCCATATTTCCTCCAATCGTTATATAGATTATCTTTTGATTCTCCATTTAATAGTTTTTCAACATCTTGCCATTGCTTTTTAGTTTCTTTTAATTCTCCTATAATGTGTTTATTTCTATCTTTGTCGTCATCTATATAATCTTCTATATCTTCTTCAATTCTTACAACCATTTGATGTATATACCATTTAGCGTTTTCTATTTTTTCTTCTTTTTCTGTTTCTATATATTCTAAAATTTCTTCTAGTTTTTTATCTTTATTTTTTAAATATTTTTCATATCGTTTTATTTTCTTTTCTAACTCTTTATTCTTTTCTTTTTCTTTGTTATATAAATCTAATAAGTTTCGTATAGTTTCTAATGACAATCCTCTTTCCCAATTCAAATACGCTTCAACATTTTCTACGACTTCTTCTTCACTCATAATTACACCTCACTAAAAATAAAATTCGACTGCACGACCATATTTATTTATATATCCTTCTTTTGTTCTTTGGTCTACTCCGCATTTTTCACAAACTTCTATTCCTGTACTAAATTTTTCTACCCTATATCTTCCACAATTAACACAAGGCTTATCAATATAACCTATTAAATCTCCCATTTCTTTATGAAAATTATCAAATCTATCGCACTCTTCTTGTAGTGCTTTTAAATAATCATTCACTATATTACACCTCAACATATTCTTTTATATCTTCTAATTTTAAAACAACTATTTCTTCATCCAAATATTCTTTGTTATAATCAAAATCAACTTCATCTTTTAATACAATACTACTATCCATATTTAATTTTACTTTTCTATCTTTATCTAAATAATTATCAAAAAAACTCGATATAAATTCTTTGTCTACGCTTTCAACTGCAAAAGAAATATAACCACTTTGACTATCATCATATTCTATTAAAACTATACTATTTTCATCTATTTGCACTATTATTCTATAATCCCAATAATATTCGTCACCTAAATTTTCAATATAAACAACTTTCTTATCTAATATATCTTTAAATTTCATCTTTCATTTCCTCCTTTAAACTTTTCTTTAACTCTTTCATTTCTCGCCTTCTTGTATGCCTCGTATTTTTCTAGTTCCTCTGGTGTCATAGGTTCAACAGGAATTTCTATGCAATCTTCTTCGTCTATCTCTGGCAGTTCTATTTCCTGTACTTTTTCTATTCCTCTTTCTGTACTTATTTGTGCTGTTGCTATTCTGAAACTTCTTTTATAATCTTGAAACATCTGATTTATCTCTGCTTGTCTTTCTTTTGATAGTCTATTAAACCATTGATGATTAATGTTTCGCAATATTGCTCCGTTTTGCTCCGTAGAGTGTCCGCCTTTGCACTTTTCTACAATGTGATGATATGTAAGTTCGTCCATTATCTTTCGCTGCTTTTTGCTCGTGTATCTCTGCATTTCTTCTTGTATCTCTTCTGGACTTCGTAATCCTAGTTCTTCTATAAAACACTTCTTGCCATACTTCAACATAAGTGTTCTTTTTGCTCCTTTGTTAGAACTCATGATAGAACCCCCTTGTTGCATACCCCAAATAGCTATATGAACTTTTATTTTGTTTTGGTGCAGGTGCTAAATCTCGAGGAACAAACTTATCTATTGTCGTTTTATAGCTTTGATCATGTGGACACTTAACTTCTATTAACAAAAACTTGTCATATTCTTTTATCATTGTTTCATTTGACTTTAGTTCTCGCATTTTACTTCTCCTTTAATTTTATTTATTAAATCCCAACTAGGAAATCCAAAACCTTTTATGCTTTTTTGATTTCTTTTCAATACTTCTATAACATAATCAACATCTATCATTTTTACATATTTGTTTTCAAAACAGATTAAGAAGTAAGCATTGCACCCTGCATTTTTACATTTTTTTAATTCATTCACTTGTCGAATATCTTTTTTCATAATATGCCAAGTATCTGTTGCACACTGTTTTGCGTCAAAGCAGTCATGCCTACCAGGTAAAAATATTTCATAATCAAACGCTTCTCCTTCTAAATAATTACCATCTGCTGTTCTTTTCGCATAATTTTTATGTCCATGAAATCCTAGTTTTTCTATGTAATCTATTACTTTTTCAATTTGTTTTTCAAATTCACGTCCTTTTTGCATATTTATGCTCCTTTGTAAAAAACTCTATTTAATATTTGGCTAGCTTCACTTTTAGTTAATTCTGAAACATCAAAGTTCTTGCAGAATCTTTGTATTAACGATTTTTGTTTTTCAGTTGCTTCATATTTGCCCCATTTTTTAATTTGTTTAACGTCCCATAAGAATCTTTGATCTTCATAATTATCCAGTAAATATTTATATCCTAAATCAAAAGCTTGTTGCATTTTCATTTTTTTTCCGCATATTACTGTTTCTCCTAATTCATCTTGTGCAGGAATTATTAGTCTGAAACTTTTTAAAGTACATACGAAATCTCCATTTGGCATCTTAAACCAATTAACATCATGTGTGTTGTAGCTTTGTCCTCGTGCCCATAGATTTACAATTTCAATATTTCTTATCCAGCTCTCTGGTATATCTGATTCCTTTGAAATCAAATCAGGTAAGTCAAACAAATCCCCTTGTATTTCATCTTGTTTTGATTTTGGAACATTATTCATATCTATACCAATTAAACTTGGTGCTGTACACAGATTTGCTTTTCCTGTTGTCCCTACTAGGTCTATTAATAACAGTCTTTCTTTGCCAGGATAAAGCCTTAATCCTCTTCCAACCATTTGTGTATATAAGCTACTATTAGAAGTTGGTCTTGCAATCATTATTGTTTCTACTAAAGGCATATCCGTACCTTCTGTAAAAATCATACAATTAACCAAACACGGAATTTCTCTATTAGTAAATTTTTTAATTAGTTCTGACCTGTTCTTTGTTTCAGCTGTTACTGCTACCGCACCTGGTATTAGCTTTGCGATATTTTGTGCGTGTTCTACCGATGTTGCAAATATTAAAGTTTGACCTTTGGCATATTTTTGATAAGCTTCTGCAATAGCTCCATTTAAGATTTCTGTATTCATTGCTTCATCAAGTTCTCCTATTGCAAAATCTCCCATTCTTCTTGCTACTTGACTTATGTCATATCCTATATTTACTCTCATACAGTAAATATCTGTTAAATATTTATTTTGTATAGCCCACTTTAAATCTTTTTGAAATATGATTGATTGAAACACATCATCAAGTCTTACATTATCTCCTCTATTAGGCGTTGCAGTAAACCCTAGTAGTAATCTCGGATTAAAATAATTTATTATCTTCTTATAGCTTTGTGCTGCTGCATGATGAGCTTCATCTATAATAATCATGTCAAAATCGTCAGGCTTGAATTTATCTAACCTATGTGTTAAACTCATTATTGAGGCTATTACAACCTCTTCTCCATTGGAACTGTTACTAGCCATTTCAATTCCAACTGGACAATTGTAATATTTAATTGGTTGTGTTATTAGTTCTTCTCTATGTGCTAGGACTAATACACGACCTTTTCTTTTTATATTAGTAAATGTTGCTGTTTTACCTAACCCAGTAGCCATCTGAATTAAGTAAGAACCTGATTGTAATTTATCTATTATTTTTAAAACTTCTTCTTGATAATCTCTAAGTACTAAATCCATTTAATACCTCCCATTCTGTCGCATCAGGGATTTTCTCAAGTATTCTATTTAGTGTATTTAGTAATTTCATAACCTCTGGAAGATATTTGTCGCATTCTTCTATATGATGTTCTATATAATTACAACCATTGTAATATCTAAATAAAATGCGATTATATAATTCTTTTAATTCATTCATTTGTTACTCCTTTCATTGTTCGTTATACTTAAATTACACAGTATAGTGTAACGTTCAATGTATTGGTACTCATGGGTTTTACATATTAGTTACACTTTTTACACTTTTTTTGAATGATATAGTATATATAATAAAAATAAAAGTTATTGTTTTATTTTTCGTTTCTATAATAGATATTATTTTTATAAAAAGTGTAACTATATACATTGTTATTGATAAACTCGTTGTAATTGCTAAATTTGCTATGTTACACATTGTAGTGTAATAACTGTGTAACCTGTGTAACTCTTATAAGCCAAAATAAATATTTTTAACTCTTATTACTCTTTGTTGTGTTCCATTTATTCTTGTATTAAATGAAAATTTTCCATCAGTATCTTTTGCAATATATCCCTTATCAAGCATTTTCTTTTTTATTCCATTCCAATTTATATTATTTTCTTCTAGCAATTGATAAAGCTTTGTTGGAATAAAATCATAGTACATAATAGATCCTAATCCATCTGTAGTTTTTTCCAATTTTCCCCAAATCTGTCCACTAGGAGGAAATTCTTTGGCTCCATCGTAAAAGTTATTAATATTTGCATTAGCGGTATCTATGATTAAATCTATGTATCTATCAGCTTCATCAATATCTTTTGTAAAATATTCTTTTGATTCTTCTAAAGTAATTGGATTATCTTTAAAGATTTGTTTTGATACAATTCTGTCTGCAAGCAATATTGTAGCTATTGAATTTATTTGTTTTGGCGAATTGTTATCTTTTTTTAATTCTTCTATAAGGTCGTTATATTGTGTAAATAAATCTTCTTTTTTCTGTATAATTTCGATAAATTCTTTTCCTGCATGTCCATAATTATTAAGTATTAAATTGACTACATTGTTACCATTTTCAATTATTTGTTCATTTTCTTCTATCTCTATGACTCTGTTTTTTACACCTTCTTTAGAAGATGAACTTGTAATAGGTTCTTCTCCTGAAAGAATAATTATATTGTCCCATTCTGTAGTTTCTGTTAATCCACCATCTACTGTACCTCTATCTCTTCCTTTACCTTCTGTTAATTCATAGATTAAAGTGTCATAAGTTTTATATTTAGTTTTAGTAATTTGCAACTCATCTAGTATTAGTGGAATATTTCTTAAAAAATTACATAATCTTTCTGACGCTACTTTTGTACTATCTAAACTAGAAAGCAATTTTCCTTTTTTAGGATCTCCCCAAATACTTGCACATAACATTTGTGCTACTGTTTTTCCATTGCTTGATTTTCCCCACAAATGAACTATAAATGGATTTATTTGAAATATCTTTACTAAAGGACTAGCAAAACTGGCCGCCATTAAAAATCTTAATGTTCTGCTTTTACTTCTCAATTCTCGCATTTTATTTTTCCAGATTTCATATTGTCCCTTTTCAGTTACAGCCTCGTAAATATTTTTGTAAGCTACGTCTCCATCATATTTATATTTTGAAGTGTAAGGAATAAAATCTTTTTCTATCCAACCCAAATGTGTTATTCCGTCTGTGTTTTTTAAATTATTTAACTCTATTATTTCTGCTAAATATGAAACCAAATTTTTTGAATTTTCTGACGTTACTTCGATTCCTCTATTTGCTAATTGAATAATTGCTGTATTACTAGCAATCATTTTTCTTTCAACTGTTGCATATTGCCATTTTCCTCTTTTGTAAAAAGCAAGTTTTACTTTTTCTGTATTTGTATCAATATTATTAATTATTTCTACTGGCAATATAGGGTGTGGACATGCTTTTATTTTTATTGGTTCCATTATAGCTGTATAGTCCATTCTATAAATGCCAGTATCATCTGCATTCCATTGTCCAGACTTAAGGTTATCTATTGGACAATCTGTTATTTTTACAATGTTTCCACCTCTGCTCTTTAATTCTTTAATATAGTCTTGATTTTTTTGTTTGAATATTTTATTAAATGATTGTAATACTTTTAATTCTCTAGCCTTTGCTCGTACCTTTTCTATCATTCTTGTTTTATTTAGAGAATTTGGAAGTGATATAAGATAGTCTATAATTTGATCTTCTAAAATACTGTCTGAATCTAAATCTTTTATCTCATAAGGTGGATTAGCAGTTAATATTTCTTGCTGTAATTCTTCGTTCAATTTCTTTACACCACCTTTCTTCTGTTTTTTTAAACCATAACCAATCTTCTTCTGTTCCGTTTGTTAAAATATCTATATAATATTCAACAACATTTTCTTGTTGTAATTTTTCTATTCCTTTTAAATTGCGATAATAATCACATAATAAGTTATATGTTTTGTTATACCAGTCTTTAAATCTTTGTTTTGCTTCTTGAATTTGTTTGTATTTATTTATTTCATATTGTACAGTTGGTTTCCCGAAATCAATTCCTAATCCTAAAATATTATTGATTTGCTTTGCACTTTCATAAGAATTGATGTTTAATAATTTTGAAACTAAAGTTATTACATCTCCTCCTATTCCGACAACCAAAGCAATGAAAAATTTGCTTTGATTGTGAAATAGAAAATGAAGGAGTTTTTTCTTTATGAAATGGACATACTTGTTTCTTTTTTAGTCCAAAATATTCAGCCACTCTTACAATATTTGCTCTTAATTTAACTTCTTGTATTTTATTCATAATTTACCTCCTAAAAAGGAAGGTCATCATTACTAGAACTTGCAGCGTTTACAAAATCTTCAAATGCTTCTCCTTTTTGAGGTAATTTTTTCAATTCTGGTATTTTAAAATTTCCTTCTTGAATTGATTTAATAGTTCTTATGTATTTAATTTTTGTAGTAACTCCAATACTTCCATCTAATCTTTCATATTCTTCTTCTCCAAAAATAGCTCCACACTTTAGATTTGCTAATTTTTTTTCGTCCCAGTCCCATTTAAAACCTTCGTTACTAGCTTCTAACGATGTCATTAATCCTTTTAAAAATCCTGCTGCTTTTTCGCCTTCTAACATTTGTCTATACACAGCACCTGATGGCCATTTCGCATTAGCTCCTCTTGTATCTTCTGTAAATCTTTTTTGAAAGAAATCCTTTTTATCTCCTTCTGCTATATCTAATGCCATTACTAGCATCTTTTTATCTGTTTTACTTTTTTCTTCTTTTGCACTTTTTATTACACATATATATCCTCCTGCTTCTAGTTTCTCGTATTCTCCTGTGATTGCTTGTGCTTCATCATAACCTAATAATTTTTCCATAATTATTTTTCCTCCTTTTTATTTAATTCATAATATTCTCTTATAACTGTATCAACAGCTTTTAAGTCGTTATCTATTTCTTTATCTACAAACATATCTAATGGTGTCTTACAAATATCGCTACCATCACTTTGTGTTTTAAAATAATGTTTACTATTGTCTGTCATGCACCTTAATGCAATTGTAAACATTCCTTCTATACAAACTTTTTCGTCTAATAATTTCCCAATTGTTTTTGGTTTTATATCTCCAAAATCGTTTTTATCTTCGTGCATTATAAAATATACAAGTTTGTCCTCTGGAAGTTTGTTTTTAACAAATTCTATTAATCCCCAAAAATGATCGCCTATTTCATTGTATAAATTAAATACACCATTCCCTCCACCTGTTGAAGTATGTTTATTCATAAAGTGATTAGTTATTAAATAACCTGCATCATCGATTACGATTGATTTTTTCTCTGTATTAAAAATAGCTTTTAATATAGTTGCATAATCATCTGTACAAATTGTACTTTCAAATTTCTTTCTAAATGGTAATGGTTTTTTTAAAACATTTACTAAAGCCAATTCTTTTTCTCCAAAATTCCTTAAGCTTGTTGATTTTCCACTACCGCTTTTTCCGTATTAATAAAATTGGTATTCCCATTAATTGATCCTCAAACTTTCTCCTCTTGGCTCTAAATAAGCAAAAGGCAATATTTTTCCAGCTTCTAAATCAGCCCTTATCTTATCTGTATCATTTTCTATAATAGTTTTGGTATATTCTTTAGGAACATCTCCATTAATAGTAAGTGTTTGCTTTCCACCATTTTTTTGAATGTTAAAACTAAACAATTCCGTTTTAAATTTTGTTTTTCCTATTTGTCTCATTGAATTTTCTAAGTTGTCTTTTAATAATTTCGCTCTATTTTCAAATGATTTTTGTCTTTTTTCTAGCCTCTTTTTTTCTTCTTTTATTTTTTCTGCATCTCCTAAAAGTTCTTTTATAATTTTTGCGTATCCGTCTGCTTTATCTTCAATTTCTCCCTCGATTCCCTCTAATGTATCAAGAATCATTTGTTCATCTACGTTCTCGTCATATAGCATGTTTAAAATTGTTTCATAGTTATTAGTTAATTGATATAAATTACTCATTTTTCTTTTTCCTTTCAATATTGATTTTTTTCATATTTCATGCTATACTATAAATACATATAGCATTAGATATGTAATTGTAGAATTAGTTATTTGATTGGAAGTCGGTAACTAATTCTTTTATTTTGTTTAGTCTTATTTCATTGTTATTGTATGTATTTGATTGTGCTAATTTAATGATTTTACTAATTAATTTTCTTTGAGCCACATTGTTTTCTTTAAGTTGAATATTTTGAGTGTTTAATGCTAAATTTTTTTGTGATAATTCTTCTACTCTTTCTTCTGCCTTCTTTAATGATTTTGTTCTAATTTCTAATAATAATTGTTTCTCATTATTCCACATATTCTTTCCTCCTTTCTAAAAATTCTTACTTAAATATTTGTCTAGCCTGTTTAGTCCTTTAAATATTCTTTGGTATATATTAAAACCAAAACATTGATAACTTATTAATTGTATTAATAGTGCTATTCCAAATAATCCAATTAGCTCTAATAAAGTAATGCCAGCACATAAAAATACATCTAGCCAATAATCAAACATTTTCTTTTCCTCCTTAAATAATTTTTTTTGCCATCTCTTTAAGTATCTCTCGTTTGTCCTCTTCTGATAAGCCTAATTCAAATAAAAATACAGCTCTTTTATCTGCTAACTGCTTTACTCCTGTTCCTTGTATTCTAGGAAAACCTCTACTGTTAAAGATTTCTCTAGCTGTATTTTCTCCAACGCCTCTCCATTCTGCATAATCTAATGGAGTAATAGTATCAGGTAAATTTTCAAATGTTATTGTTGATTTTTTTATTTTCATGTTTTTTTATTCCTTTCTTGTTAATTTTTTTTAACCGTTTATAGCAAAAAAATATATTGATGAAAATCTAACTCATTAATATCACAATACTTTATAATTGAACCAAGTATTTTTTTTCCTGCACATTTTCCACTTTTAAAAACTTTATTTAATTGATACTTGCTTATTCCTAGTACTCGTGCCATTTTTGCTTGATTTCCCTCAAATCGACTATTTAGTAATTCTGTTAAACTTTTAATATTTATTTCCATTTTCACACCTCTTTTCATTGGTTAATTTTTTCTAACCATTTGCATTATAATTTATACGAAAAAAAATGTCAAGCTTTTTGGTAAAATTTTTTTAACTTTTTTGTTGACTTTTTTGAACTGTTGATTTATACTATATTTGAACGATTTTTGGAGGTTATTATTTATGTTTGATAAGAAAAAATTTGCTCAAATATTAAAAAATATTTCTGATGAATATGATAATCAACGAGATTTTTCTAAAAAATCTGGTATAAATAGAACATATCTTTCTCAATATATAAATTTAAAACTAGAAGAACCGCCCAAGCCAAAACTTTTAGAAAAACTCGCTAATTCATCTTATGGAATAACTAATTATTCTGAATTAATGAAAATTTGTGGATATACTGAAAAATCATTGCTAGAAGAATATCTTGATGATTTTTATCAAAAAAAAGAAGAAAACTTAATTGAAAACTTAACAAATATATCTTTATCAACAGAAGAAAATGAAACATATCAAACCTTGATAGAAATTCTATTGAATCTAAAGCTTTGGGAACTTACAGAAGATGAAATTGACGCAAAAATAGCTTCATGTTTTGAATCAATAAATTGGTTAATGAAAAATCAAAGTCTAAAATAAAAAACAAATTACACATATATATACAGTGTTTAACATTACATTCAGAACTTGCTAATCAAAAGCACAAACTAAAAGAAAAAAATAATAAAAATATATCTAATATAATTGATTCTTCTCAATTTTATGTATGTCCTGTATATGGAAAAATAGCTGCAGGAGAACCCAATTGGGCAGAAGAATGTTTGGAAGGATATTTACCTATAGATCCAAACTTAATGAATATAACAAATCCAGAAGAATGTTTTTTCTTAAAAGTCAATGGCGAAAGTATGAATAAAATTATTAGCAATGGTTCTTATGCTTTAATAAGAAAAACAGATTTTGTAGAAAACGATGAAATTGCTGTTGTTTTAGTTAATGGCTGTGATGCCACTTTAAAGAAGTTTTCAAAAGAAGGAGATATCATTGTTCTTACTCCAGAATCAACGGATAGCAATTTTAAACAACAAATTTATACAAAAGAAACTCCTATTAAGGTAATAGGAAAATACATTGGGAAAATGGAAATTAACGAAAGATAAGCAATTCTGCTTATCTTCTTTTATAAGGAGGAACTATGGCCAAACGAGGAAATGGCGAAGGCACGATCTATTATTCTGATAAATTAAAAAAATGGGTTGGACAATTTACAATAGGAAAAAAGAATGACGGAACTATTGATAGAAGATCCGTATATGGAGACACTAGAAAAGAAGTTAAAGAAAAAATGATACAAAAACTTTCAGAAGTTCAAAACCTAACCTATATAGATAAAAACGATATTACTATTAGTATGCTATGTAAAGAATTAATAGAAAACAAATTAAATGCTAATATTTTTTCTGAAAATAGTTATAACAGGGCATTATCTACCTTTAAGCACATTCAAAATAACAACATAGGTAATATTCAAATTCAAAAAGTAACAACAAACGAACTTCAAGATTTTATTAATTCTAAAAAAGGTTACTCTAATTCTACAATAGGAAAAATATATGAAATGTTAGGACTAACTCTTAAAGAAGCTGTTAGATTAGAAATAATATATAAAAATCCCTTTGAATCTGTATTAAAGCCAAAATCAGATAAGCAAACAAAAGAAATAGTTGCATTAACTACAGAAGAGCAAAAGAGATTTTTAGATGCTTTATCAGAAGAAAAATATAAAAATATCTTCCTTATTGCTATACACTCTGGTATGCGTATTGGAGAAATCCTAGCCTTAACAATAGACGATATTGACTTCCAAAATAATCTTATACACATAAATAATTCTTTAACTAAAAACAGTTTAGGAAAAGTTATAATAGGAAATAAAACAAAAACATACTCTAGTAAACGAAATATACCTATAACTAGTATATTGAAACCAATACTTGAAGATGTTCTAGAAAAATATATTTCCAATCCTAATAAATTATTATTCTGTCACTATAATGGAAATTTAATATATCCCTCTACTATTAATACGCAATTTAAAAAGATTTGTAAATATGCTGATATTATGAATATAACAACAAAAAAGAAAAAAGGAAATGATAAGCAAGTTAATTTAAAAACATCTGCTGCAAATGTTCATATGCTAAGACATACTTATGCAACAAGATGTATTGAAGCGGGAGTACCTGCTCCTGTCCTTCAAAAATTACTAGGACATAAAGACATTTCTATTACATTAAATACCTATACAACTATCTTTAATAAGTTCAAAGAAGAAGCTCTTGAAAATTATATAAAATATGTAAATTCTCTGTAGTTGCATTAAAATTGCATTAAAACCGCTTTCAAAATATATAATAAACGTTGATTTGTATATGGTTTCTAGGTTTTTGTTATTCGGCCATCTGCACCAAAAGAAGAGATTTTACAAAATCTCTTCTTTTTTTATGTTTTTATCTTTAGCCACTTATAAGGCCACTTTCGAGTGTTTTATTTTTTGCAACTCCACTTCGTTTTTCTTCGTTTTTTATAATTTTTCTTTGGCGTTGCATTAAAATTGCATTAAAATTTTGTAGTCATTTTACAAAAATATTTTTTTGTAGTATAATATTATGTATACTTTTAAAAGGAGATAATTTATGTATCAAAGATCAATAGATTTTTTAAAAGCATTAAACAAGAAACCTACCGCAAAAGAATGGAATAAACTTGCTAAAGAAAATAATTTATTATCTAATGTTTCATTAAGACGTTTAAGTAACTGCAGTTTATCTGCTCTTTACTCAAAGCTAAAAAAAGACTAAAAACGCCCTAAAATCGGCTTACGAGAATCGATTTTAAGACGTTTTATTTTTTTATTAATATACTTTTATGCCTCAGTTTCTACTGTATTTTCTTCTTCTGGTTGCACTTCTGCATCTTGTTCGTTGTAAGATGCATTCTCTTCTATATTTGCATCTTCCTCTTCTGGTATTTCTTCTACTGGAGTTTCTTTTTCTTCATATAGTCTTTGTATTTCTTCTAAATCTTCTTGCAATAATATTCCTTTTGCAAACCAACCGCTTGCATACTGATATGTTTGATACAAAGCTACGTCATTATTAATCATATCTCTTATTCCTGTCATTATAAAATTTCTTAAAAATTCATTCATTATATTACACCTCCTAAAGCAATTATTGCTTGTTTTATTTTATCTTGTTCATTAAACATTGTTTCTAAATCCTTATAATAAACTACATCTAAACTAGGGTCTAGTGTTCCTCCTTCTGTACTTATATGGCTTACGTTCTTGTATGTTTTCATCTTTTTTATTTCGTTCCATTGTGCTTGTTGAGTAGGAGTGTATGGGGTTGGCTGTGGGTTTTCTAAAGGATATTCTAGTTTAACTGGTGTTCCATTTGCATATTGCTCTTGTAACCAAGCATTAGCTTGTTCTGCTGTTGTTATTGTTTGGTCTATTAATACAAATACAAAAGTAAATCCCCTTCCAGTTCTATAACAATGATTAATCGCAACTCCTATTGTAGATTGAAAATGAGTACACACTAAATTTTCAACATTAGCACCATCAGTAAATGTTTTCCCATCTGGAAAAACATTATTACAAACACAATAATACAATCCATTTGATGAATATAAATTGACTAAATTTACTTTTCTTCCATCTGAAACTCCATCAAAAACAACGTGATTTCTATTATTATATATTCCTCTATCTTCCAAGTAACCGCCTTCTGCCAAGTATTGTCCTTCTTCAAAGGTAAAATATTTTACTTGTTCTTGATATGGTTCATATGTCATATCTTCATCATCTATTGTTAATATTAAATCTGTAAAATCTACTGTTGTACTATTAGCAGTAGGGTTAGTAATTCCTAAAGCATAACAAAAATATTTTGCATCTCCGAAAGAACTTATATCATTTGGTACATCAAAGGAATAAATAGTATTACTAGGTATTGTATTAATAGTAACTTTTTGATTTCTATCACCTGATTCTCTTGAAATTCTTATAAACCCATTGTTTGCAAATGTAGCTTTAATTCTAATTGTTTTTCCTGCATATGGTGTTAAATCAAATAATCTAAATGTAACACTTGGAACCCCACCACTTTTAAATGTTGTTGTAAATCTAATTCCTGTATCAAGCGTTGTTAAAGAAATTTGACTTGCTAAAATATTAGTACCTATATAATTTAAATCATTATTATTAATAAAATTTCTATTATGTGCCTTAAATGCTATACTATTATATGGAACGTATTCACTAGGAATAATTTTTCCTTTTATTAACATCGGTTTAGTAATAAAGTTATTAATTGTTATTTGATTACTATATCTCTTTATACCACCTACTAATTTTGTTGTAGTTGGACTTGTTGTAAATGTTTTGGTTGTAACATTATCGTGGGTTGTAACTAAATTGTTATTATCATCATATTCACTAAATGATAATACAACTCCTAACGTAGTATTTCCACCTATTAGTGTATATTCTGTATTACTATCAATCTCTAAAGGATTACTTAATGTATAAAAATCAAATCCAGCCAATCCTGTTGATGTTCCATTTGCAAGTATTTTTCCATCTCCTAAATCAGTAAATGTTACTCCATTAACAGTTTTAGGACTATTACTTGTATCTACATATGGATATTTTAATTTATTTATCCCTTCTACATTCTTTATCTCTTGTTTATAATTTGGATTTGGAGAAGGCATCTTGCCGTGTATATGGCTCCCAATCTTCTCGTGTGCTACCACTTGTAATCATAGGCTTTAATAATAAATTGCTATATGTTCCACTTGTCATAACTAAATTTAGATTTTTTCTTTCAATTGCCGTTTCTAAAGTAAAAGTTTTTTTCTCGCCCCCGAAATAAAGTGCTTGACCTTGTGCATCAGTAAAGAAATAATACCAACTTGAAGGTATCGCATCTCCATTTGGAGAAAATGTATAAGTTCCAGCATCTAAAGTAAGAGTTCCAACACCTACATTTGTATTGGAAGAAATAGTTCCAGATACTGCAACAGAACCATCAGCCTTAACTTCTGCTATTGATACTGTTCTTACATTAGGAACCAGTAACTGCTTTCCTGTTGTACTCTCTTGTTCCGTCTTACCATTAGGCTTAATACTTTTCCAATTTATATCTCCTGCACTATCATTTAAGGTTATGTATTCGCCTGTTCCTGTACCTGTTGGTAGTTGTGCTTTTAGGCTTTTGTTTTCAGACTCTAATTCTGTTATTCTATTATTATAGCTTTCTGCATTTTCGTTAAATTCATCTAATTTTTCTTGAGCATTTTGATTAAATTCAGTTGTTTTTTGATTTGCGTTACTATTAAAATCATCAGTTTTTTGCGTTGCATTCTCATTGAAAGTTGTAGTTTTCTCTGTTGCGTTTGTGTTAAAATCAGTTTCTTTTTGTGTTGCGTTATTATTAAAAGATGTTGTCTTATTACTTGCGTTTGTATTAAATGTGTTTGTTTTCTCTGTTGCATTAGTATTATATTCATTAGTTTTGCTAGTGGTATTAGAATTGAAATCACTTGTTTTTTGAGTTGCATTGTTGTTAAAGTTAGTTGTTGCAGTTTGAACTTCTTCCTCAAAACCCACTCTCGCTTGTTCTGCCCTGTCCGCTTCATCACTTGCTATTTGTGCCTGTCTAGCAGACTCTTCGGCATAACTTTTTGAAATTCCTGCTTGTCTTGTTGCTTCTTGTGCTTGTGATGTTGCTATCCCTGCTTGTTGGTTTGCAATGTTTGCTGAACTTTCAGCATCTTCTGCACTTCGACTTGCTTCGTTTGCTATCTCTTGAATTTGTGCTATGTATATTTCCCATTGACTAGGTGTAGGAATATCTTCATCTTGTACTTCTATCTCTCCTGCTCCTTTAAAATAAGGAATTACTTTTAAATTAGTAGATTTTTGAAAGACTTTTTTATTATTTTCTAAAGTATAACCAATAAAACCAATAGCATAATTTTTATGTTCATTCATATCGATATATACTTTATCATCTATAACTCCTCTTTCTATCCCTTCATTTTCTCCATCTATACATATTTTGGCAACCTTACTTAATCCATCCCATTCTTCACTAAATTCAACATCAATTAGATAATCTTTTATGCTACCAGAATTAGGCAATTTATCATTAGAATCTATTTCCAACAATAATTCTCTATTATTTACTATAAATCTCATTTTGCCCTCCTATTTTAATAATTCTTTAACTGTTTTAGGTCCTACATAGCCGTCTGGGTTTCCGTTCTTATCAACTAAACCTCTATCTATTTGGAATTGTCTTACTGCTTTGTCTGTTTCGCTCCAGAAGCTACCATCAATTTCGTCTTTATAATATCCAAGTTCTTTTAATCTTGTTTGAAGCCATCTGACATAATCGTTTCTAATTCTTAAAAAAACCAACTTTTTCTTATATAATTGATGTTTGTCTGCTGTTCTTTCACATATTGGACCGAAAACTTTTATCTACTTCAAGTCCACAACCATAAACCAAGTTCATTACAATTTGCCACGAACCAACTCTTTCATTTTGTATGTATTTAGAAGTATTAGGTTTCTTTCTTGGATTTCCAGAAGTAACTATTACTGTATGTCCTGTTGTTTTTGTAACTAAAATATCTCCATTATATAAAACTGTTTTTGATGTAACATTTATTTTATCTTCAAATTTTCCTGTCTTTGGTAGTAACGTTGGCATATTTATTGTTCTTATATTTCCTGTATCTATACCATTTTCATAACAACAGGCTCTAACTAGTGCAGAACAATCACATTCTGTTTTTGTTTTAATATCTCTTATTCTAGTTCCTTTTTTTACTAAGTTAATTACTCCATCTCTTTGATTTTGGTCGTAACCAATATTATTATTGTTACAAGCATCTATCATTGATTGAGCTATTCCATTTGCTGTATTAATATCTTTTGGCCTAAAACAATACCAACCTTTTGAATGCATATAATAATCTTGCTGCATTACTTCTTTTCCTGTACTATCTCCTGCTTGTCCACCACTTATTTTTCCTCTTTCATCTATTCTCGCTGATCCAACTTTTAATCCCATAACTTATTCCTCCCTATTTGTTTTAGTTAAGTCATAAGTACCACACGCAATCAATGAGCTAAAAGCTAATACAATTGCTGATGCTATGTTTGAATCGTCTACTGTAATAAAATAAATAACACCTGCAATCAATCCGATTACAAGTGTTTGATATGGTATGTATTTCTTTTCTATCCAATTAAATTTTTTGGCTAATTCTCCAAAAATAAAACTTACTATTGCGGTAACTACCATTAATATTGTTTCTATGTTCATATTATCCCACCTTCTTTTCTAAATCTTCTAATCTATGATTTGCAACTTTTATTTGTTCTTCTATAACAGGAACTCTAGTTGCAAAATCATTATGTTTTTTTACTTCTTCTTTTAAAGCATCTATTTTTACATCAGTTATAGCCTGTCTTTTATCTAATTGTGTTTCAAATTTTTTATTTCCCATTATGTTCGTAACTATTACCCCTATTAAGGCTAAGCCTCCTGTTATTAATGAAGCAATTATTCCTTCCATATTTCTCCTCCTAGTTTATTTTCATTAATATCAAACGTACATTTACATTGTATTCTACTCCTTCTTCGGTAAGTGCCTCTGGATAATAAGCCCACATTAGAATGTTGTTAGTTCCAAATCTAGCTTTTAAATCCCAACCATTAATAAAAGGATTACTTCCATAAGAAAGAGCAAAATTACGATTAGTATTTGTATCTTGATAATTAATAGCTAAAATTATTGAGTTTTGACTATTAAATCCATCTGGATAAGTTATATTTGTTATATTTCCAATCTGACAATCTAATTCTGCACCTTCGTGATAATCTTTATAACCTGGATAAGTTGGTATTGTCGCATTTATAATTGCAATATCTGAGAAACTTATTTTTTCTCCAAAAGCAGTATTTAATACTGACGCACTTACCTCTGTTCCTTCTTGTTGTATTTCTGATGGCAATAAGTCTTGAATTTCATAGTCAGTAATAGCTTGTGTTGTTAGATTTTTAAGTCTTATTAATCTTGGATTTTTTTGTATTCTATCTAAAAAAAGCATAATTAACTCCTTTCATATTTTATTTTAATTTTTAAATCGCCAGTTAATTCTAAGTTTTTAATCTCTACATATTCTTTTTGTATAGAATCTTGGGTTTGAGTATATATATAAAAAATTTTTTTATACGAATTTCGTGTGGGATACATCGGTAAATATCTTGGCAGATATGTTCTACACACAGAAAATAAATTTTCTATATCATTTTCATCGCCTGCAAATGTTACGTGCTGATTGTCAGCATAAGTACTAGAAAAATCTACTGCTTCTATAGAATATCGTGTCATATTTTCATAACTATCTCCTATGCCTATTTCTGTTAATCTTGACTCTATATCATCGTTTAAAAAATAAAGATGACTTGGTGTTGTTAAGCCATCTTTGCTATAAAAAACTCCGTCTGTACTTATTGTATCTTGTCTAGCCACAGAAAACTCTTCGTCGTAAAATAAACTATATTGAGATACATCTAATATCGCACAAGCAAAACTATTATCACTTGTAAAAAATCCTATTGCTGTTATTTTTCTGCCTTTAAATACTGTTTCTTCTACCTTTTGAAAAGTATCCGCGTCATATACCATTCCATTTATTGCCTTGAATATATAACTTATTGTACAAGAGTTTTCTGATGGTGTTTGTGCTACTACAGGATTTTCAAACCAAAAATCAAATTCATTTTGAGGAATTTGACTTGTAGTATCAAAAGTTAATGCTGAATCTAACCTTATAAAGCATTTATGAAAATATTGTTTATTTGGTGTATTTCCAGAATCAACTATATTATTTAAAAAAATATGCAAATAATTATTTAGAATTAAATTCTTAAGCAGAATATTCTTTTTTCCACTTTTTATTTCTACGAAATCATTCGATATTTTCATTTTATAATTCCTCCACAGTATGAGTTTGATTAATAGTTTCTTCCGAGTATGTACTTATAACTACATCGTCTACTTCACTTGTTCCTTCTTGTGTAGCACTTGATCTAAAGAAGTCAATAAAATTAGATAACAAACTAGTATTTCTTAGTTCATAAGTATATCTCCTTATATTTGGTGCTACATACTCGATTTTAATACTTGTTACTATAAAACTTCCTTGTACAAAAAAACTAGGCATATTTATTTCTACTAAATTACCTAGTTTTAATTCTTGATTTATATCAAATACTAATGTAACTTCGTTGCAAGTATTTCCATTCTCTACTATTAATGACCTTGCATATTCTATAAGTTCTCTTTGTGTAAACCATCTATCGTTACAATCGACTATTTTCTCAACTTCTCCAGTTTGATTTATTAATCCTTTGCATTTTTCAATTTCTTCTTCAAAGTATATTTTACTAGAAGTATATTTAAGAGCACTATGTGAGTATATCATTACAATGCTACCATTTCCGTCATTTATCTTGTTATTCCATTTAATACCCGTAATCATATTTGAAAAGAAACTATCTCTTTGTAAGACAAATTCTGTTTCTTCTGTTTCGCTTCCGTCATTGCTAAAACTTATGTTAGGACTTGTTACTAACGTATTATTATCTGCGTCCCAATATATATAAGCAATTCTTTCAATATCTCCTTCTGGCACTCCATTAATATCTATTAAGGAAACTTCTATATAAATGCCATATTTGTTTTTAGAGGTTGCTGTTGTTTCTTCGCCAGTTTTTAAATTTTCTTCTTTGCTTATTTTTTGTAACGTTTCTGCATCTACAACTACTGGATAATTTAACGCTAAAGTATCGCCATTTTGTATTACTTTAGGACTATCAGTCAAAACAAAGTTTGTTATCCTTGTAGGATCTACCACAGTACCATTAAACGTATAGAAAAATGTTCTGGCTTTTTTTATATTCAAAACATTTGCATAATTAACAGAAACTAAAGTTGGATTTATTTCTAAAAAACCTTTTGGTAAATTGTTTGGAATTATATTTAATTTACTCTGTAAACCTGTTAAGTAAGAAATATCATAAATAAATATCTCTTTTAATTCGTTTATGTACCAGAATATATTTTTTGCGTTTGAAATATAATTCATACAATACTCTACGGATTGCATTAAAAACTGAACTGTAAAAGCTCTACTATGCACTTGTTTTTCTCTTATTATAAATCCCTCTTCTATTAAAGGATCTAAAATTAAATTGAGTAAATCATCGATTTCATAATATCCATTTATATTTACTGTTCTTAATGTTGCCATTTTCATTGGGCTTAATAATGAAAGTGTTAATTCTTTAGGATCATTTGAAGTTTTTAATGAATTTAATTCGTAGCTTTCTACATATCCAAAATATTCTATTTTTCCTTTTCCGTTTATTATGTTCGTTTCGTTTCCGCTTAAAACTTGTATTTCTTGATACTGTAATGGCAAATCTGTAAATTCTCCGTTATCAAAGTCAACAGTTACATCGCTATATTTAACTTCATTTGAAGAGTTTTGTAATATATATGGCTCTAACATTCTATAGTATTTTTCATTTATTTTAACCATAAACATTAATATGCACCTCCATAACGTAAGTTTTTACTTATTTGAGGTGTTATAGCTCTACCAACTTTTGTACTATCCATATAAATGTCTGAACTTTCAAGATTAATATTCGCATTTAACGTTTTGCCAAATGTAGCTGTAGTACTTAAATTTGTATTTAATTTTTGAGTCTCAAAATCTACTGCAGCCTTCATTTGTTTATATACCTTTGATATGTTATCTTCAAAACCTTCTCCAACACCTAGTGCAATAAATTTTCCAACTTTATCCCTAAACAATGTTGATGGACTATGTATTCCTAATGCAGACTTCATTCCATTTAATATTCCTTTAGCAAAATCTTTTACTTTATTTTTTATCCATGTAGTTGCATTTTTAATTCCATTCCATAAACCTTCCACAATATTTTTACCTGCATCTAAAATTTGTGAACCTGCACTTGCCAATCCTTTAACAATAGCTTTAATAATATCTGGAATTTTTGTAACCAACTTTGGAATTGCTTTTACTAAACCTTCTGCTAGCATAACTGTTAACTTAATACCTGCTTCAATTATTTTAGGTAAATTATTAACTATAGCCATTATCAATTTTTCTATAATCTCTGGAATTTTTTCTATTAATCTAGGCAATGCCTCTATTAATCCTTCTGCCAATCCAATAATTAATTGAATACCCGCATCTATTATTAAGTCTATATTATCTAAGATTGCTTCTACCATTAAAATAATACCATCTACTATTGCAGGTATTAAAGTTGGCAACATCTCCGCAATTCCTTGTACCAATGAAATAATTATTTGAATACCAGCTTCAATAATTTTAGGTAAATTTTGAACTAAACCTGTTAATAATGTTTGAATTATAGTAATTGTCGCATCTATTAACGTTGGCATATTGTTTAATATGCCATCTAATAATTTTTGAAATATTTCTCCACCTAATTTCAAAAACTCTGGCAGAGATTCTACAAATTGATCTATAATTTCTGGAATAGCTTCACTTGCAATTCTCATAATATTTAAGGCAACATCTTTTACCGTTCCAACAACATCACTTAATTTTCCAGAGCCACTTAAAAAGTTCTGCCAACTAGCTTGCATAGCTGAAAAGCTACCTTGTAATGTTTCTGTTGCTTCTTTTGCAGTAGTTCCTGTTACTCCAAGTTCTTTCTGAACAGCATGTATAGCATTATATACGTCACTTAAATTATTTATGTCATATTTAACACCAGTCAACTTTTGAGCATCTTTTAATAAACGCTCCATTTCGGTTTTAGTTCCACCATATCCAAGCTTTAAATTGTCAAGCATTGTATAATTTTGTTTTGCAAAACCTTGATATGCACTTTGGATACTTGCCATATCAGTTCCAAATTTGTTTGCATTATCTGCCATGTCAATCATGGCCATATCTGCTATCTTTGCAGCTTTTTGTGTATCTCCAGCTGTACTTTGTAATAAAGAAGCACTAAAACTGGTTACATTTTTCATGTATTCGTTAGCACTTAATCCTGCTGTTTTATATGCTTTATTTGCATTTTCTATAACTGTATCAGCACTATCTTTAAATAAGGTTTCTACACCACCTATTTGCTGTTCTATTTCTCCCCTAGCTTTTACACTTGCGGTTACCATTCCAGCAAACGCAGTAGCGACTGCACCAGCACCAACAGCTATTCCTTTGAGTGCGGTTTTTCCAATACTTCCTAATTTGCTTAAACCTGATTTTGCTCCGCTATCATCTATCTTTGTATCTATTACTACTGAACCATCAGCCATTTTCTTGTCCTTTCTAGTCAGGCTCATTGGCTCAATTTAAAGACTAAATTTCTTTGTTGATTTTGATTTCTATTTCTTTTTTACAATTTTTGCACAAAAAAAAGATGCCTTTTGAATAAGCATCTTTATCATATTTAATTATTTTTTTCTTACAATAAGGACATAAATACCACTTCTTCATTATTTACTCCTATATATCCCAACTATGTCCACAATTTTGACACACAGCCATGCTTTTATGTTTTTCAACTAATTTTTGTTTCTTATGTCCAAACAATGCAATTAAAAACCTTGGTATAGTTAAAAAAATCCATAGCAATAATTCTAACCACCAACCAATAAATATCCAATACAATATACCACGATGTTTATTTTTTAATTTAGAATATGTTACCATTTGAACATTGACTTTGTCACTATTACATTTTGGGCAAACCATATAATCCCCTCCTTTTTTTGTATTATAACATACAAAAAAAGAAAAGAGTGTCGAAATTTGTCGTTTACCAAAACGCTTTGTTGAAATCGGCCTCTTTTTGCTCAACCGTTCTCATATCTGGTAAAGCATAAATCTTCTTTAACTTTTTATATCTCGCCTTTTCTTCTTTATCTTTTATTTTTCCTAAATCTATTGATCTATAGCCCATAATCTTAACCATTAGTGTATTATCGCTTAATCCTTGAAATAATGCTTTAAATTTCCACCAGTGCATATTTGTATAATTCAAATCTATTTTATACTGTTCCATGAACGCACTATATATGTATTCACTATCAAATTCATAGCTATAAATTTGTTTACTATCTTGTTTATCTTTTCCGACTAGTCTTTATTTCTTCTCCGCACCTATAAAACCATAAAATATCATTAATTCCATTTTGTATCATTTCTATAGAGTTAAATTCAATATCAAAAAATAAATTTAAGGCTAAAGATATTTTTTTATCATCTTTTATTTTATTATCTTGCATTAATAATTCAAATTTTATAACATTTCTAAAATCTGTTCTAATTTTAAATCCATTCGGTGTTTGGGTTGGCAGATTATCTAGCAAAATGTTTGGTTTTACCATAACTTCTTCTCATTTCTCTATTAGGTTGATATCTTTGATACATTGATTTAATGTCTTTTGTATATCTCATCTTTTCATTTAGTATTTCTTGAAAAACATCAACATGCTCTTTTAAATTATTCTTTTTGTTAAAAAGTTTTTCTGACAACCCTTCTCCAAACACTTCGTCTAGAAACTCATTTATTATTCTACATTCTATTCTTATTTCTTCAGACATTGAAACTTCTTTACCTTTGTATTCTTCAGTTTCTTCTATAAGTTTTTTATATGCAATTTCTAATTTTTCAACATTATCTGCATCTAAAAAATCAAAATCAACTTCAATATTTTTTATTTTCATATTTCCTCCAATTAAAAGGCAAGCTTAATGCCTGCCTTATTTCTACACATTTTCAGTAAATGTTGCTGTCATTCCATCAGCACTTACTGTTGCAGTTCCCAATTTCATAGTTCCATTAGCATGGAATGCACCACTATAAGTATAAGCGTCTGTTGAATCTCCATCACCATCTGGAATTACACTATATTCTCTTAATTTAGCTTCATTAGTTAGAGTATTAACTGTTAATATTTCTACCGTAGCATCTACAATTTCTTCGTCATGTATTTGTGCAATTTTTTCATGAATAGCATTATCTTTTATTCTATCGAAACTATAAGCTATTCCGGGAGAATATCCT
>Ga0247610_10001135_pt1 | contig 33982 bp, 36 predicted proteins | sample 174DNAGHGhighgp2_FD_193483 | JGI IMG/M metagenome (GOLD analysis project Ga0247610, IMG submission 193483) | Sheep rumen microbial communities from Palmerston North, Manawatu-Wanganui, New Zealand - 1742 DNA GHGhigh gp2 | ecosystem: Host-associated > Mammals > Digestive system > Stomach > Rumen...
CTCTCTCATCTATATTTTTTTATTGAAGCATTGCAGAAGGAGATCTCCACAATGAGTCATTAAATTTATTTTGGTTAGCAGTAATGTCTACAGACAAAGTTACATTACTAGGAGTAAATACAAATACCAAATCACCAACTTTTTGAGGTTTGCCGTCAAGAGCATGAGCAGCACCGCAAACAAAATCAATAGTTCTTTGAGATTGTTCTTTATCTAATAAATGAAGATTCAAAACGATAGTTTTTCTGTCTCTTAGATATTGTACAATTGTAGCCGCATCCTCAAATGAACGAGGTTCAACAACTTTTACTTCATAACCTTTAAATCCCGGATGACTAACGACCTTCAATTCACTTGTTTTATCATTAGAAGAACGATACGTATATGCCGGATCTAATGCTAAATTATTTTCAACCGGATAATCTTCTTCTACATCCTGTCCCATTTCATCGAATATTGTTTCTCTTGGTTCAAAACCCTTTACTAAGAAATCTACAACTGATTTGATTTTGTCTGTAACTACTGCCACCGTCTTTCCTCCGTCTTATTTAAATAATTTTCTACCTATTCTAATCATTGTTGCACCGTTCTTAACTGCAATCTTGTAATCTCTGCTCATGCCCATAGAAATTTCATCGAGCTTATACCCAAATCTTTGTTCTAATTCACATTTCATTTGATGAATTTCACCAAACAACCTATCAAGTTCAGCCTCATCAGCTTCTAACGGTGCCATATTCATTAACCCCAGAACTTTTATTGAAGCTAATTTACATATTTCAGGAAACGACTTAAACAAATCAGCCTTTGAAAAACCTGATTTTTGTTCCTCCCCTGCATTATTAACTTGAATAAGTATTTTTTGCTCCTTATTTATACTTTCTGCTTCTTTTGAAATTATTTGTGCAAGTCTTAAAGAATCTACAGAATGGATAACATCAAAATTTTCCACTACTTTACGAGCCTTATTAGTCTGAAGATGTCCTATAAAGTGAAATTTCGAATTTTTTCTTATCTCATTCGGCAAATTGTTTATTTTTTTTATTGCATCAATAGCTCTTGATTCGCCGAAATTTCTAAGTCCTGCATTATAAGCAGAAATTATAGCATTTTCATCAAAATACTTAGTCACTGCAATTATATTTGGTTTACAAGGTGCGATGTCTTCTTGTATTTGTAAAAGATTTTCTTTTATTTTGTTTTGCATAATCATCTACCCAAGAAGTATGTTTTTATTCTAACTCATGCTTTTGTCTTAGACAACTTTTTTGTTTTAGTTCTATTTTCTTTTAAAACATTTTCCCCAAAACCATGATGATTACATGTTTTTAGCCAGATTAACATTTCTTCATGTTTTGTTAATATTTCGTAATATACCGTGATTCAAGGCATGCCTTAAGAATATTTTCAGAATAAAACATTATTCTTTAAAAATTATCCTTTGTTTAGTTGAAATTTATTTAACAAACAAAAAATTTAAAATTAATTTATTTACAACGAATTTTTACATCCCAATTTAAATCATTACAATGCAAATAATCCAAGTTCTCATTGTATATTACCCAAGCAGCACAAGCCGTCATTTGTGTAAAACCTGAAATAGGATTTGAATTGGTTATATCACACATACGTTTGAAAGTTAGAAAATCACCTTTTGTACCTTTTGGAATTATACCATTTTTATAAATATAAAATACAAATACATCAACACCTGGTTTGTTAGGAAATGAAACACCATTTGTATCGACAATTATTTCACCGCAAACATCTTTTACTGAACCATATTTAGAAGTACAAGCTTCATTGTAATTTCTGAATACTATTGTTGTTCCATTTTGAATAACGAAAGATGAATAAGCGTTTTTAGAATAAAATACCTTAGTACAATTATTCTTTACAAAAGTATCACTTTTACCAACACAATTTTCTATTATTTTAAAGTATGGGACAAATTTATTTGCCATTATTACATGAGATTGGCTATTCATACCTGTCATCCCCCATTCATCGGGAGTCCCGTCTTCCGGAACAATTCTGTTAAAAGCCTGCGAAAGAATGGAATAAGCATGTTTTAATCTTGTTACAGTTACTTTTTCTTTATGATTGTTAATAACAATAGAAAGAGTTATCGCTGCTACGACACCAATAATACCTAAAGTAATTAAAACTTCAGCAAGAGTAAATGCACATTTTTTCATGAAATTATTACATTTTGCAAAGTGTAAGAATTTTGTGAAATTAACTGTCATTACGAGGAGCATTTTGTGACGTAATAATCTCATGAAAATTTTGAGATTATTACACTTTGTTCTAAATAACATAGCAGACTGCGACGGTCGTTTCACTCTATCGCAATGACAAGTCTTATTATGAGCCGTATGACAAAACAATACGTTCAAATCAAATAAGCCCAAAACCCTTACTATGAGAGGTTTTCTACCCCCCCCCTATGCGGTTATCCATATAAAATCCTCCCTTTCACTATTCATGAATCTATATTACATATTTTTGAAATTTATGTCAAGCATAAATTTTGCATAATAAAAGAGAGCGGATAACCGCTCTCTTTTATTTTCATAGATTAATCAAAAACATAATCAATAATTGCAGCTTCTCTTGCTCTTTTAATTGCAGTAGCAATCATTCTTTGATGTTTTGCACAGTTTCCTGTAATTCTTCTCGGAATAATCTTTCCTGCTTCAGTCAAGTATCTTTTTAATTTTGCTGCATCTTTGTAATCAATAGATTCAACTTTATCTGCACAAAGACTGCAATTTTTACGTTTTTTCTTGTCATCTGCACTTGGTCTTGCCATTTTTTTCTAGCCTTTCTAGCCTTTTCTTTACTAATAACACATTAAAACGGAATTTCATCTTCACTGATTAATTCATTTGATAAATCATCAGATTCAAATTTTACAATATCTTCTGAAGACGAAACATTTACCTGCTCACCACTAATTTTTTCAATAGTGTTTGCATCAATTTCATAAATACGTTTTTCAGAACCGTCATCCATTTTTACAGTAGCAGTTTGCAATCTACCTTCAACAAGTACTCTATCACCTTTTGCAATAGAATCAACAACTTCTTCCAAAGCCTGCCTTTTTGAAATAACTCTCAAAAGAGTTTCTTCTCTATCAGAAATATTCAAAACAAACGCAGACACTGCAACATTATTTTGAGTAAAACGCTTTTCTGCCGTTCTATAAACAGTTCCTGTCACTACCGCTTTTGCTATTGACATTATAATGTCCTTTCAAAATTATTTAACAGCTTCCTCAATACCTAAAAACATAGTTCTTAAAATATTGTCATTCAATCTTAACTGACGTCTAAATTCAGAAGTACTTTCTTCAGGAAGTTTAACAACAGATGTAACAAAAAATCCATCTCTAAAGTTTTGAATTTCGTAAGCTAATTTTTTTCTTCCGCCTTTATCTGATGATTCAAGGCTACCTTTTAAATCAGAAGCAGTTTTACCCAATGCCGTAATAGCTTTATCAACCTCTTCTGCATCTAAATTAGGTTTAAATACAGTTAATAATTCATAAGTTTTCATTGTAATTCTCCTTTATGGATTTATAATAGCATGGAAATAAAAATTTTTACAAGATATATTCCGCAAAAAAACTATATTCAGCAGAACCAATAAGAAAAATATTGTTATTCGGATTATCTGCATTTCCTTGCCACTCAACAAATACAGGACCTCCAAGTAAGTTAACTTTTACTTTTTGTTCTGTTAAGTTATTTAAAACACAAGCAACAACACTGGCGCATGCTCCTGTTCCACATGCCAAAGTTATACCGCAGCCTCTTTCGTATACTCTCATTTCAATTTCATTTTTTGAGATTATTTTAACAAATTCAGTATTAGTTTTCTCCGGAAAAAACGGATGTTTTTCAATTTCAGGGCCGTAATTTTCCGCTAACAATGCAGGATTTTCATCGGTTATTATTACACAATGCGGATTACCCATTGAAACAGGTGTTATTTTAAATTCCTTATCAAGAACATTCAAAATTCTTTTTCCGTTAAAAGGAATTTTTTCATCTTCCAGAATTGGTATTCCCATATTGACTTTAACATTACCATCATCAAGCAATTCAGGTTTTATAATACCCGCTTTTGTTTTAACATTAAAAGATTTTTTGTTGACAAGTTTATTATCAAAAACATATTTTGCAAAACATCTCATTCCGTTACCGCACATTTGAGCCACAGAACCGTCAGAATTATAAAAATACCAGCCAATATCAGCATCTGAAATATTAGTATTCGGAATTATCATTCCGTCTGCACCGACTCCAAAGTTTCTGTCACAAACTTTTTTCGCCAATACACACATATCTAAATGCGTTTTTTCATATTCACAATAATCAATGATTACAAAATCATTTCCGCATCCCTGCATCTTAGTTAATTTTATTTTCATATCCACCTCAAAATAATTATAGAATATAACATAAAATTTGCAACAAAAAAAGCACCAAATGGTGCTTTTTTGTTGTTTTATGACTTTAGTAAGCCATTATTTTTTTAACTTCTGCTGCAAAGTTTTTAGGATCAAGTTTAATTCCGGGTCCCATTGTTGTTGAAAGATATATTGATTTAACAAATGTACCTTTTGCTGAAGACGGTTTTGCTCTTAAAACTGCATCAGCTAGAGTTGCATAGTTTTTCAACAAGTCTTCTTCGCTAAATTCAATTTTTCCAACCGGACAGTGAATCATACCCTGTTTATCAGCCCTATATTCAACTTTACCGGCTTTAGCATCTTTAACAGCCTTTGCAATATCCATAGTGACTGTACCTGTTTTTGGGTTTGGCATCAAGCCTTTAGGTCCTAAAACACGACCTAATTTACCTAACATACCCATACAATCAGGTGTAGCAATTAGGGTATCAAAGTCAAACCAACCGCCTTCAATTTTTTCAATAATTTCTTCAGCACCAGCGAAATCAGCTCCTGCATCCTTTGCCTCTGTTGCTTTTGCACCTTTTGCAATAACACATACAGTAACAGTTTTACCTAAACCTGCCGGCAAAACAACAGTAGATCTGATTTGCTGATCAGCTTGACGAACATCAATACCTAATCTCATATGGCATTCAACAGTTTCATTAAATTTTGAAACTTCTTTTGAAATTTCTTTTAATTTTTTAATTGTATCAACAGCAGTTGCAGGTTGTTCAAAACCTTCAAGCATTTGCTGCATTTTTTGTTGTTTTTTGGTTAATTTACTCATTTTTCTTTTCATCCTTCTTTGTAAGTTCATGTTTACTTTTTAAGTATAATGACGAAGGCTCTTTCCTTTCATGGTATTAGCGGACTTCTGTCCTTCCATACTTCAAAGTAATATCACTATTATTCTGCTTTTACTGTAACACCCATAGCTCTGCAAGAACCTTTTATCATATTAACTGCAGACTCAAGAGATGTTGCATTCAAATCATTCATCTTAATCTTAGCAATTTCCTCAAGTTGAGCCTGAGTAATTTCGCCTACTTTATCTTTATTTGGAACTGCTGAACCTTTAGGCAAATTTAGTGCCTTTTTAATCAAAACAGGAGCCGGAGGTGATTTTACGATAAAAGAAAAACTTCTGTCTTCGTAAACATCAATTACAACCGGAATAATATATCCTGCTTGTGATTCAGTTTTAGCATTAAACTGCTTACAAAAATCCATAATGTTGACACCATGTTGACCTAACGCAGGTCCAACCGGTGGTGACGGATTTGCTTTTCCTGCTTCAATTTGAAGCTTGATTTTTCCTACTACTTTTTTAGCCATTTTTTTCTCCTTTTGTGGTACTAACGGTTTTTCATCGACTAAATGAAAAATCCTTCCACCTTATTTGTACTATTTATCAGGTTTTACCTGAACTACATTTACAGTTTTTGTATTTGTTTATATTCCAATTCTACAGGCGTTTCACGGCCAAAAATTGAAACATTTGCACGAAGTTTAGACTTATCAGGATAAACTTCAATAATATCTGCAATAAAGTCTGCAAAAGGTCCTGAAATAATTCTAACCTTATCACCGGCTTTAACATCAAGTTCAATTTTTTGAGTTGTTGAAGTTGAACGATTAATAATTTTCTTTATTTCACTATCTCTTGCAGGTATAGGACGTTTTTCAGAACCTACAAATTTTGTAACACCAGACGTATGTCTTACTACATACCAGCTATCTTCGTCCATAATCATTTCAACTAAAACATAACCCGGAAAAACTTTTTCTTCACGTTCTTGTTTTTTACCGCCTTTCAATTGAGTAACTGTTTTTTGCGGAACTTCTATTCTGAAGATTTTGTCACTCATATTCATATATTCAATACGTTTTTCAAGGTTAACTTTCACTTTATTTTCATAACCGGAATATGTGTGGACAATATACCAGCGTTTTTCGCTTTTCTTAGCTTTTTCTTTTTCTGCTTGCGCATCAGCTTTCGCTTGAGCTTCAGCAGCTTCTAAAGCCTTGTCTCCATTTAATTCTTCTGCCATAGATTTTTCTTTTTTCGCCATAATCCACCTTTTAAATTACAGAGGTTTGATTAAACCAAACAAACCCTTAAAAATAATATCCATCAAATATACTGCTACGGTAAAAACAAAAACAATAGCCACAACAAACACTGTCTCAGCTACAACCTGACGTTTTTCAGGCCAGCTTATTTTACCCCATTCCGCTCTCACGCCACGGAAATAAGTTTTTATTGAATTTGTTGTGTTTTCAAGCCATGTTGGATTTTCTGATTCTATCATTTTGTTTCCTTTTTGTTTATAATTCGCGCCCTGAAGGACTCGAACCCTCGACATCCGGTTTTGGAGACCGACGTTCTACCAACTGAACTAAGGACGCACATAACGCTAAGATTGCTCTTAACGTCATATAGCATTACTTAGTTTCTTTGTGATTTGTATGTTTCTTACAAGTTGGGCAATATTTACTCAACTCTAATCTTTCTTTTATATTTTTTTTGTTTTTTGTTGTTGTGTAGTTTCTTTCCTTGCAGTCTTCACATGCTAAAACTACCATTTTGTCATTCTTTCCTTTGATACCCATTTTTACTTTCCTTTATATATTTGATTATTATTAAATTCTTCTTTAAAAAAGAATGTGATTTCTCTCACATTCTTCTTTAGGCTATTATATAATAAATCAAACAAAATAAATTGCAAACAATATGTTAAAAAACTATAAGGAAAATTTTACAGTTTTATTCTTGATTGCCATCCAGCAAACTTGTTTGAGAAATATCTGACTCTTGCTTATCCATTTCTGCAACATCTTTTTTTACCTGTTCATCTTCATCAGGATTTACTATTTTATTAACAGAAACAACAGTATCATTATCAACAAGATTTTGTGCACGAACACCTGTTGCAGGTCGACCCTGACGTGATATTGAACCGGCATTCAATCTTGTTACAACACCATTTGCAGTAACCATCATAATATCATCGGAATCTTGAACTATAGTCAAAGCAACTAATTTAGATGATGGAGTTTTAAATTTAGTAGCTATTAGACCAATTCCGCCCCTATTTTGACTTCTAAATTCAGATAATTTTGTACGCTTACCAAAACCGTCAGATGTAACTACCAGTAAATCTGCATCATAATCTCTTGGTACAATATCACAGCCTACAATTTCGTCACCGGATCTTAATTTCATTGATGTTACACCACGTGCACTTCTGCCCAACGGCCTCAAATCTTGGATTGGGAATCTTATAGCCATACCGCAAGAAGTACCGATTATTATTTCATCACGAGCTGTAGCCAGTTTTACCCAATTTAATTCATCCCCGTCTTCAAGACCTATAGCAATAATACCGTTTCTTCTTATATTTGAGAAATTATCCAATTCAATACGCTTGATATAACCTTTCTTAGTAAGCATTATAAGATTTAAATCATTTGAGAACACACTAACAGGCACTACAGCTGTTATTCTCTCATCCTGATCAATAGGCAGAACATTTATAATAGGTAAACCTTTAGATTGACGTCCTCCTTCAGGGAAATCATAAACATTCAAACTATAAACAGTACCTTTTGATGAGAAGAATAATACCTTATCATGCATCATTGCCGTAAAGAAATGTTGAATATCATCATCTTCTTTTGTTTTAATACCTGATTTTCCTCTGGTTGCACGATTTTGACGTTCAAATGTATCAAGAGAAATTCTCTTAATATAACCTTGATGAGTGATAAATACAGCCATAGGAGTATTAGGAGTCAAATCTTCTATTGTAACTTCACCTTGTTCCGGCAAAATCTGAGTTTTTCGTTCATCACCATATTTTTCTTTATCTTCAAGCAATTCTGACTTAATAATATCAAGAATCTTTTGTCTGCTTGCAAGAATTGATTCATATTCTGCAATTTTTTTAATCAATTCATCATATTCAGCTTTAACTTTATCCTGTTCCAATCCTGTCAATCTTCTTAATTGCATTTCTAAAATAGCATTGGATTGATCAGCATCCAGCCCAAACCTGCTCATTAAAGCAATTCTTGCATCATCTGTAGTTTTGGATTTTTTAATAATCTCAATTACTTCATCTATCGAACCCAAAGCAATAATTAAACCGGCTAAAATATGTGCTCTTATTTTTGCTTTTTTCAGGAAAAATATAGTTCTTCTTGTAACAATTTCAACTCTGTGTTCTACAAATTCGTTCAATACCTCATATAAATTCAATAATCTTGGCTGTTTTCCACAAAGAGCCAGCATATTTACACCAAAAGTAGTTGATAATTGAGTGAACTTAAATAAATTATTTTTTACAACATCAGGTTTTGCATCACGTTTAAGTTCAATAACAATACGCATGCCATCCCTATCAGATTCATCTCTTATATCAGAAATTCCAGAAATACGCTGATCTTTAACAAGTTCGGCTATTTTTTCAATTAGCATTGACTTATTTACCTGATAAGGAATTTCTGTAACAACAATTGCCGTACGACCTTGACGGCCTCCTCCTCCTGCTATTTCTTCAAAATTAGCAACTGCCTGCATTTTAATTGAACCTCTACCGGTTTCATAAGCCTGTTTTATATCATTAAGGCCAATTATAGTTGCAGCAGTCGGGAAATCGGGACCTTTAATATATTCCATTAATTCCGAAACCGTAATTTGGGGATTATCAATTAATGCAATTGTACCGTCAACTATTTCCGACAAATTATGCGGAGGAATATTTGTTGCCATACCGACTGCAATACCTGAAACACCGTTCAGTAAAAGCATAGGTAAACGAACAGGTAATACTGACGGTTCTTGTAATGAACCATCAAAGTTTGGTTCAAATTCAACTGTTTCGCAATCTATATCAGCAAGCATTGATTGAGTAATTTTATGCATACGTGCTTCTGTATAACGCATAGCCGCTGCACCGTCTCCATCTACTGAGCCAAAATTGCCATGCCCGTCAACAATTAAATATCTTGTATTAAAATCCTGAGCAAGTCTTACCAAAGCCTCATATACAGAACTATCACCATGCGGGTGATATTTACCTAAAACTTCACCAACAATACGTGCACATTTTCTGAACGGTTTGTCCGGTGTCATGCCCAGTTCATTCATAGCATATAAAATTCGTCTGTGAACAGGTTTTAAACCGTCTCTTACATCAGGTAAAGCACGACCTACAATAACACTCATAGCATAATCTATGTAAGAACGCTTCATCTCTTCTCTTATATTTACGGGGACGATTTTCCCGTCCGAAAACATATTTTGTTGGTTACTCATTTTTAATCCTCATCCAAAATCCTTGATAGTATTGTAGCATAAACATATTTAATATGCCAATTTTAAAATAATCTTTACATTTAGTAAAACAAAAACCCGCCCTAACGGACGGGTTTTTATATTTTACAAAAAAACTATTTTACTAATTCTTTGAATTTTTTACCTGCTGAAAATGCCGGAACTGTTTTTGCAGCAATTTTCAATGGAGCACCAGTTTGTGGGTTTCTACCAGTTCTTGCAGCTCTTTTACGCGGTTCAAAAGTTCCGAATCCAACCAAAGTAACTTTTTTACCTTTAGAAACTGTTTTTTGAATTGTTTCTAATGTAGCAGCAATAATGTCTGCAGTAGATTTTTGAGAAACTTTCGCTTTCTTTGATACTTCTTTTACTAATTCTTCTTTGTTCATTACGAACCTCCTTTTACCTTTTACATACAGCATGAAACCATTTACCTGCATGCTCTTCTTCTATCGACAAGGTCATTATATCATTTTATTTAAATTTGGCAAGTGTTTTCTTAAAAAAAAATTTACATAAATATAATATACTTGCTTTTTACTTAAATAAAAAATACAAAAACGCAACAATAACAAGTAATTTCTAATTATAAGAATCAGGGCTAATTTTAGCAAATTTTACATCATTGTAAAAATATTTTAATATTTGATATGCGTTATAACCTTGTTTCGCTAAATTATTTGCCCCATGCTGAGACATTCCGACACCATGACCATTCTTTTTTATATTATCATCAAAGGACGGAACTGATCTCAAATAAGGTAAAGATGTTCCCCAACTGTTTGTATTTGTTTGTCCTCCGGCCGATGCAGAATAATAAGCACTTATAACTTTTGTATTATGAGTAAGTACAATGCCCTTTGTATCTTCAACGGCAGAATTAGTTCCGGAAGTTTCACCGGTAGCACCGTTATATGCTTGATCCTCAGGAGTATCCTTTAAATCATAGCCATATGCCGCACGTTTTCCTAAATTTGCAAGAGCATAGCTTCTTGCAGCTATTGCTTGGGCTTTATGTGCCTCGTAAGACCAAGATGACGGCATCTCGGCAGGAACAACACCTTTTATATAATCTTCGAGAGAAACATCATTAATAACTGTCAATTTGCCGTCACGACACTTTATCATTATATTTCCTCTGTACCATTTGCTTTTTGTACTGACAAATCCGGAACTTAGAGTTTTTATTACAATATTATTTGATTCTATTTTATAATATTTACCTTCGTAACGAATAGCCATAATATTGCGATAAGGCTTAATTTCATAACCTTTCATAGCCTCCAAATCACAAATAGTCTTATTCTTATTCGCATCAATAATAGTACCTTTTACAGATGTTCCGATAGATGCAGATTGAACATCAGTTAAAAGACCAATTTTTATTGCACTGCAAGGATTCTGGCAAACCAGCAAGAATGTTATTATTGCAAATACTATAAAATAAATCTTTTTCATAAGAAAATTATACCACGAAGTAGATTTTAAACGCAATTATCTCCAAAATATGCTTTTACTTTTGAAGATAAATCACCGCCAATATTTTCACCAATAGAATAAGAAGTCATTGAAGCTGCTACAAATGCAATTCCTTTTAAAATTGCACCAACTTTACCACCTAACTTATTTTTGGAAATATATTCAAAAACAGGTTTTAAGACAGTAGTTTTAGAAGCAGATTCTAATAAATTTTTACAAGTTTGAGAATTAACCAATTTGTCATAATGTAATTTTGTTAATCCCTCACCTGCAAACATAAAAGCCAGTGCAGCAGCTTCTGTGGTACCGGTTTTAATTTTATCGTCAGCCATCGCAGTTTTAATTGCACCAGACACACAAATAAGGGGGTTTACGTTATTTACAGCAAATTGAGTTGCTTTGCCGGCATATTCAAAGGCTTTGTTTTGTTTTGCCATATCAGAAAATACACTTAATGCACTTCTTGCAGTATTAGCTATTGCACCGTCATACTTTGCTACTTCTTGGGTTACACCTGCTATTTGTCCCCAAGCTACAGCACTTCTGCCGACTTCACCATTTTCGGTTTTGTCAACATTCCTTAATGCGAAAAAACTTGATGCTGCTGCACTATACACAATAATACCTTTCTACACTACATATATATAAAGTATTTTTTTATATAAAAATTGCTTATTGTCATATATTAATTTACAATTGTTACAAATTTCAATTTAAAAATTTATAGCCACTTGGGGCCATTGTATTTTTTATTAATTGTGAAATAATGAAAATGTATGAAAAAGAAAATACAAAATTTATGGATTATATTGTTGCATCCTCACCTATTGCTGCTATAGTGATTAATTTTTATATATATGAATATTGGATAAGTATGATATCCGATAACAAAATAATAACAATACTGTGCAGTATTGTTATCACGTTAGCCATTTAATCCATTTATATAAGGGAACATATACCAAAACAAGTATATAATAGTTCCTTATTATTCTATATTCTTGAGTATTTCTGGCTATTCGTACCTTATAATCAGGGTCATTTACATTAAAAATTATGCAATATTTTCTAAACCCTCACAAGTCCACGATTTCGTGTCCACAAATTCATGGACACATTTTCGCAAACACATTTTCAATATTTTGTATTATAATGATTTACAAAGGAAACAAAAATGAAAAAAGTTTATATAGATACAATGGGATGCCAGATGAATAAATCAGATACCGAAAGAATGCTGGGAATGCTTTCTCATTTCGATTTTGAAGAAACAAAAATTCCTGAAGAAGCTGACTTATTGATGGTTAATACTTGTTCTATCAGACAGCTATCCGAAGATAAGGCATTTAGCGCAGTTGGCACTTGGGGTAAGTGGAAAAAAGAGAACAGACCTGAACTTAAAATAGGTTTTTGCGGATGCGTTGCTCAACAAAAGGCTCAAGAGATTTTCAAACGTGCTCCATATGTTGATTTTGTACTGGGAACACATAAAATCTACTCCCTTCCGGAAATTATAAAAAGAATTTACAACGGAGAAAAAGTTTGTGAATGCACCGAAACTAATCAAACAGAAGATAATTTTGCAAAAGATTACGAAATCGAAAGAGTAAAAGGTGTTAATGCGTGGATTCCTATCACTGAAGGTTGTAACAACTTCTGTACATATTGTATAGTTCCATACACAAGAGGAAGAGAGCGTTCAAGACAACCGGAACTCATCATTAAAGAAGCAAAAGATGCTCTAAATTCAGGCTTTAAAGAAATTACTCTTTTAGGCCAGAACGTAGACAGCTATGGAAAAGATTTCAAAAATAAAAATTATCGTCTTGCAAATTTATTAAAAGATTTGAATGATATAGAAGGTAATTTTCGAATCAGATTTGTAACATCTTATCCTACAGACATTACAGATGAACTAATCAGCACTGTTGTAAAACTTGATAAGGTATGTGAATATTTTCATATTCCTATGCAATCCGGAAGTTCCGCAGTTCTAAAAGCTATGAACCGTAGATATGACAGAGAAACATATGCAAAAATTATTCAAAATATAAGAAATCTTGTTCCTGATGTCACAATAACAAGTGATTTTATTGCGGGTTTTCCCGGCGAAACCGAAGAACAATTTATAGAAACACTTACAGCAATAGATGAGTTTGAGCTTGATTACTGTAATGTCGCGGCATATTCTCCAAGAGAAAAAACTGTCGCTGCAAGATGGACTGACAAATTTATTCCTGAAAATATAAAAAATGAAAGATTTCAAAGATTAAACAAGAAAATTCAAGAAAATTGTCTGAAATCCAATAAAAAATATGTTGGCAGAACGATGGAAGTTTTGATAGAAAATTTCTATGAACACAAAGGACAAATGATTAATACCGGCAAAACAAGGAATTTTAAAACTGTACATATTCCTTGTAAAAATGATTTGACAGGAAAATTTGTAAATGTGAAAATTGCGGAAGCAAAAACATGGTATATTAAAGGGGAATTAGTAAATATTATTTGATTTAAAAATGTAAATTAAAATTTTTCACTAATATTTTTACAAATTTGAAATAATATTGTATAATAAGAAATATGGATTTTTTAAAAAACTTAAAAGAAATATACAGAAAAGTTTCTGAAGTTGAAGATACAATATACAACGGTAAACAGGACTATTTGGAAATTTATGAAAGAAATCTTCAACTTGAAAAAGAAATTGAAGAACGCACAAGAGAACTGAATATTGCTAACAAGAGAATGCTCACTCTTCAACACATATGGGATATGATGAATGCATCACGTCCTTTACAAAGTGTTTTGGAAACTATTGTTAATAACATTCAAGGAGAACTTGGCTACATACACTGTAACATAATGAAAAAATGTGAAGATGAAAACGGTACTTATATTTCTGTTCTTGCACAATCAGATGATACATCTATCAAGAATGTCGAAAAACTTATAAAAATTCCTTTTCAAGTAAGAAGATTAAATTACGATCCAAAAAGTATTTATGCGAAAACCGAAAATTTAAAAGAAATACTTCAAACTCTTGATATCATAGGAACTCTAAAGTCTGTAATTCCTGATTTACCGGAAGCACTCATAAATAGTATCAAGCAAGAAGATGGACCAAGTTCAATAATTTGTATCCCGCTATTTAGCAGAAATGCACATTTTGGGTGGTTTAATGTATTTTCTTCAAGAAAAGAATTAACAAACGGAGAAACGGATTTTTTAACCATATTTGCTCAACAAATTGAAATGGCAATAACTATTGCTGATTTGTTTGAAGAAGTAAAATCTCAAGCTGTAACAGATGGTTTGACAGGCTTATATAACAGAAGATATTTTGAAGAATATCTTAAAAAGGAAGTTACACGTGCACTTCGTCAAAAACAACCATTTAGTGTTATAGGTTTGGATTTGGATCATTTAAAACAAATTAATGATAAATATGGTCATGCATATGGCGATTTGGCAATAAAAACAGTGGCGGAAGTTTTAAAAAGAAATGCAAGATCAATTGATACTGCAGCAAGAATGGGAGGAGAAGAATTCAATGTTATATTGCCAGGTGTAGATTCTAATGGTGCAATGATAGCGGCAGAAAGAATAAGAAAAGCTCTTGAATCCGAAAAACTTGATATGATAGATCATGTTACAGCAAGTATAGGTGTTGCAACTTTTCTGGAGCATTCTGATAATATAGAAGACATTATGGATTTAACAGATCAAGCTATGTATCAGTCAAAACGTAACGGCAGAAATCAAGTTACCCTTGCTAAACCTATAGGAGAAACAAGCTGGCAAGAAATTGCAATAAATACCTACATTGACATATTATCAAAACATAATATTCCGATAAAGCCTGAATTATCAGAAGATTTGAAAAACAGACTAAAAAATCCGGAAAATGAAGTTCAAAAAGATGCTCTTTATGTCGTTGCAGATATGCTGACACAGACATACAATCCTTTACATCATACCGGTGTCATAAAATCAAAAGTATTGTTAGCAGTAAGTCTTGCTAAACGCTTTGATTTACCGAAAGAACAAATTGATAATTTAAGAGTTGCAATGCTTTTATATGATATTGGTAATCTTATGCTCCCTATAGAATTGCTACAAAAAAGTACTCCTCTAACAGAAGCAGAAAGAAATAAAATAAAGGAACATCCTTTAATTGCAGTAAAAGAAATTCTTAAACCTATAAGTGATATCCAAGATATTATTCCAATTATTGAACATCACCACGAAAATTGGGATGGTTCCGGTTATCCGGCACAAATTTCAGGAGATGAAATTCCTATTACTTCCCAAATTGTACTTATTGTCGATGCATATTACGCTTTGACTGAACCAAGGACATACAGGGCAGAATTAACACCTAAACAAGCTATAGAAATTATAAAACGTGATACCGGTAAAAAATGGAATTCAGCTCTGGTTCAAGAATTTATTTCACTGGTAGATATAGATGCATAATGAAAGAAAAAGAACTTATTGAAATAATAAAATCAACTCTTAATTCAGAATATATAGGTGATGATTGTGCTTATATAAAAGATTTAGGTATTGTAATTACTCAAGATAGTCTGGTTGAAGATGTACATTTTTCCTTAAAATATACAAATGCATATCAACTGGGCTGGAAATCCGTCATTGTTAACTTAAGCGATGTATGCGCATCCGGTGCAGAACCCAAATATTTAACCATAGCACTTTCTTTGCCGGAATATATTAACGAAAATTTTGTAAAAAATTTTTATAAAGGGGCACAAGATGCTGCAGGTAAAGTAAAAATTGTTGGCGGAGATATTACCGGCAGTAAAAAATTATTTGTTTCAGTAACAGCAATAGGAAAAACTGAATCCAGAAATATATCATCAAGAGCTAATGCAAAAATTGGTTATAAAATAATTGTATCAGGAGAACATGGAAATAGCGCATACGGATACAATTTACTTAATAAGATTGCACTCGATACAAATATTGATAATAACGAAAAACAGTTCTTTATTAATTCACACCTTATGCCCTCTGCCCAATTTCAATTTTCAGAAGAAATTGCCATAAATTGCGTTGCTGAATACGCAATGATGGACACATCCGATGGACTTGCAGATGCATTAATGCAAATTGCAAAAGCAAGTAAAGCTACCCTGTCAGTTTCTACATCAAAAATACCAAAAAACAAACATGTAAATACCGACACAGCTTTATACGGCGGTGAAGATTATCAACTTGTAGCTTGTGTACCTGAAAGTATATTAACTAAACTTTCAAAATATTTTATCATAGGTGAAGTTAAAACCGGAAAATCAGGAATTGAATTAGATGGGAATTTTCTTTATGATATAGATGATAAATTATTCAATCATTTTGAGGTTAAAAATGAAATTTAATGCAATTATACCGGCAGGCGGAACATCTTCACGTTTTGGGAAAAATAACAAATTATTAGAAAAAATAAACGGTATAGAAGTTATTAAATATACTGTAGAATCATTTAATAATTCCGTTGTCGATAAAATAATAATATGTGCCAATATATCAATTATTGACATTATAAAACAAATTTTCAAAAATTATTCCAAAGTCACAGTTATTCAGGGAGGAAACACCCGTCAAGAATCCGTTTACAAAGGATTAATTTATGATAAATGTGATTATGTACTTATCCATGATGGTGCAAGACCTATGATTTCAACCGACATGATAAACTTGACAACTGAAATGGTAAAAGATAAAAAAGCAATAACTTTAGCAACAAAAACTGTTGATACAATAAAAGAAGTTATCAACGGCAAAATCATAAAAACAATTGACAGATCAAAATTATACAACACTCAAACTCCTCAGGCTTTTGACTATAATTTAATTTTGTCGGCACATGAAAAATTAACAGATAAAAATTTTACCGACGATGCCGGTATGCTTGAATATTTGGGACATGATGTTTATATACTGGATGGAAGTTATAAGAATATAAAAATCACAACAAAAAGTGATATTGACATTGCAAAAATTTATTTGTTAGAATAGGTTATGAAAAAGATATTGCTTGTAAAATTATCTGCGCTTGGCGATGTAATATTTAATATTCCCCTTGCAAATACCCTTAAGACAAATGGTTATGAAGTTCATTGGCTTACAACAGAAAAAGGTATTGATTTGATTGAAAATAATCCTTGTTCGGATAAAACTTATTTATTACCTTTGTATTCATTAAGAAATCATTTCCATATAAAATATATTTTTCAAATTATAAAATTAATTATTGATTTAAGAAAAGAACAATATGATATAGCTTTTGACTGTCAAAGGCGCTTGAAAAGCATGCCATTTATGCTACTTTCAGGTGCAAAAAGACGTATAATTTCTCACCATTCAACAGAATATGCTTTTTTAGGTGCAAACGAAATTATGCCTGAAGATAAATCAAATTGTCATATGGTGAAATTTAACCAAAAATATGCTGAATATTTAGGTTTAAACATTGATGAGATAAAATTTACCCTTCCGAAACAACCGCAAGAAATTAAAGATAAAGTCAATAAATATTTAGAACATATAGATAATAATAAACCAAAAGTCGTAATAGCACCTGCTACTACTTGGAAAGCAAAACATTGGGATATAGAAAATTGGAAAAAAGTTGTCGAATTTTTAGAAGATAAATGTAACCTAATTTTCACAGGCACTAATGCTGATAAAGAACTAATTTCAAAAATTAACGGTAATAAATTTATAAATCTTGCAGGAAAAACAAACTTAAAAGAAATGATGGAAATATTCAGACATGTTGATCTTGTTATTTCTCCCGATTCAGGGAGTGCACATCTTGCATGGGCCTGTTCAAAACCTGCTTTAATAGAAATATTCTGTTGTACAAACACAAGACATTTTGGATGTTTTGGTAATGATAACAAATATATTACCATTGTCGGAAATGCGCCTTGCAGACCTTGCAACAAACGTCATTGCCCAAAAGAAACAGAGAAAAATATCTGTACAAAAACTCCTTCTCCAGAAGAAGTTATCAACGTAATAAACAAAATTTTAAAATTATAATTTTATTTCGAATTTGTCAATACAAGTTTTCCTGCAGTTGTTGCCGGTACAACTCTTGAATCATAATAATATACAGGATATATATCTGTTAAATGAGCTGCATTATAAGGTACTGAATTTATCGTAGAATCATCTTTAAAAAATCCATCTTCTTGAATTGTATCCTGTGCATAAGCAGAAGGGATTAAGAAATTATAACTTGTTCTGTTTATACCACTTATTTCTTTATTCGGGTTATTATATCCGTTAACATCCAGATATGCAGGACATTTTGAAGTTTTTGTACATTCTTGATCCAATTCTTTAAATATAAACATTGAACCGTCAACAAGTTTATATGCATGCCATCCTGTAGTACCGGCTGCAATGCCGTTACCACCTGCAAACCCTTCTGTTATAGAATATTTACTACCATTTCTTATATTCTGTTCAAAAGGATTATCAACATACTTTGCACTTGCAACAGTATCATTAAATATACCACAAATAGTTCTATCTTTAGATGCTGAATCAGAAGCAGGATTATTTGTACATTTAGCCTTTACATCACTAAATTGGACATCTTCTTTTGCATGACTAAGCATAACTGCCTGACTAATTGCAGACAAGGTTTTTTTGTATTGTGAACTGTATCTTATAAAATTAACATTGTTAATTATTCCTGGCAATGTTAATGCAGCTACAATACCTATTATACCCAAAGTTATCAATACTTCAGCCAACGTAAAAGCTTTTGATTTTCTCATACATCCTCCATCATTTTCATAATACTAGCGTATTATCCAAACAAAGTCAAACTATTAATTTTTACGGTTTATTTTTTTTGAATAAATTTGTAAATTTATGCCAGTATTTAGATGTAAATGTTTTTGTACTATTCCACTTTTTAGAACAGAATGATTTAATATTTGACCATTTCAATTTATTACTTATTTTGTTACCTGTATTGTTAAACTTATTTTTCACCCAATTAATCATTGATTTAAATTTAAAACAAGCAAGAGCTATTCCGCCAATTGCTAAAATACCGAATGCCCACTTCTTCCAAGAAGGATTTTTTACTATATCATCATTTTTTTCTTCTTTTTCAGGTATTTGTTGTTTCTCAGGTTTAAACGATTCCGGTTCTTTGGTTACAGGTACAGTTTGGGTATTTTGCGGCTTAAATTCGTCAACAACCGGCTGATTTAATGCCGGTGCCGGAGGTATTGTTCCTGCATATGGCGATGGCGGATATGATGGTCTGCCAATATATCTTGGATTTTGATTCATCACAAATGAAGGGGCATCAAAATCAAGTACACCGTTCTGCGCTAACAAATCTAAATTATATGCCCAGTTTGTTGTCATAACAAATAACCTTTCACTTTTTACTACCAACCAAAAGTTTACACATGTATATAAAGTATTTTTGACTTGCAGAATTGCTTTTTAATTTATTATTTGTTAAATTTTGTAATATGAAAGAATTTTTTATTTCTAATAAATATCTCATTATACTTATTCTCATAAGCATTTTGGGGTTATGCGTATTCACAGGACATTACAACGGAATATTAATAGATTTTGGCAGAGAAGTATATTATCCTGAACAAATTTTGCAAGGAAAAGTCTTATATAAAGATTTGTTCAATATATACGGACCGCTGTCTTACCAAATAAATGCCTTGTTATATAAATTATTTGGCATAAATCTTAATACACTTTATATTGCAGGAAGTATTTCTGCAATAATGATTGTAAGTTTTGTTTATTTAATTGCAAAAAAATTTTTATCTGAAATTTTAAGTTTTTCAATAGGTTTATTTACGATAATTATTGGTATAACGACAACAAGTATATTTAATTTCCACTTTCCGTATTCCTGGGCTTGTGTATATGGAAATTTATGCTTTTTGGTTTCTTTATTTTTTCTAATAAATTATACAGAAAAAAATAATTTAAAATATCTTTATTTAAGCGCTCTATTTTCGGGAGCTTGTGCCGTTTTAAAATATGATTTTATAATATATTGTTTAGTTGTATTGTTTTTTATTATAAAAAATAAAAGCATAAAAGCCTTTTTTTCAATGCTATTTATCCCATTTATTAGTGTTAGTACATTATTTGTCCAAGGTTTAAATTTCTCAGACATTTACAATACAATCAGCATTATAAATAATATGGCTAAAAGTAAAACCCTCGCTTATTTTTATCAAAACAGCGGAGTTTATTTTCATCCTAAAGCATTATTAAAAGATACTGTTTTATTTTTAAAATTTGTAATTCCTTTTAGCGGATTTTTAGCCGGTATACATTTCTATAGAAAGAAACCTGCTTTATTTATAACATTATCTTTAATATCACTAATTATATTTTATGCATTTTTTAATTACAAAACATCTTTTGGTTTTGTTCCGATACTTTTATTAATTTCTTCTGTTATATTATTTAAAAAATTCGATTTAAAACTAAAAATAATAGTTATATCTGCAATTTCGGTTTCGCTTAAAGTATTTTGGGTTTTACTTTTAAACAGCTACGGCATTTATTATATTTCTGTTTTATTGATTGGAATATTTTCAATTATGTTTAAATACTTACCAAAAAATCTTGAAAAATATACTGCAGCAATCTTGATTACACTTTCTGCAATAATATTATTCAGTAATATAAACAAATTAAAACTTACAAGTTACAAAATTTCAACTTTAAACGGTCATATATATACAAAATTACCTCAGGCTGAAAGTTCGAAAGAACTTATTAAATTTATCGAAAACGAAACACAACCTGAAGATAAAATTCTTATATTACCTGAGGGAATGATAATTAACTTTTTAACAAACAGAACTTCTGACAATTTTTACAATTCTTTTTTACCGTTATACATTGAAACATTTAAAGAAGATTCTATTATAAAACATTTTGAGGATAAAAAACCTGAGTATATCATCTTAAGTAACCTTAATATGAAAGATTACTATTACAAATATATCTGTCAAGATTATGCACATAATTTTTGTTCATTTATTTTAGAAAATTATGAAAATAAAAATATTATAGACAATGATTTCAGATATCTTATATTTGAATTAAAAAAGTTTTAAATGATTAGTTTGCATATCAAAATTTCATGGTAAAATAAATTAGCAGGAGTAAAAAATGATAACAATAAAAGATGTGGAACATGTGGCAAAATTAGCCAGATTAGAACTTACAGAAGAAGAAAAAGAACTTTATACAAAACAATTAGGCGATGTGTTGAAGTATGTTGACCAGATGAATGAGGTTGATACATCAAACGTAAAACCCATGACTCAGGTTATTGATTTTTGTAATGTAATGAGAGAAGATATTCCGGTTCAAGAAATAAGTAAGGCTGATTTAATGGCAAATGCACCGGAAGAAGAAAACGGATTTTTTAAAGTTCCTAAAATTAATTAATGGGGTATGAAATGACTAAATATATATTTATTACAGGTGGTGTTGTAAGCTCTCTGGGGAAAGGTATAATTGCAGCATCTTTGGGTAGATTATTGAGGGCAAGAGGTTTTTCGGTTATAAATCAAAAATTTGATCCATATATAAATGTTGATCCGGGAACTATGAGCCCATTCCAGCATGGAGAAGTTTTTGTAACAGATGATGGTGCTGAAACTGATTTAGATTTGGGACATTACGAGAGGTTTACTGACACTTCACTGGGTAAATATAACAATGTCACCTCAGGAAGTGTATACCAGCATGTTATAAAAAAAGAAAGACGCGGAGATTATCTAGGAGCAACCGTTCAAGTAATTCCTCATATTACAAATGAGATTAAATCAAGAATTAACGGTGCAGCTAAACAATTTAAACCGGACTTTCAATTAATTGAAATAGGAGGAACTGTAGGTGATATAGAGAGTTTGCCTTTTGTTGAAGCTATAAGACAATTTAAAGCTGAAGCAGGAATTGGAAATGCGATTTCCATTCATTGCACATTACTTCCATATCTGCCAACATCCGGTGAATTAAAAACAAAACCGTCACAACACAGCGTTAATGTATTGAGAAGCTATGGCATTCAGCCTGAAATTCTCGTTTGCAGGACTACAAAACCTATACCGAAAACTGAAAAAGAAAAACTTGCTCTTTTTTGCTCAGTACCAAAAGAGGCTGTAATTGAATGCAGAGACATGAAAAGCATTTACGAAGTTCCGCTTGCATTAGAAGCACAAAATATGGCAAAAGTTGTTTTAGATATGCTAAGGATTGACGACAGAAAAGCAGATTTAAAAGATTGGGAAAAACTGGTTGAAAAAATCAAAAATCCTAAAAAAACAGTAAAAGTTGCTATCGCAGGTAAATATACAAAGCTCTCCGATGCATATATTTCTGTTGTTGAATCATTAAAACATGCCGGATACGCAAACGATTCCGCAATAGATATCAAATGGATAAATTCTGAAGATTGTGTAGATAATAAAAAATGCAAAGAGTTACTAAGCGATGTTCAAGCTGTTGTTGTTCCCGGAGGTTTTGGAGTAAGAGGTATTGAGGGTAAATTAAATGTTATCAGATATGCAAGAGAAAATAATTTACCATTTTTAGGATTATGCCTTGGTATGCAATGTGCTGTTATTGAATACGCAAGAAATGTTGCAGGTTTAAAAGGCGCTAATTCGGCAGAATTTGATGAACATGCAGAATATCCGGTGATAGATTTAATGCTGGAACAAAAAAATATTCAAGGTTATGGCGGTACAATGAGACTTGGTGCTTATGATTGTATACTAAAGAAAGGTTCAAAAGCCGCAAAAGCATATGGTAAAGAAAAAATATCAGAACGTCACAGACACAGATATGAAGTAAACAATGAATATTTAAAACAAATTTCTGATGCCGGTCTGGTATTTTCTGGTATGTCACCGGACGGAATGCTTGCTGAAGTTGTAGAACTTCCAAAATTAGATTGGTTTGTGGCATCTCAATTCCATCCGGAATTTAAATCTCGACCTGAAAAACCGCATCCGCTATTCAAAGGACTAATAGATGCAGCCGTTAAAAGGGTTTAAAATGCAGTATTGTATAGAAAAAATTTTCGTAATAATAGCATTAATTTTTGGTTTTTTCTATATATTTATACTTCCGCCCTTTCAGTCAGTTGACGAAGGCTATCATTTTTTTAGGGTTTACCAAATTTCCGAAGGTAATATAATTTCAAAAAATATTAAACAAGGTAGTTATAGTGTCGGAGATTACATTCCTTCATCGATTTCGGAATATTATTCTGATTATGAACCGTTTATAAAAAATATTGATAAAAAACAATCATTTGCTAATTTAAAAAAAGATTTTTCAAGAAAGATAAACCGACAGGATATAAAGTTTACAGCATTCGCAAACACATCTCTTTATTCACCGATTTGTTACTTAAGCCAATTGCCGGCTGTTATTTTTACAAAAATATTTACGGACAATCTTGCAATCGTTTATTATTCAGGTAGATTATGTAACTTACTGATATATTGCCTATTAGTTTTTTGGTCTATTCGGATAATACCTTTTTTCAAATTACCATTAATGCTTTTGGCATTATGTCCGATGTCTTTATCATTAGCAGGAGCTTATACATCTGATATTGCAGTTTTTGGATTGAATTTTTTATGGATTGCATATATATTGAAATTTATAATAGAAGATAAATCAGATTTTAAAAAGATTATTACATTATCAATATTAGCTTTTCTTATAACTCTTTCTAAATTATATATATTACTTTTATCTCTTTGTTTTTTAATACCAGCCAACAAATACAGAAATTTAAGAAACTATATTATTTCAATAGTCTTTATAGTCAGCTCCATTTTATTAAGTGGATTCATTTGGTATTTCATGGCAAAGGGTTTGACTTTAAATATGAACCATAATGTAGCTGATTCAGCAAGTCAAATTGAATTTATAAAATCACATCCAATAAATTATATATGGGTTCTATTTAAAACATTTATAGTAAAAACACCACGCTTATTAATAACAATGATAGGTGTTTTAGGCTGGCAAGATACTAAACTCGATTGGAGTACTTATATTTTATACCCTATTATGATTTATTTTGCAATATTTTCTGATAATTTTAAATTTGAACTTTTGAAATGGCAAAAATATCTAATTTTAATTACAATAATTACAGGAGTTATACTGACATATACAAGTTTATATATAATGTGGTCACCGGTTGCAAATCCTTTAATATTAGGTTTAAACGGCAAGTATTTTATACCTTTAATGATGCCTTTATTTTTGCTCTTCAAAAAATCACAACCTAAATATGATTATAAAATAACTCTAAAATATGTTATACTGGCAGTTATTTTAATCCTTTTCACCAGTGAATTATCACTCCTATACAGATTTTATAACTTAACCCCGCAACTATATTATAAAGTGTGATTTTTAGTTATTTGTTCTATAATCTTTAAAACATTATTTTTTAATGTTTCATAGTCTGAATTATTTTCTATAATATAATCCCAATCTTTTATATCATCCAAACCTATTTCAGTAACATCATTTTCACCTATAAGCTGGCCTCTTTGAGAACGCACTTCCCTCGATGCTTCAACTCTAATTGCAACAGCACCGGCTGATTTAAACATTTCGTATTCGTGAGGAACACGCACATCAGTAACAATTATATTCCCTTCTTGTTCTAAAATTCTTTTTATCCAATAATCCGGATCTTGTGCACGCCCCCAATTACCAAGATTTATTAAATCCTGTCTGTATAAAGGTTTATTTTTTTCTATTTCTTCGTATGTTAACCCTTTTTCTTTTCCGTACGTAAGTTTTATAATATCACCCATTGCACATCGTCTATAATCAGGCATTTCCGCAAGCATAATTTTTGCTGCCGTATCTTTACCGGAATATTGTTTTCCTGAAAAAATAATTATTGACATTTAAAGTCTCCTTAATTAAATAATATCCCTGCTATTGCAGCAGACATATAACACGTTAATGTTCCGCAAATCAATGCTCTCACACCCAATCTTGCGAGATTTTTTCGTTGATTTGGAGCAAGTTCTCCGATACCACCCAATTGTATGGCAATAGAACCAAAATTTCCAAAACTGCAAAGCGCAAAACTTGCAATCAAAAAACTTTTGTCTGAAAGAGTTTCCGTTAAATGTGTCATGTCAAAATATGCAACCATTTCATTTATAACAAGTTTTGTACCCATAAGGCTTCCTACAGTCGTTGATTCTGCAATAGGTACTCCCATAAAATACGCAAATACTGCAAATACTTTACCCAAAATCATTTTTAATGACAAATCATTAAAATCAAAAGATGCAAAATTTACATGCAAATATTTTACAATAAATGCCCCAATTCCGCCTAAAAACCAATCAATCATTGCAACCACAGCAACAAGCGCCAATATCATGGCAACTACATTAATAGCCACCTTCATACCTTCAGATGCACCAGATGAAATTGCATCAAAAATATTTATATACGGGCGTCTGCGTCTGCTATAATTTATTTTTATATCTTCGCTTGTTTCCGGAATTCCTGTTTCCGGATACATAATTTTAGAAATCACAAGCGCTCCGGGAGCTGCCATAAATGATGATGCTAAAAGGTATTGTGCAGGAATACCCATACTTATATAAATAGGCATTGTTGCCATTGAAATACAAGCCATACTACCAGCCATTGATGCTAAAAGTTCTGACCTTGTTAATTTTTCAAGATATGGTCTAATCATAATCTGCGCAGAAATTTGTCCAACAAAAGCACTTGCGACATTAGATAATGCTTCTGCACCACTTACCGACATTAATTTGTTCATTGCTTTGCCCAAGATTGGAACAATTCTCTGCATTATCCCATAATAATAAAGTATGTTAACAAGAATCATCATAAATATTAAAGATGCAATTAATTGAAGAGCAAAGACCTGCCCCCCCAGCAATGTCGAAAATTTTTCACTATCCATCAACGGGCCAAAAACAAAAGCACCACCTTCTTTTGCAAAATCCAGTATCTTTTGTATAAATAAACCAAGATTTAAAAATATTGCTCTTCCTATCGGAACTTTAAAAATAAATATTGCAATAATAACTTGAAGTGCAAAACCTGCACCTACTGTTTTGTAGTTTATTGCCTTTTTATTGTTAGACATCAAATATGTCAATGCAAATATAATTAAGATCCCAAAAATTCCAAACAATCTATTCATTTTTTCCCCTTTGTTTTAATTCTACTTTAAATCATTTAAAAAAACTCTATATATTGAAAAAAATTTACTTAATATATCTTAATAAATGAACATATTACTATTGAAAAAATTCATGCTGGTATTTTACTATAATATCGGAATATTATTTTCTGCAAGAGTATAAAATTATATAGGGGTTAAAATTATGCGTATTTATTCAATTACGCCTGCATATCAGACGAAGTACATTTCCAGAAATGAAAGTATTAAAAGGCAACCAAACATATCACCTGTTCAGGAAAATTTTCAAACAAACAAAATTCCAAGTATTTTGATAACATTTACCGGTAAAGACAAAAATATTCACCAAGTAGCATCGTATGCTCCGGAAAATAAAAGATACGGCATAAAACAATATAATTTAGGCGGACTTGGTGTAGTTGCACAAGAAGCTCCTGAAAGCTGGAGAAAAAGAGAAGGACTTGATGTAAGAGATTTTTCTCCTTATCACAGTTTTGGAAATGATGATGGCGGAATAAGAGTTGTAAAACTTGCCAAAGATGAAGATGGCAGATATTTATCCGCTTATAAGATTTCAGATTTTGTTACCGCAAAACATAATGAATCACTTGATGATTTAAGAACCAGACTAAATATACCTAAAGAACAGGAATTGGCTTTCGTTATACAACAACCTGCCAATGATAAAGGAGTATCAAAAATCATAAGATTGGAAGATACCGGTATATCCGGTTCTGTTGTAAGACCTGGTACAGAATCTATAATGACAGCAGAAACTGTACCATATAGAATGTTCAGGGCTATAGATATTCAAGATCCCATTACTCTTGCGACAAACAAATATAAACAGAAACTTTTTGATGAAATAGAAAAACCTTATAGAGAATCTATTGAAGCTGATGTGAAAGCTCAATTTGCAGAAGAACTGGAAAAAGCAAAAACCAAAGATAAAACATCCTTTGAAGAAAAATTAAAACAATTTGAACAACTTGAAAAAGAAAATCCAAATTTACAAGATGAACGCCCAACTTTTTCCCCAAAAACACAAAAAAGTGTAGAAAAGAAAATTAAAGCAGAAATTAAAAAAAGATTAAATGCCGACGATGTAAGAACAAAAATCGAATCAGAATATCAAACCAGACTAAATTCGGATGAAGTAAAAAGAGTTTTAGCACAAATAACAGAACACGCAGCACCTGAAACAGCAGAAAGAAACTCTGTATATTTTATTTACACAAAAGGATTGGCACAATTTGAAAATGCTTATGGTGCAGGCAGTTCTTCTTATGGTACATACGGAACATACGGGACTTATGGTACTTACGGAACTACAGGCAAAACAGGTTTACGTGCCGTAAGCACAAATGTTATGTATGCAGACAACTGTAGAGCATTAGCCGATGCAATGCCGAAATTGAATACCCCTGAACATGGAAATTACAATCCTGCAAGCTGGTGGCTTCATGACAGACCTTCATTTATTGCTTTAAATGAAATTGCAAATCTTTCTTCTAGCGGAAAAGATTATTATACTGGATTAAAAGTACATGGTACATTCCATAATCCGGGAAGAGATTATCAAGGAGCACTAGAAGATCCTTTTGAATTTTATAGAATGGTTGCAAGCTCTGGAGATATCAAAAATTTAAATGCACACCCGCAAGCGGAGCAACTTCGTGAAATTGAAGCAAGATGGGCAACTGCAACACCTGAAGAAAAAAGATTTGCTAATCAGATACTAAGACCGTTTATGGAAAATTTTCTTGACGATTTTGTTGATGAAGCAACCGATACAAGAACATTTAATATATCAATGACTCCGGTTGCAGCTGTCAAAGCAAATCCTAACAACATGTCAGCCGGTACTGTTTCAATGAACTATGGTAAGGAAATGAAATCACCTAATACTCCTGATATAGCTCAGCATATGACAAATAAATTATCAGAAATCCCTACTGTTGATATAACTAACGGAAGCACTCCGGCAAATCTCAGGTTAAATGATGCAACTGCGGATTTTTGTCAAAAAGATGAAATAAACGGTCTCACATTAATTAAAAACGGAATGACATATGAAAAAGACGGCAAGAAAATCACTATTCCCGGATTTACACCATACGAATACCGCCAAGTTATTCAAGACGGAAAAGTTCTTGATAATATTGATGAAGTTTTGAGCGCAAAAAAAGCCAACACTAAGTGGTTTCTAAACGCTATAGGAGATGCTTATAAAAGAGGCGGAAGTAGTGCTGTTACAAAGATGTTCTTTAGTGATGCACAAATCAATAACAAACATGCCGGCGTAGTTGGATATTTATCTGAATATAAAGAAGGAGATATGCTTTTTATGGGATGGGGAAGACCTGATCCTCAAAAAGGTTATCCGTCAACATTCCAAGCATTTCTTGATTTTCTGAGAAATCCGGATGTGCCTAAAGAAGTTAAGCAGCACACAAAACTTGTTGTTGGTGCAGGTGTTTGGGATGAAGGTGCAAGAGATTATAAATGGGTAAAGGATATTATTCGCCAAATTGAGGAACTTGACGGCGGAATATACAAGGGTAATGCTTGTTATGTAAACGGATTTTTCCCGAACAGATTGGTTGGCTGCGCAACTTATTCAATATTCACTTCAAGATTTGAACCTTGCGGAATCACACCTTTAGAATCATTTGCATCCGGAACACCTGTAATTTCTACAAATACAGGTGGAGCACCTGATTTTGTTGCAGCAACAAGAGGCTATTTAACAAATAATCCATATTTAAGAAGCCCTGAACATCTTGGTGTAAGCAAAGGTTTAGCAGAATTATCCGGTAACCAATATGCCGAAACATTAGATTCTATTCGTATGCACACCAATGCGGAAGAAGTAAGCAAATGCATAGAATCTGCGGTATCAGATCATCCAACCAATAAATACAGAGAAATGGTAAGAGATGCCATGACTCAAAAAATAGATTGGCACGAAAATGCAGATTATAATGGCGGTAAAACAGCTAATGAACGCTATTTAGGTCAAGAATTATTTAATATTAACGGAGGAATGGAAGCAAGAGACACTTCTGCTTTGAAACGTCTTGTCGGTAAATATGGACAAGCAGATGCCCTCGTTGAAGATGCTAAAAAAGCCAAAGATAAATGGTCAAAAACTATTATCGGTGTTGGTATCGGAATTGTCGCTGTAGGTACAGCAGCTTATCTTTATGTAAACAGAAAAAATAAAGGACATAATCAAAATAAAATTGAACATAAACTAAACAGAGTCGCTTAAATTGTTTACATAATCAATTAAATCATAAATTACGATGAATCTTTCAATAAGATCATCGTAATTTTTTGCACTTAATAGTGATTTAAGCAAAAAACCAAATAACCAAGGTCTCTTTTGTTCCATGCAAATTAATATAGTTTTGTTATATATAGAAATACCCATTTTTTTTGCTGTATATAATTCTCCAAATCTTTTCAATATTTTCCACAAATCTTCATTCACAATATTCAAACTATTTTTATTTTTTGCAAAAACATACAAATATTTATTCATTTCAGCTACATGAGGATTTATTTGCCTAAATTTATTTATTTTTTTTGCATTTTTGGAAATTATTATAATATGATTATTGATTGCTTGAGTTAATTCCAATTGAATTGTAGTACCTCTAAAAACAACACGATTAACGGGTATTTTTAATTCGGTATTTGTTAATATTATATTTGTATTTTTGTATATTCCAAAAATACTTGCCAAATCTTCCCTGGTATCAAAATTTCCAAACAACTTTGAATTAATAAATGCTTCTGTATTTTGATTTTTAGGCCAAAATTTAAAATTTGCAACAGGTTCAAAAAAATACGGCAAAAGAGTTTTTAAAAGCCAATTTTGATATTCACGACCTGTTAACATAATATTAACAATACTTTTAATAAAACAAGCATACATTAAAAACAAAAATATCGGGAGCATTAAAATGAATATATTATGTGCAAGTGAAATATAAACAAAAGAAATCGCAAAAAATATACCAGCGAAAATTGATACTGCCGAGATTAAAATCATTTTTCGCAAAGTCTTAAGACGGTAATTTTCGAATTGATAAATTACCGGCAAAACTTTTTCTTCAAAATATTCATAATAAATCTTTTTTTTCACGATTTAATTTTAACATAAATTTGTTATAAACAAATTTAATCTTTACGTATTTTTTTAGATTCTATATTTTTAATCCAATTTTGATTATTTAAATACCAATCAATTGTCAATTTTATACCTTTTTCAAAAGTTAACGATGGTTTCCAACCTAATTCGGATGAAATTTTGTCATTAGAAATTGCATAACGTCTATCATGTCCTAATCTATCCTGAACATATTCTATACAACTTTCATCTTTTCCCATTGCATTAAGAATAAGTCGGGTTATCTCCAGATTAGTTTTTTCATTATGACCACCAATATTATATACTTCCCCCACCCTTCCTTTTTGCAAAACAATATCAATAGCTTCACAATGATCATATACATAAAGCCAATCTCTAACATTCATTCCATCCCCGTATACCGGAACTTTTTCACCTTTTAAAAGTTTGGATATAAAAAACGGAATAAGTTTTTCAGGATACTGATACGGACCGTAATTATTGGAACATCTTGTATTCAATACAGGCAATTTGTAAGTTTCATAATATGCTCTAACAAGCATATCAGCACCGGCTTTACTCGCAGAATAAGGACTATTTGGAGCAATAGGAGTTGTTTCGTAAAAATAACCAGTCTTTCCTAAAGTACCATAAACTTCATCTGTTGAAACTTGTAAAAATCTTTCAATTCCAATTTCTTTACATGCTTGTAAAAGATTTAAAGTACCTTGCACATTTGTTTCAACAAAAATTTCAGGGTGTTTTATAGAATTATCAACATGAGATTCAGCCGCAAAATTTACAACGCAATCACATTCAGAAATAATTTCTCTGACCAAATTTTTATCACAAATATTCCCATGAATAAATTTGTAATTAGAATTATTTTTTATATCGTCAAGATTTTCTATATTTCCACAATATGTTAAAGCATCAAGATTTATTAACTTTTCATCAGGATGCTTTTTTAAATACATTCTGATAAAACAGCTTCCAATAAATCCGGCTCCGCCTGTAACTAAAATTGTCATATTTACCCTTTCATAATATCTTTTAAATGTGGTTGTCTTGCATCTTTTTCTGATAAAACAGGTTCAAAATCAATTTCCCAGTCTATATTAATATCTTTATCAGACCACAAAATTCCTCTGTCATAATCCGGTGCATATTCTCCGCTTGCTTTGTAAATTAATTCAGCATCTTCAGACAATACAACAAAACCATGAGCAAAACCTTGAGGAATAAAAAGCATATATTTATTTTCTTCAGAAAGTTCAACTTTTACATATTTTCCAAAAGTTTCAGAACCCTTTCTAATATCAACAGCAACATCATAAATCCTGCCTTTAGAACATCTTACAAGTTTTGCCTGAGAATAAGGTTCTTCCTGATAATGCAAGCCTCTCAGAACATGTGCTGATGATTTTGAATGATTATCCTGATTAAATTCCACTTTAATTCCGTTATTATAAAAATCGGATTTTTTATATGTTTCCATAAAAAATCCTCTATTATCACCAAAAACTTTTGGTTTTACAAGAATAACATCTTTAATTTCCTGTCTTTCAAATTCAAATGGCATAACATACCCCCCACAAATATCATAACACAAAAATCTCTTATAATATCTTTATAATAAAATTGTTCACAAACCGTGATAATTCCTCTAAAGAAGGTAGCGGAGGAGCTATTTACAATGATTACTGCAGGTATAGCAAATAAAACAGGGTACAATTGGGAAATAAATGGGGGGAAATTAATTATTCAACCTTCTATTTTTACGGGCTATGTAATGGTTAATACTAAAGACTACTATAGTAAAATTACAAAAAGTCGAGAACCCTAAAAAAATTAAACCTGTAAAAGGAACATTAAAAGAAACAAATAACGGCAATTATTCATACGTTGTCAATATTTCTTCCAATAAAAAAGTTATTAAGTCAAAATAATTTACTATAAAAAAATTTTTGTGGTAATATAATCTTGTTTTTAGGGACTGGAATGAAAGTTTTTTTGCATGCATATAATGTTTCTTTTGGAAGACATTTAACTGAATCTGAAGAAATAGAATATCAGGAAGTACTTCGGCAAGGGAAAAATGTGGCCGGACAAACCGGGAAATCTATTTTTATAATGCCATCATCCTGTTTACCACAAACAAAATCTTATAACTCAGGTATAGGTTCAATTTCATCAAATTACGCACAAAATTATTTTAAATATTTGCAAACATACTTAGGAATAAATGTCATTGAAGACTTACCTGCAGGACAGGTAAATTGCGGTGAATCAGGACTGTATTGTGCATATAATGCAAGTGCATTTGGATTAGGTAATCAACAAATAAATCCCGAACTCCTTGCAACTAAAGAATTTGAATATTTACTAACACAACAAGATTTAGAAGATATAACCAAAGGTAATAAAGGAATAGAAAGTTTTGCGAATTTTAAAAATGTTATGGCACATACAGGAAAACAAAATGAGATTTTAAAACGTGCATATAAAAAATTTCAAAAACTTCCTGATGACAATCCTCTAAAACAAAAATTTTTAAAATATAAAGAAGAAAATTCTGATTGGCTTGATTTTCAAAAACAATTTGAACCAGATTCGGAATATTACAAATTTAAACAATTTCTTGCAGATGAGCATTTAAAAATAGGAAAGAAAAAACTTAATGATAAAGGTATAAAACTTTTTGGAGATTGTTTAATCAATTTTAATTGGGATGAAGTTCATGCAAATCCTAAAGCATTCAAAAAAGATTATTTTGCAGGTTTGCCGGAATGGGGTTTACCTTCACTTGATTATGACAATATTTTGGACGAATCAAGTGAAGCATCAAAATTATTAAAAAAGAAGATTCAATTATTTGCAAAACGATATGACGGCATAAGATTCGATGTAGCCTGGGCTTATGTTACACCACTGATTACTCCTAAAGGTGTAAAAGAAATAAAAGATGAAAACAAAAAAGAATTAGGCTCAAAATTATTAGAACATATTGAAAAATGGGTGAAGGAAATCAAAGGTGAAGATTTTGATTTAAATAATTTAATATACGAATTTGATAGTGATTATAGAGTATTTCGAGCATTTTATGATAACGGAGAATTAATAGAACCACTGAAAGGGAGAGTAAAAATATATGGGAATACATATATGCACGAAAATCCACAAGATACCTGGGGATTTAATGAAGCATATACCATAAACAGAGGCTGGTCTCCTGATGAATATATTTTGGGCGTCGGCAACCATGATCCGCAGCCTTTAAGA
>Ga0247610_10001136_pt1 | contig 33973 bp, 21 predicted proteins | sample 174DNAGHGhighgp2_FD_193483 | JGI IMG/M metagenome (GOLD analysis project Ga0247610, IMG submission 193483) | Sheep rumen microbial communities from Palmerston North, Manawatu-Wanganui, New Zealand - 1742 DNA GHGhigh gp2 | ecosystem: Host-associated > Mammals > Digestive system > Stomach > Rumen...
TGTTGGTGACCGTATTGGCAAACCTTATGTGTCGATTCCTAAGGACAAAGTGGTAGGTGTTGTGGAGTGCAATATCCCTGATGAGGCCCGTTCCTTCAAGGACAGCGACCCTGTGACGGATAAGATCGGTTTCCTGACAGCAGAGTTCCTCGTAGAGGAGATGCACAAGGGTCGTATTCCCAAGGAGTTCCTGCCCCTGCAAAGTGGTGTGGGTTCTACGGCCAACGCCATCCTCGGTGCCCTGGGTGCCGATAAGCACGTGCCCGACTTCAATATCTATACGGAGGTGATTCAGAACTCAGTGATTGAGATGATGCTCAACGGCCGCGTGAAGGATGCTTCAGCTTGTTCTCTGACGGTTTCTAACGAGTGTCTGATGGATGTCTATGACAACATGGACTACATGAAGAACCACCTGACACTGCGCCAGAGTGAAATCTCCAACTCGCCTGAGATTATCCGTCGCTTAGGTGTGATCGCCATCAATACGGCGATTGAGGCTGACCTCTATGGCAATGTGAACTCTACCCATATCAGTGGTGTGAAGATGATGAACGGTATCGGCGGTTCTGGTGACTTCATCCGTAACGCGTATCTTTCAATATTTACATGTCCTTCAGTGGCCAAGGGTGGTGTGATTTCTTCGATCGTACCTTTCGTAAGCCATCAGGACTCTTCAGAGCACGACGTGAATATCATCGTGACCGAGCAGGGTGTGGCCGATCTGCGTGGCAAGTCGCCTGCACAGCGTGCGGAGATTATCATCGAGAACTGCGCACATCCCGACTACAAGCAGTTGTTGTGGGACTACCTGAAGATCTCGAAGATGGGACAGACGCGTCACAACCTGCCTGCCGCCTTCGCCATGCACGACACGCTGGCGCGCAAGGGCGACATGAAGTTGACAGACTTCGCAGAATACATCAAATAACAGAAAATGGGGCACACGCCCCATTTTCTTGTTAATGTATTATAAAAATGCTGCGACTCTTTTTTACGTTTTACATTGTAAAACGTCAAACCAATAACCAACATCCAAACAAACTATAAATGAAGAGATTATTATTTATCATCACGGGAATGCTGACGATGACCATGTGTCAGGCGCAGGATTTGCAGCTCAATGACCTCGATTATTTTGAGCGGCAGGGTGTGAACGTATTAGTGTTCAGCAACAGCTTTAACGGCGGGTTCAACGACGAGAAGAACTCAGGTATCGAAATCATTCATCATGGTGTCAGAACCGTACAAGGCGGTGCTGTCCGGTTGAATAACACACCGGAGCAGTGGGATCTTGTGCCTAAGATGACGAACCGCAGGGTGGACCGTGAGAACGGCAGTATCGAAGTGGGTTTGCGCTACGATGACTACGACTTCGACAGTCGTGTGGTGGTCACGGCGAAAGGCAAGGCTGTGGAGATAGCCGTCTACCTGGATAAGCCCGTGCCTGAGAAGCTTGCCGGTGAGGCTGGTTTCAACATCGAGTTCCTGCCATCGCAGTATTGGCTGAAGACCTTCCTGATGGACGGACGCCTGAATCGTTTCCCACGCTATGCAACCAGTCAGACCATCACGCGACCGAACAGCGAGAAGCCCAGACAGTTCAAGGGCTTCAAGACCTACGACGATCGTGGTACTGACCGTTTCGTTGATCCGTTGCCCTTGGAGATAGGTCATCAGATTGTTGTGGCTACGGATGACCCCTCGCGCATGATCAAGATCACGAGTGAGGATGCGGAGCTGAAACTCTTCGACGGGAGGATGCTGGCGCAGAACGGTTGGTTTGTGCTGCGGAGTGTGTTACCGAAGGGCAAGACTGGCAAGGTGGTGACCTGGACCGTGGAGCCCAATGCCATCGAGAACTGGATTCGTGAGCCGAATATAGGTTTCTCGCAGATCGGATATATCCCTGAGCAACCGAAGGTGGCCGTGATTGAATTGGACAAGAAAGACCGCATGTTATCTACGGCCTCGCTGATGCGTATTAATACCGACGGTTCGACGACAGAAGCTTTCAAAGGTGATGTGAAGGCGTGGGGGCCTTATTTTAAATATAATTATGTGAAGTTCGACTTCTCGGCGGTGAAGGAGCCCGGTGTCTATTATATCCAGTACGGCAATACGAAGACGAACGACTTCCTTATCGATGCGCACGTCTATGATAAGATCACCGATGCGACGACGGATGTGTGGGTGCCGATCCATATGAACCACATGTATGTGACCGAGGGCTATCGCACTTGGCATGGAGAACCCTTCAAGGAGGGTTATCTGCAGGCGCCTGAGAGTGACCACTTCGATTTGCATCGTCAGGGCCCGTCGACAGATACGAAGTACAAACCGCTGGAACTGATTCCGGGTTTGAATGTGGGTGGTTTCTTCGATGCCGGCGACTTCGACATCGAGACAGGATCGAACATCAACGTTGTACAGAACCTTATCCGTGCTTGGGAGTTGTTTAAGCCACAACGCGATGAGACCTTTGTCTCGCAACAGCAGCGTTATGTGGATCTGCACCGACCCGACGGCGTGCCTGATATTTTGCAGTTTATCGAACATGGCGTGCTAAACCTTGTGGCTCAGGCTGAGCAGATCGGGCACATGGCTTCGACGCTCTCGAACAGTATCCTGGATAACTATCACCATCTCGGTGATGCTGCGAGCATCACGGACGGTCTGCATTACGATCCTTCGCTGAAGCCTTACGAGGTTAGTGCCGACGGTAAGCGATCGGGTACGCCTGACGATATGTGGGCCTTCACCAATCGCAATCCGAGCCTTGACCTTCAGGCTGCAGGTGTATTCACCTCTGCTGCCCGTGTCCTGAAAGGCTACAACGATGAATTGGCCGAGCGCGCACAGAAGCAGGCTGATCGTCTGCGTAAGGAAGCTGAATCCCTGATGGCGCAGCGTCGTGGTCGCAGGAATGCCCAGGCTGAAGCCGATTACGACTGGCTTACCGGTACTGGCGACGGTAACTACCGCAATGTAGCCCGTAATCTGCAGACTATGCTTGACAGCATACCCATGAAAGACGCTGCCTACAAAGAGGGGCTCCGGCCTGCCGTTCAGCAGTATGCTGACTACATCCGTAGCTTCGACACCCAGAATCCTTACGGCGTACCCATCGGTCTGGGTAACTGGGCGGGTGTGAATGCGGTGCTGAACTTCGGCATCACCGTAAACTATGCCCATATCTATTTCCCCGATATTGTGAAGAAGGATGAGGTCTATCGTGTGGCAAATTGGCTCTACGGTTGTCATCCTTACCATAATTATTCGTTTGTGGCCGTTGTGGGTGCCACGCGACCGAAGCAGGTGTTCTATGGTAATAACCGTGCAGACTTCTCGGCCATTCCTGGTAATGTGGCACCAGGTCTGCTGTTCCGTAAGCCTGATCATTTCGAGAACTATGATGACTGGCCCTTCCTCTGGGGTCAGAACGAGGGAACGATTGCTGGAAATACTCAGTACATCATCTTTGGCTCTGCGCTGAAAAATATAGTAAATGAGAAATGAGGTATGTTGATGACATTGTTAGGCAGAAAATAAGAGTAAATATATGAGAAAGGTTGTTATTTTGATGATGGCGTTGGTGACGGCGGAGATGGCGACGGCACAGACGTTTAAGCTGAATGAGGCTGGCTATTTCAATGCAGGAGGTACTGACGTGATGGCTTTCAGTGATTTCTATCCAGAGGGTCATCAGGGAGGTGTGTGTGTCATTATGAACGGCAAGCGTATCGCTACCAACGGTGATATCCGTATGGAGGCGACACCTGGACAGTGGCAGCCCGTACCTAAACAGTTAAGTCGGAAGGTGGAGAACGGGCGTATCACGACGACGCTCTGCTACCCCGACTCGTCGCGTCACATGACGGGTTTCAATCCGATGGTCTATCCTGACTATCACGTGAATTACACCGTCAACGTAGAGCCTCAGGGCAATGGTATACTGGTCACCGTCGATCTCGACAAGCCTGTGCCCGACTTCCTGCTCGGAAAGGCAGGCTTCAACCTGGAGTTCTTCCCTGGCGAGCTGTTTGGCAAACCGTGGGTGATGGACCAGACGGGAGGCATCTATCCTCAGCAGCCTAACGGGCCGTTGTTGCAGGTGGCGACGAACCGCGGTCACGACGGCGATTACTTCACCTCGCAGGCCGCACCCTCGCGTGGCGGATTCCCGTCTGCACCTAAGCAGAAGGCAAACCTTGCACAGCTCGACGGTGAGGGCTATAGTCCGTTGCGTGCCGATGATATCATCGCCGAGCCTTACGCCGTGGGTCGTATCTTCATCTCCCGTCCCGATGCCCCCTCACAGAAGCTGAGGGTGGAGTCGTTCACGGGCGACCTGAAACTCTACGACGGACGTATGAACCACAATAACGGCTGGTTTGTGCTGCGCAGTGAGATTGCGAAAGGTGCCACGAAGGGTGCCGTGCGCTGGCTGATTACGCCCGAGGTAGATAAGGACTGGCGTTATCCTGCTGTCATCCAGACTTCGCAGATCGGTTATACGACGAGACAGCCTAAGACGGTGGTCATCGAGACTGACCCACGTGACACGGCTGTGGGACACGCCGATCTGGTACGTATCGATGCCAACGGTGAGCAGTCCGTCTGTCGTGTGGAGCCTAAGGTCTGGGGACAGTTCCTGCGCTACCGCTATCTGACGGCCGACTTTAGTGAAGTCACTGAGCCGGGGCTCTATCAGGTGAAGTATGGGCAGAGTGTCTCGAGTGTCTTCCGTATTGCCGATGATGTCTATGAGCGTGGCGTGTGGCAGCCTGTCATTGAGTATTTCCTGCCTGTGCAGATGTGTCACATGAGGGTTTCGGAGAAGTATCGCATCTGGCATGATGCCTGTCACATGGATGATGCCCTGATGGCGCATGTGGGAAACCATATTGACGGCTACGACCAGCAGCCCGGTCTCTCGAAATATGCAGAGGGAGAAAAGGTGCCGGGTGTGAATGTCGGCGGTTGGCACGATGCCGGCGACTTCGACCTTCGTGTGGAGTCGCAGGCCGGGGAGGCCTATATCCTCGCACTGGCCTATGAGCAGTTCCATCCGGAAATTGATGCGACGGCTATCGACCAGCAGCGGCATCGTGTGGAGATCCATGAGCCCGACGGTAAGAACGACATCCTGCAACAGGTGGAGAACGGTGCACTGACCGTTGTACGCAGTTATCAGGCGCTTGGTCGGCTGTATCGTGGTATCATCTGTAACTCGTTGCGCCAGTATGCCATGCTTGGTGACGCGGCAGCAATGACCGACGGTATCATCGGCAATGACGACGACCGTTGGATCTTTACCGAGGATAATCCCATGCGTGCCCTCTCTACAGCGGCACAGTTGGCAGGTGCCGCCCGTGTACTTCGGGGATTCAACGACGAACTGAGCTATGAGTGTCAGCAGATTGCTGCTGATATCTATCATCAGACGGAAGTGTCAGGGATGATGGCGGGCATGAAGCTTCAGGCTGCCGTAGAACTGTATCTGACGACGGGCGAGGCAGAGTATCTCGATGTCGTGCTGAGTCAGCAGGAGCAGATCGTAAGGAGCGTAGGCCGTTCGGCCTGGTTTATCGCCCGTGTTGCCAAGGAACTGGAAACCAAGAAAGACAAACGCAGTCGTCAGTTTGTTGCCGCCTATCGCAATGCCCTCATGGGCTATAAGACTCAGCTTGATCAGCAGGCGGCAGAGACACCTTACGGTGTACCCTATCGTCCGAGTATCTGGGGTGCAGGCTGGGACATCCAGCGCTTTGGATTTGAGTATTATTTCCTTGCGGCAGCTTATCCCGACATTTTCCCGATGGAGACCGTTTATAATGCCTTGAACTTCGTGTTAGGTTGTCATCCAGGCAGCAATACCGCTTCCTTTGCTTCGGGTGTGGGGGCTAAGTCGGCTACGGTGGCATACGGTCTGAATCGTGCGGATTGGTCGTATATCCCTGGTGGCGTGGTCTCTGGTACGGCGCTGATTCGTCCAGACTTCCCTGAACTGCTCACCTTCCCCTTCCTATGGCAGCAGACGGAGTATGTGCTCGGTGGCGGATCGTCGCACTATATGTTCCTCGTTTTAGCAGCAAAAAATATTTAAAGGTAAAAAGGTAAAGAAGTAAAAATATGAAGGATTTTAATTACTATGCACCGACGGAAGTGGTGTTCGGTGAAAAGAGTGAGGAGCAGGTAGCTGTCCTCGTGAAGAAATATGGTGGCACGAAAGTGCTGGTACATTATGGTGGAAAGAGTGCTGTCAAGTCGGGATTGCTCGATAAGGTCTGCGGATTGCTGAAAGAAGGCGGTGTCGAGTTTGTTACCCTCGGTGGTGTCGTGCCTAATCCCCGTCTATCGTTGGCGCAGAAAGGTATCGAACTCTGTCGTCAGGAGGGTGTCGACTTTATCCTCGCTGTGGGTGGCGGTAGTGTCATTGATTCGTCGAAATGTATTGCTTATGGCGTACCCTATGAGGGTAATGTCTGGGACTTCTATCTGGGTAAGGCTCAACCTGAGAAGATGTTGCCTGTAGCCTGTGTGCTTACGATTCCCGCTGCCGGCAGTGAGATGAGTGAGGCATCGGTAATCACTAACGAGGAGGGCGATGTAAAGCTTGGCTACTCGAATAACCTCTCCCGTCCTAAGTTCGCCATTATGAATCCCCGTCGCACCTTTACATTGCCTCCTTATCAGACGGCAGCCGGTGTGACCGACATGATGATGCATACCATGGAGCGTTATTTCACCAAGGATGACGATATGGACTTCACGACCGACATCGCTGAAGCTATGCTGCGCTCAATCAAGGATGCCGTATTTGCCGTATTGAAGAATCCTGAGGACTATCGCTACCGTGCACAGATCATGTGGGGTGGCAGTCTGATGCACAACGGACTTACGGGCTGTGGTGTCGCTGATGACTGGGCCACGCACCAGTTGGAACATGAACTGAGTGGTATGTTTGATGTCACTCATGGTGCAGGACTTGCTGCTATCTGGCCATCGTGGGCACGTTATGTGATGCATGAGAATCTGAGTCGCTTCGTGCGCTTCGCTGTCAATGTGATGGGTGTGCCCAATGACTTCACGGATCCCGAGGGCACTGCCCTGAAGGGTATTGAGGCCATGGAGCGTTTCTACCACGCTATAGGTATGCCCATCAACATCAAGGAACTCATCGGTAAGGATATTTCTGATGAGGAGATCAAGGAAATGACCCGTAAGTGCAGCCGTGACTACACCTCGACCTGTGGCTGTCTGAAAGTGTTGAAGGCCGAAGATATGGAATCCATCTATAAAATGGCAAGAGGGTAAAATGCGAGTTGGAATCATAGGAACGGGATGGATTGCCGAGAAGGCGGCCATCACCTTAAACGGATTAGACACCTGCGAAGCCTACGCTGTGGGCTCGCGGAAGAAAGAGACGGCCGAAGCCTTCGCGGCGAAATGGAACATCCCGAAGGCCTATGGCTCATACAATGAACTGCTGGCCGACCCTGACGTCGACTTGGTGTATGTGGGCACACCTCATTCCCATCATTACGATGTGACACGCGAGGCGATTCTCGCAGGTAAGCCCTGTCTCGTGGAGAAAGCCTTTATGGCTAATGCCCGACAGACGAAGGAGATCCTCGACCTTGCCCATGAGAAGAAAGTCTTTATTGCTGAGGCCATCTGGACACGTTACCAGCCTGTCGTTGCTACCATGCGACAGCTTATTGCCGACGGCCGTATAGGAACGCCGCACCTGATCACTGCCACGCTAGGCTATTCGATGGGTAATAAACCCCGTATCATGCGTCCCGACCTCTGCGGTGGTGCCTTGCTCGACCTCGGTGTCTATGCACTGAATTTCGTGCGTATGTTTACGGATAGCGATATTGTCAGCATCGACGGTCATTGTGTGAAATCTGATACGGGTATGGATCTTACCAATGCCATTACCATTATTTTGAAAGATGGTATCCTCGCTAATGTGCAGAGCTCGGCGCAGTGTGTAGGTGACAATATCGGTGTCATCGCAGGTACCGAGGGTAACCTCATCATCGACAATATCAACAATCCGCAGACGATTACTGTGAATGGTCCGGATCGTACCTATGTAGAAACCATCCGCGTGCCGCAGCAGATCACGGGTTACGAATACCAGTTCCTCGCCTGTCGTGAGGCCCTTGCAGAGGGATTGCAGGAGCCTCGTGAGATGCCGCATGCCGAGACGCTCTATATCATGCAGCTCATGGACGGGCTGCGTCAGAAGTGGGGCGTAAGGTATCCGATGGATAGTTGAGAGTTGACAGTTAAGAGTTATGATATGAAGAAGCGCAGAAGAATATTACGGGCAAGTCACCACTGGAATTTATCCGAATCATCAAACTGAAACGGGGAAAGAGCCTGCTCGATCAAGGCAGGACCAACATCTCAGAGGTGGCCAACATGGTTGGACTCTCGCCGAAGCAGTTTTCCCACTACTTCAAGATGATATACAATAGCACGCCAACAGACTATCTGAAGAAGTAATAATAAAATAATTAAAAACAAACAGATATGATAAGTAAAATGATGAGCAGAATGCTTTTAGTAGGAGCAGCCGTTTTGGCCACAATGCCTGTTATGGGAAAAGGCAAGTATCAGAATTTCAAGGTGTCATCGTATATCCGTGCGCAGGATGTGGCGCGGATGGCAGATGAAAAGTTCCTCAATGCGACGTGGGAGACCGTGAGCTCACAGGTAGACCTCGATAAGATCTACCTCGAGACCCACCGTGACGCGTTCACCGTCGATGAGAAGACCATGCAGAAAGTGAAGAAGTTCTTCCTGTCGAAAGGCCTCGAGGTGGGCGGTGGTATTACCTACACCCGCTCGGAGCCTAAGGACTTCGAGACCTACAGCTATGCCCGCGCCAACGAGCGCCAGACTGTGAAAGAAGTTGCAGAGTTCACCGCGAAACTCTTCGACGATTTCATCCTCGACGACTTCTTCTTCATCGACTTGAAGAACGATGATGAGATTGCCGCCAAGGGCACGAAAAGCTGGACGGAATACCGTCTGCGCCTCATGGCCGATGCCGGTCGCGAACTCGTCGTGGAACCAGCGAAGAAAGTCAACCCGAAAGTGAAGGTCATCATCAAGTATCCTAATTGGTATGACCACTTCCACGGTCTCGGCTTCAACCTCGAGGAAGAACCCCTCTACTTTGACGGCATCTGGACAGGTACCGAGACCCGTGACCCAGGCTCGGCGCAGCACTTGCAGAACTATCTCAGCTATAACATCATCCGCTACTTCGACAATATCGCACCTGGCAAAAATGGCGGTGGCTGGGTGGATGCCGGCGGCATCAACATGAGCATGGACCGTTACGCCGAACAGCTTCATCTGACGATGCTGGCGAAGACCCCCGAGATCATCCTCTGGAACTACATGCAGCTCCACGACGTGAAGATTCAGCCTGAGATGATGCGTAGGGCGTGGCAGGATGCCGGCGGCAACAGTTTCCGTTACGACGAGATGGTGGCACCCTTCACGAAGAACGGCAAGAGCGTCACGCCCACGACGATGGCCCGTTTCGCCAGTGTCACCCTCCAGCAGACCGATGCCCTTGTGGGTAAGCTCGGCCGTCCCGTCGGAATCGCCAGTTACAAACCCTGGCACTCCTCCGGCGAGGACTTCCTGCAGAACTACCTCGGTATGATCGGACTGCCGATGGACATGTACCCCCAGTTCCTCACCGACCGTCAGCAGATTCTCCTCACCGAGCAGGCCGCGAAAGACCCGCAGATTGTGGAGAAGATCAAGGCCCAGCTCCGTAAGGGTGGCGATGTCATCGTCACCACCGGACTTCTGAAAGCCATTCGCGAGGAGCTCGCTGATGTCTGCGAACTCTACTGTGGCGACCTGAAGGCCATCGTCAACGACTTCGGCTGGCAGGGCAAGTCCGAGCGTGAGTTTATCATCCCGCAGGTGAAGTACTTCACCAACGATGCCTGGGAGGTGGTCTCCGCAGGCCGTCCGCTCAATGGTGGTGTCTCCGGCTATCCCATCCTGCTGCGTAACACCTACTCCAAGGGCACCCTCTTCGTGCTCACCATCCCCGACGACTTCGGCAACCTCTACGACTATCCCGCACAGGCCCTCAACGTCATCCGCCGTACCATGAGTCTCGATGCCGGGGCTTATATCGAAGGTCCCTCGAAGGTAGCCCTCTTCCCCTACGACAACCGCACGCTCGTCGTCGAGAACTTCAACGATGAGGCCGTCTCGGTGAATGTCATCATCAACGCGAAGGTGTCGTCGCTGCGCAACCTCCTCACCGGCGAGACCCTCCAACCCCAGGAGGAACAGTCCGCCCCGAACCGTTACTTTCGTGGCCGCTATTTCAGCCACGATGGCGCTACTGTCTTCGCCCTCAAGCTCCCCGCCCACAGCTACATTGGACTGGAATACTAATTCTTCTTAAAGATCAGCGGTTCCGCGCTGCGTTTCGATATCAGATCGAAGATTCCTCGTAAGGTGTCATAGTTCTTTTCAGAATGTGACACCTTATTGATGTTAAACAGATATCTTACACGGGTCATCTTTTCAGAAGTGGTGGTGACCAGTCGGCCTTCGATGCCTTTATCAGGCGTCGTGGCAACGATCTTCCAAGGTTCACTCTCCAACACGTAACCCTCGGGCAGGGTGATGTCGATTGTCATCTGCTCAGAGAGCTCTGATGGGAACTCTACGGGCATGATTCTCGTCTCGGCAGTAAACGGGTTCTTCTCTATCGGAGCGGTGTAGAAGGGGTTGATATAGATCTTGTCGTCCTTCACTTCGCCTTGTTTGGTGAATGCCACCTCCTCTTTGGTATCTAAAGTCTTGTTGAGAGTGGTCTGTGTCCCCGTGAGCTTCCCATCGGCATCGAGCACGGCAACGATAGTAGTAGCCGTCTGTGCACGTGATATCTTTTGGAGGTTCACCCATGTGCTACCCTTGCCCTTGGCAATCAGACGTGCTTTCTCCACCTGTAGCACCTCTGGCAGCGCATTCAGGTGTCCGGCCTTCGATGAGGCATCGATATAGGCCAATGCCCCATTGCTGTATTTGATGCCCACCACATAGGTCGACAACTTGCTGAGCGAGGGGAAGTTATAGGGTAGCAGTCCCTTGTTGCGCTCACGGAGCACAACGGGATAGGCCTGCAACCCCGCATCGCAAAGCGACTGGATCAGTAGCATGTTGATATCGGCATTGGTGCCCTCGCCTTTCTTTAGTGTTTCACTGGTGTTCTCAGGATGTATTTCGTATTTTCCGTTCCATTTTACGTGGTTCAAGACCTGACGACAAACCTCTGCCGCCCGTTCTTGTTCGTTGGTGATGTCTTTTACTTTAGCAGTCTCCAGAGTCTCGCGCAGCGGACTGTGGTTGGCTGTCTGTTTGCCAAAGTCATCATCGTCGAGCAACATTTCGTCAATCTGTTCCCAAGTCTTGGCATAGTCCATCTGGTTCATGCCTGGCAGACGGTAGGTCTTCAGTTCGGCTGTGATGCCTGCACAGTGGTCTTGAATATTCCACACATAGTCGTCCTTCGGCATACCTTTCAGGTTGCGGCCGGTATAGACGTAATGGTTGGTGTTTACAGTCATAGGATTAGCCAGTGGGTCGCTGACCACCTTGAATTTCAGACTTCCCATCGTACAGGTATATGTCAGACGCTGGATGCCGTGATCCTCGATATTAAAAATCAGGTAGTTAGGAATATTCATATCCAGTTTTGCATAGACCACGGGTATCTCGCCTTGGGCATACCAGTCGCGCAATGTCCAGAATAACTGACTGTGGATATTGTACTCGTATTCGATCACCGTACCCTCTTTTACGTTAGGAACGGTAAACTCCACTTGATAGTTCTGTTCGTCAATCTTTGTCGTTACGATGTCACTTTTCTTCAGCGATGTCTTCACCACCTTGCCACCTTCCTGGTTGAAGGCCGTGGCCTTGATACTCTCCACCATCTCATCAGCACTGGCGTCAAAGATTTGTTCAGTCATAGAGACGCCCTCTCCCTCGAAATAGGAGTCGGAACTACCTCCAGGTTTTGGAAGTGACATGGCTGTGATTTTCGAGCCACCGATGTTATATGCTGACATGTTCTTCTGGAAAGGTACGACAACCTTCGCAAAGCGGGCGCCACTAGGTTTCAGCACCTTGATGCGGCACTTCTCACGATAGTCCACCAAAAAGCTGGTGGTCTGCACGGTATATTCCACATCCGTCAGACGACACAATACTACGGCCTCAGCGTCAGGCTCAGCCTCGTAAATCGTCATCTGCATTTCTTCCTTGGTGGGTTTGCCGAATTTCAGATTGACGTTGTCCTGTGCCATAGCCACTTGGCACATCATCGTCATAAAAAGGAATAGTTTTAATACGTTAAGTTTCATTTTGTTACACTTTGTTGATAGTCGATGCAAAGATACGACATTTTATCGAAACTTAAAAGAAATTTAAGGAAAATTTGGTGGTTTGAGCGATTTGCTGTACCTTTGTGCCCAAAAACTGATTAGATTATGGATTCAAAACTGGTTATTTACAATACGCTGACGCGTCAGAAAGAGCGTTTCGAGCCACTTCACGCCCCCAATGTGGGCATGTATGTCTGTGGACCTACAGTATACGGTGATCCCCATCTGGGTCACGCACGTCCTGCCATTACCTTCGACCTGGTGTTCCGTTATCTGAAACACTTGGGCTATAAGGTGCGTTACGTCCGTAACATCACCGATGTAGGCCATCTGGAGCACGATGCCGATGAGGGTGAGGATAAGATTGCCAAGAAAGCGCGTGTGGAGCAGTTGGAACCCATGGAGATTGCCCAGTACTACACTAACCGTTACCATCAGTATATGGATGCGTTGAACGTGTTGCGCCCTTCTATCGAACCCCACGCTTCAGGTCATATTATCGAACAGCAGCAGTTGGTACAGCAAATCCTGGATAACGGTTTTGCCTATGAGAGCAATGGCAGCATCTATTTCGATATCGAGGCCTACAATAAGAAATTCAAGTACGGCATCCTCAGCGGACGCTCGTTGGAGAATATCAAGGATGCTTCGCGCGAAAACCTCGACGGTGTTGGCGAGAAGAAAAATCAGGCAGACTTTGCCCTTTGGAAGAAGGCACAGCCCGAGCACATCATGCGATGGCCATCACCTTGGAGTGACGGATTCCCTGGCTGGCACTGCGAGTGTACAGCTATGGGACGCAAGTATCTGGGTGAGGAATTCGATATCCACGGTGGCGGCCTCGACCTCGTGTTCCCACATCATGAGTGTGAGATTGCGCAGGCGCAGGCATCTATGGGGCATCCTGCCGTGAAATACTGGATGCACAACAATATGCTTACCATCAATGGTCAGAAGATGGGTAAGTCGTATAATAATTTCATTACCCTCGAGCAGTTCTTTACAGGCAATCATCCGCTATTGGAGAAAGCTTATTCACCCATGACCATCCGTTTCTTTGTTTTGAGTGCACACTATCGTGGTACCGTTGACTTCTCCAATGAAGCCCTCGTAGCCGCTGAGCGTGGACTGGAGAAACTGATGAACGCCATCAGCGACCTTGAGCGTATCCAGGTAAGTGACAAGTGCGATGCCGAGACCGAAAAGGTGGTGAAGGATCTGCGTCAGAAGTGTTACGACGCCATGAACGACGACCTCGCCACACCGCAGGTCATCAGTCACCTCTTCGAGGCCTGCACCGTCATCAATAAGCTCGTAGACCACAAGGCCACCATCTGTGCCGACTGCCTGAAGGAACTCTCCGAGACGATGCACCTCTTCGCATTCGACATCCTCGGCCTCTCGATGACTAATGGTCAATGTTCAATGGTCAATGGAGGAAACACTCGCGAGGAGGCTTTCGGAAAGGTTGTAGACATGGTGCTTGAGCTCCGTGCAAAGGCTAAAGCCGATAAGGACTGGGCCACCAGCGACAAGATCCGTGACGAACTTGCCGCCGCAGGCTTTGAGGTCAAGGACACCAAGGACGGCGTCACCTGGAAACTGAATAAGTGATTAGTGAAATACTAATCAGTATCCCTCGTTCTGTGTCAGATTGGGATTGAAGTCTATCATTCCTCCGGGAATGGGGAATACGGTGGTGTGCCCATCGCTCTCATCCACCTTTGCATCCCACTGGTCACCCATGAAGAGACTCTCATATTGTCCGAAACGGATCAGGTCCTGTCGTCGCCAACCCTCCCAGCACAGCTCCAGCAGACGCTCATCCAGCAGGTTTTGCAGGGTGAGGGGACGATCTGGTGCATCCACACGATCACGCACGGCATCGAAATATGCCTGTCCTTCCGCTGCCTGTCCATTACGCAACAAGGCCTCTGCCTGCATCAGCAGCACGTCAGAATATCGGAAGAGCACGATATCGTTGTCCATAAGTTTACCATCCTTCGTGGCGTTTTTGTCCACTATGTATTTGCCCATACGGGCACCGGCTGTTTCCAAGTAAGGACTGCCGCTCAGGTCGAGTTCTACCTCCCACGGCTTATATTCTAATATATTGCCGTTGCGGTCGAGTACGAGATGACTGTTATTATCGGTGACGACGCCTTCGTAGTAATTAAAAAGGAAGCGCTTGTCCTCTTCATCGGTGTCATAGCCGAAGATCTGAAGTGTGTGCTTGGTGGCGCAGGCACCGTTCTCACCCGTGAATCCGAAGGCTGCTGCATGACGATAGTGCCAGGAGCGGAAGTGGTACTGCATCTCGTTGTAATAAAGGTCCTTATCCATTGGGATGGTCCAGATATTCTCGCTGGAATTCTCGTTGTGTACCTCGAAATTATTGGTATAGATTGGCTCTAACTTGTAACCCGCATCCTTCAACTTCTCGCAGTAGAAGATGGTGGCTTCCCAGGCGTTCATCGTCTCACCTTCCACAGAAAACCTTATTGTGCTGCCGTCAGGACGATCTCCGTCTGTCCAGTCATCATCGGTATAGACCTCCGCATTCAGCATCAACTTTGCCAGCACAAAACAGGCAACGGCATTGGATACTCTGCCGTAGAAGTCGTCTTGTCTCGTACTTCTCCTTTGTGGGAGTTGGGATACTACCTGTTGCAGTTCGCTGGCCACGAATTTGAACACCTGGCTGCGGGGCATCTGTTCCAACTGACTCAGTGACGTCTTGGTGGTGGTGATAATCGGCACCCGTCCGAAGAGGTCCATCAGATACCAGTAATAGATAGCTCTCAGGGCGCGTACCTCAGCGGTATAGTCCAGATAGTCTGTTTCGTCCAACAGGTGCTGATGCGACTCCAACAGTTCCAGTGAACGGTTGCAGAGGGTGATCACCTTATAGAGATACGACCATGCATTACCGAGCATCGGGTGTCCCGGTGTCCAGTCGTGACGGTACAGCTCTTGCCAGATGCCACCGTCATACCAGTCTGTGCCGCGTGTGGGAATCATCGCCTCGTCAGAGCCGAACGTCTGCAGGTCATAGATGCCGCGACAGGTGCCTTGTAATCCTTGTCCGTCTGTTGCCCCACCGATATAGTTATAGAGCGTCGCTACGGTATTGCGGTACAACGCCCCGGCATCGGCATAAGCCTCTTCCTCCGGAATTTGGTCCTTCGGATTCTCGTCGAGAGAACAGGAAGAAAGTACAGTGAATAGTGAACAGTGAATAGTGAATAGTATTACACCATTCACCATGCGCCTTATCTTGTTTGTCCAGGTAATCATAATTATTAATCCTTAAATATTAATTAGAATTTGACGCTTACTCCCATGGTATAGCTCCGATACACCGGCATTGTGTTCTTGTCATCGATACCGAGCGAACCGTTGATCACGTTCGAATTGATCATTGGCGTCACACCGCTGTAACCCGTGATGGTAACCAGGTTGTTTACCGATACCGAGAGTCGCAGTCCCTGACAATATTTCGAGCGGATGGGCACGTTCCAGCCCAGCGTCAGGTAGTCGATGTTCACGTAGTCGCCCCGCTCCAGCCAGTAGTCGCTGATGGTCTGATCCTGTATGTTCTCCTTCTCCGCACCTTTCATGATGTTATAGTTGGGCAGCATCAGCATGTTCATACAGGTAAGGGCGGTACCGTTGTAGATATGATGTCCAAAAGCACCGTTCATGTGCATCGTCACGTCCCACTGCCGATACCTAAAAGCGACGTTCGCACCCATCGTGGCCTTCGGCATGGCCTGTCCGCAGATGTATTTCTCTTCCGTCACGTCGTAGTATTTCGAACCGTCTTCTATGGTCACCAGTCCGTTGCAGTGGGGCAGCAGGAATACACCCAAGGGTTCTCCCACCATCTGCATCACCACATCGCTCGAGCCGTGGAAACCTGCACCGTAGAGTTCAGAGATGCACTTCACGCTGGGAGCCGTTAGGTGCTGACCGTTGTAGTCGCCGTCCAGTGAGAGCAGCTTGTTACGCTCGAAGGTCCAGTTCATGTTCACTGTCAGTTCCATCTCTTCCGTACGCAAGGGGGTGATACCGAATCCTATCTCCAGACCGCTGTTGCGCATTGATCCGAGGTTTGCCAACAGCTTATCGTAGGTGAATGGTGGCACCGGCACGTCATACACATAGAGTAAATCGGTGGTTTTCGAACGGTAGTAGTCCAGACTCATCACGATACGGCTCTGCCACAGGGCGAGGTCAAGACCTACGTTAAATGTGCGTTTGATCTCCCATTTCAGGTCGGGATTGGCATTACGGATGATACCCAGCGTCACCGTTGGCGCCCCGTTCACCGGCACGATACCATTAGGCTGTATTAGTTCCATCGAGTTGTACGAGTCAATACCCGCTTGGTTTCCCGATAGTCCGTAACCTGCGCGTAGCTTTGCATTGGTGATGAAGGTCAGTGGCTTCATCCATTTCTCCTTGCTGATAATCCACGCACCGCTGGCAGAGGGGAAGAAACCCCAGCGGTGGTTCTTACCAAACTTCGATGAGGCATCGCCGCGGGCATTTACCGTCAGCGTATATTTCTCATCGAAGGTATACTGTGCACGCAGCAGCACCGACTGCATGTGTGTCTCTGTATAGTGCGAGTCTGTACCGTCCCAGGGACGTGCAGAACCTGCCGTCAGTTCCTCATAGCCATAGGCATCGCTGGTGAATCCCGTCACGGTGGTGTGGAATTCCCTGCTCTTGTGCGTATTCTCCTCCGCCAGAGCCATCAGACTCAGTTCCGAATTGCCCGTCTTCAATAGGTAACTCAGCGAGACGTTTGCCAGTATCTCCTCGTTCTTCTCGTGGCCTCTGAAGGCCTCTCCGCGGTTCCACACCGTAGTGGGGTAGTAATGGGCATTGCTCACGTTGTTAAACGAATACGAACCGAATGCTCTCAGGTATAAGTCCTTGGCCAGTGTCACCTTCGCTTTCATGTGCAGGTTGAAGTGGCTGTTGTCCTCCTTCTGTTTCTTGTCCAGCAACGACATCGGGTTACTGATCCAAAGGGCCTCCGTCACCTGGTCATACGTACCGTCGGGATTTCTCTTGTCCGAGAGGGTAGGGATAAACGTGGCCGACGAGTAGAGCAGCTGCTGTTGCGAGGGCAGAAAGTCCACCTTTTGTGTCGATCCCACCATACCCAGATCCACTGCCAGATGGTTGTCGAAGGCCTTTTGCGAGATGTCGAGTTTGGCAATGAAATTACGATAGCCCTGCGTCTTGATCACCGTCTTATGGTCGGTCACCGCCACTGAGGCACGGTAGTTAGCCGTCTCCGTACCTCCACCGAAGGCGATGTGATGACTCTGCACTAGTCCCGTGCGTTCAATGGCCTTGTTAAAGTCGGTGTCATAGCCTTTGTCTATATAGTTCACGCCCAGTTGCTGGGCCGCCAGCCGGAATCCTGTGGCATCGGTCATCTCCAGCCGTTTGTACACCTGCTCAAAACCGAAGTTACCGTCGTATGATATCTGAAACTTCTGACTCTTTCCCTTCTTCGTGGCCACCTCTATCACACCCGCTGCACCTCTCGAACCGTACTGTGCCGTTTCCGAGGCATCTTTCAGAATGGTGAAACTCTCAATGTCCGAGGGGTAGATGGTCGATAGCGTTGCCAGGTCTGCCGTCACACCATCGATAATCACTAGCGGGTCGTTGCCACCCGTCAGCGAGGTCGTACCTCTCACGCGCACGGCACTCACCATCGCCTCCTGATTACCACCGGTGGCCACCGTCACACCTGCTGATTGTCCACTTAGGGCATCGAGTGACGAAATCACCAGTCCTTTATTCATGCGTTCCTCTGTCACCTTGTCAATGGCACCCGACAGCGTCTTCCAGTCTGCCCGAGAGTATCCAATCTTCACACCTTGCGCCGTCGAATCCACACTGGCCTCCTGTGCCCAGGCAGTCATCACCACCCCCATCGCCAGTATCATCACCCATGTTCTCATAACAATTCATCTTTTCTTCTTGCTGCAAAGATAGATATAAAAATGCAAAGCGCAAAGAAAAAGCAGAAAAAAGACAATTTAATACAGAAAAATTCAATGTGCCTAGTTCGAAGCATACACGACAAAACGGGGGAGTTCTACGGCGAGTGTCTGAGTTTTGAAGTCATCAAAGGACAGATAGTCGAGACCTTTGTAGGGACCGTCGGTGCCCCAGGAGTTCTTCATGATGAAATAAGGTTCGTTCCGATCGTTGTGAGCAATGCCCACGATGGCCATTGCATGACCGCGACTCTCCCAGCAGACCCCGTGATGCTGGCGCACGGCACGTAGGGTGGTAGCCAGCAAAGAGTCCATCGGGAGATTCAGAAAACGGTCATGTAGCCAGTTGTCGGGCACATTGAGAACCGTCTCTTTATAATAAGGTTCTTGCGATGTGGAGGTTAAGGCTACATATTCGTCGCGGGCACAGACGCTGCGGGCAAACTCTTGAGGTGTGTATTCAGCCCCCAACATAAACACGAAACGCGGTGCGGGGGTGTCGACAGAGCTCATGGCATTGTACCCCACGATGCCGTATTTGTGGATGAGTCGGATGAGTGTGGCGCCCATGCCACGACGGCTGGCTGGACACTGAGGCTCCTGCTCGATCATCTTCTCGATATAGTAAGGTGAGAGGTTGACGGAGTCGCCCCAGCTGAGGTGCTCGGTTTCGATGGCGGCGAGCATGGCGTAGATCCAGCAGGTTTCGCTGTTGCCCTGGTCCTTAATGGGCGTCATGCGATTGAGCAGGTCGTGGGTGAAGTGCTGTGGGGGCTGCTTCGCGCAACTAGCCATCAGAAATACCATAATCAAATAAATAATTCGTTTCATCGCTGCAAAAGTACTATTTATTTATGACAACTTGGACAACTTGGACATTTTTTTAACTGGCAAAAGGTCGAATGTTGTCAGAGTTGTCCAAGTTGTCGTTAAAAAATAGCCTATTTGTCTTTAGTTTCTAAAAAAAATACTACCTTTGCAGTTGGATATGAGAAAGATTGTATGTTTTCTTCTGGCCATAATGGTTGTCTTGGGTGTCTCGGCAGAGACGACAGGACGCAAAAAGGTTGCCGTCGTATTGAGTGGCGGCGGTGCCAAGGGTATGGCCCATATCGGTGCTCTGAAGGTGTTGGAGCGTGCGGGGATTCCTGTGGATATCATCACAGGAACATCGATGGGTAGTCTGGTAGGTGGTCTGTATGCTATCGGTTACGATGCGAACACCCTTGACTCGCTGGTGCGTGCACAGGACTGGAGCTATCTGCTCTCAGACCGTGAGAATATGAGTAGACAGAGTCTGGTGGACAGAAAGAAACAGAATACCTATATGCTCTCTACAGGTTTGACGTTGGGTAAGACCGTCGAGATGACCGGTGGCTTCGTCAAGGGCAAGAACATCGACATGCTGCTCCAGAAACTCTGTACGGGCTATACGGATTCGATAGATTTCAACCGTCTGCCGATACCCTTTGCCTGTGTGGCAACAGATCTGGTGACTTATACGGAATACGACTTCCACTCTGGTCGCCTGCCCCAGGCGTTGCGCGCCTCGATGGCCATCCCTGCAGTCTTTTCGCCTGTGCGCATGGGCGACATGGTGCTCGTGGATGGTGGTCTGCGCAACAACTATCCTGCCGACGTGGCCCGCGAGATGGGAGCCGACATTATTATCGGCGTCACTGTGACGGAACCTCCAAGGTCGGCAGAGAAATTGTCGAATACCGTTGCCATCGTCCAGCAGCTGGTAGATGTGAACTGTATGAATAAGCTCGACGATAACATCGCTATGACGGACGTTCATATCTGTGTGGATCCTAAGAGCTACAGTGCTGCCAGCTTTAACAAGGCCGCCGTAGACACGCTACTGCGATGGGGTGAGGAAGAGGCGATGAAGCACTGGGAAGAGTTGACGAAGATTGGTGGAGAGTTGGGAGCAGTAGCAAACTCTAAACTCTCAACTCTACACTCTCAAAACCCTTCACGGCGGCTGTCTGTGCTGACAGAGAAGGTCCGGTTGAAGGGCGTTGTATTCGAGAATATGACCGCCAGCGACGAGAAGTTCCTAACAGACAAGTTCCATCTGAACCGTCTGGACAGTATCAGTCCCCGTGAAGAGGCATTGCTGACCACGGCCATGCGTATGGACTTGTTTTATCGTATTGCCACCTCTCGACTCATTGAGGAGGGCGACGGCTATCGCCTCATCCTTACGGGAGGAAGCAGGAAGACCAGTCAGGTGAATGTGGGCTTCCGTTTTGATACCGAAGAGATCGTGGCGCTGCAGACGAATGTTAGTCTGCCGTTGAACAAGACGTTGCTCGTGAGTTCGGATATTACCCTGAGGCTGGGAAAACGTCTGATGGTAGGAGGAGAATTAATCTTACACCCCAAAACGCTGCATTTCACACGTCCAGCAATCTCTTATTTTTACCGTCATAACGACATGGACGTCTATTTGGAAGGCGAGCGTGAGTACAGTGTGCTCTACAACCACCATCAGCTGAACCTTGAGCCCGTGAACCTGAGTGTGCATAACTTCGACCTGAGGATGGGTGTGCGCTGGGACTATTTCCACTTCAGCAATAAGCTGCAGTCGAATCAGTCGCGAACGGTGGAGTTTGAGAATGACCACTATTTCAGTTATCGGGCGCAGTTGGACTTTAATTCTGAGGACGACTGGTACTTTCCCTCCCGTGGTGCCCGTTTCCATGCAGGATATGCTTTTATCACTGATAATCTGGCAAAGATGAAAGGTAAGGCAGGCCTGTCGGATGTGAACGCCCACTGGCGCAAGTCACTATCGATGAACTCGCGCTTCACGCTGCAGACAATGCTGTACGGACGTCTAATTTTCGGCCCGGAGCTGCCGCATATCTTCGGCAATATCATGGGTGGCGACACCTTCGGACACTACGTAGAACAACAGGTGCCCTTTGCCGGTCTGGGACATTTGGAGTATGCCGAGCGATACTATCTGGCCGTGAGACTGCAGGCACAGCAGCGGTTGGGGAGTAACCATTATGTATTGCTGCGGACGTCAGTAGCCCAGCATGCTGAGCATATCGCCGACATCATGAAGACCAAGACGCTGATAGGTGTGCAGGGGGCTTATTATTACAAGACGATGTTCGGACCTCTGGGGGCGACGCTGGGTTATGCCAATCGCACAAAGAGTCCGTACTTTTATATCAATTTAGGCTACGTTTTTTAAGTGAGTTGTGAAAGTGAAAAGTGAAGAGTTCGAGATCATGGCGCCGGTAGGCTCACGCGAGTCACTCACTGCAGCCATACAGGCAGGAGCCGACAGCATCTACTTTGGCATCGAAAAGCTGAACATGCGGGCGCATTCTGCCTCGGCGTTTACTATCGACGACCTGAAGGAGATGGCACAAACCTGTAGTGAGCATGGTATCAAGAGCTATCTGACAGTGAACACCATCATCTACGGTGAGGATATCCCTCTGATGCATGAGATCATCGATGCCGCGAAGGCGGCAGGCATCTCTGCCGTCATCGCCAGCGACGTGGCGGTGATGACCTATTGTAACAAAGTGGGACAGGAGGTGCATCTTTCTACGCAGCTGAACATCTCGAACATCGAGGCCCTGCGTTTCTACGCACAGTTTGCCGATGTTGTGGTGCTGGCGCGAGAGTTGAATATGGACCAGGTGGCAGAGATTTTCCGTCAGGTGGAAGAGGAGCATATCTGTGGACCCTCAGGTGAACAGATCCGTATCGAGATGTTCTGTCACGGTGCACTCTGTATGGCCATCAGCGGCAAGTGTTACATGAGTCTACATGCAGCCAATCGCTCGGCAAATCGTGGTGAATGTATCCAAGTATGTCGCCGCAGCTATACCGCTACAGACAACGAAACGGGCTATCAGCTGGGCATTGACAACAAATATATCATGAGTCCGAAGGACCTGAAGACCGTTCGTTTCATTGACCGTATGATGAAAAGTGGCGTGAGGGTGTTTAAGATTGAAGGACGTGCGCGTGGTCCGGAATATGTGTATACCGTCGTGAAATGTTATAAGGAAGCCATCCGGGCTGTGCTCGATGGCACGTTTACGGAAGAGAAGAAAGACGAGTGGGACAAACGTCTCGCAACGGTCTTCAATCGTGGTTTCTGGGACGGATACTATCAGGGACAGCTGATGGGTGAGTGGAACAAGAACTACGGTTCGAACGCCACAGAGCGCAAGGTGTATATCGGCAAGGGTGTGAAGTACTTTTCGAAACTAGGTGTGGCAGAGTTTACCGTCGAGGCGAATACCTTCAAGGTGGGTGACAAGATGCTGATCACAGGCCCCACGACAGGGGTGATGTATGTCACTGCCGATGAGATACATGGTGATCATGGACCTGTGGAGGTAGCGGAACAAGGTACTCGTGTATCCATCGCTGTCACGGACAAAGTACGCCCCAGTGATAAGCTTTTTAAGTTAGTAAACAGTGAATAAAATGTTGTAATTATGAACAAGAAAGTTTTTGTATTACTTCTGAGTGTATTCTTCTGCTGTGGCATGGTTGGTGCGCAGGAGGTGAAGAAGAGCGAGCTTCAACAACATGCAGAAGCCGACATTGAGAAAGGCAAAGTTGCCAGTGCCCGTTTTAACTTTATCCGTGCTTTTGAGGACTATGCCAACAAGGGGCAAATTAAACAGGGTGTAGAGTGTGGTGTCAAGGCTACGGCGCTGTATTACAAGGAGAACTATTACAAGGAGGCCTTCGATTTGTTGCGTCGCATCGACCAGACTATCATCGCCAACGAGAAGAGTGCTGTCAAAAAGGCTGCGCTGCACTATCTAGTGACGAAGGAACGTATGCAGATGTATATGAAACTGCATAGGCCCTCGAGTGTGAAGGAACAGTTAGACATCATGGAGAGTCAGGCCAATACCTCAGGCGATGAGAGTGTAAAGAACGACCTGCTCTACAACAAGGCCGTCTATTACTACTCCTTCGGCCAGAATGCCCAGGGTAATGCTGTCTTCAAGGAGATGGCCAGCAAGCTGACGGCACAGAAGGAGTACGGCAAGGTGGACGAGGTATACAAGACGCTCATCGCTAATGCCCGCAGGAGCAATAATGCCAATATGGTGGCACAGTCGTATAGCAACTATCTCGCCTGGAAGGACTCTACCGATGCTTTGAAGCATGCTGATGAGATTGGTGCCTTGAAGAAGCAGATAGCCGACAACGAGGCCTCCATCTCAGAGAAAGACAGTTCGCTGACCACACGTCAGGCCATCATCATCGGACTCTGTATCCTCGCCGCAGCACTCGCCGCAGCACTGGTAATCGGGGGTGTCGTACTGATGCGCTTTATCCTCTTGACGCGTAAGCAGAAGAAGACCATTCGCATAGCCAATGAGAACAACGCCCTGAAAGCAAAGTTTATCAGTAACATCTCTGCTCAGCTGGATCCGACTTTGCAGAAACTCGATAACAACCAGCCTGAGGTGAAGGCGCTGATGGAATTTTCAGAACATATCCAGACGCTGTCTGAATTGGAGAACTCTACGGAGCCTGTGGAACTGGAAGATACTCAGATTCCAAAGTTCTGTGAGACGCTGATGGACCAGATCCGCGACAAGGTGAAAAGCAGTGTGACGCTGACGGTGAACGCTCCTAATATGAGTGCACCCATCCACAAGGAATATGTCTCTCATATCTTGAGCCATCTGTTGGAGAATGCCGCAGAATATACACCTGCGGGTGGCACGATCTGTCTAGAGTTCAAGAAACGTGGTGCCCATGCCCAGCAGTTCCTGGTATCAGACACAGGTGAGGGTATTCCTGAAGAGAAGCGTGAGGATGTGTTCAAGCCTTTCCTCGAGGTGAAGGATCTTACCACTGGCGATGGTCTCGGACTGCCGATCTGTCGTCAGATGGCGCTGAAGATGAACGGCGACCTCGACATCGATCCTGCTTTCACTAAAGGAACGCGGTTCGTGTTGAACTTGCATACATAAAGAAATCCCGCCAGCTGGCGGGATTCTTTATTTTCTGTCGTTACGGATGAGTTCGAGTAGTTTCTCTACAGCCTCTTCCTCAGGAATGTTCTTCTCCACACATTCCTTAGCCTTATATAGACTGATCTTCCCACGGCCGGCACCTACATAACCGTAATCGGCATCGGCCATCTCGCCAGGACCGTTCACGATGCATCCCATGATGCCAATCTTCAGACCTACGAGATCCTTCGTGGCCGCTTTGATCTTTGCGATGGTCTCCTGAAGGTTATAGAGCGTACGTCCGCAGCCTGGACAGGAGATGTATTCGGTCTTCGTAAACTTAATACGGGCGGCCTGGAGAATGGCATCGGAGAGAGTGGAGAGTTGAGAACTGAGAGTTGAGAGTTTGCTACCGCTGTTAAGACGGATGACAAGTTGATGGGCCTTGTGATCGATGAGGAGGGCGCCGACAGACATTGCAGCTTTCAGTTGTAGAGTTTCCCAATCTGGGGCATCGAGGGTCAGCGTGATGGTGTCATCTTGAATGCTGGCTTCAGCTTGAGCACGCAGCGCAGCACATTCCTCAATCATATCCACGAGCTTGCGGGCCACGGGGATTTCGCACTCAGGTTCTTCAGAGAGAGACACACGGATAGTGTCGCCGATGCCTTCTGTCAACAGCGCACCGATACCGACAGCACTCTTAATACGTCCGTCCTCACCTTCGCCAGCCTCAGTGACGCCCAGATGCAGGGGATAATGCATGTCTTCCTGATCCATCGTTTTCACTAACAGACGAACGGTGGTCACCATCACTACGGTGTTCGAGGCCTTGATGGAGATAACCACATCGTTGAAGTTTTCACGACGACATATGCGTAGGAATTCCATACAACTCTCTACGATACCCTCTGGCGTGTCACCATAACGTGACATGATACGGTCGCTGAGAGAACCGTGATTCACACCTATACGCACTGCCGTATGGTGCTCCTTACAGATATTCAGGAAAGGCACCAACTGGTGTCCTATCTTCTGCAGCTCTGCAGCATATTCCTCATCGGTATATTCCAGGTGCTTAAAGGTACGTCCTGGATCCACATAGTTACCAGGGTTGATACGCACCTTCTCGCAGTAGAGGGCTGCGACATCGGCCGTATGTGCCGTAAAGTGCACATCGGCTACGAGGGGAGTCTCGTAACCGTCGGCCTTCAAACGGGCAGAGATGTTCTTCATGTTCTCAGCCTCACGGGTGCCTTGTGTGGTAAAACGTACCAACTCACCACCTGCATCGATGATACGCTTGGCCTGAGCCACACAGCCTTCTGTGTCGTTGGTGTCTACAGTTGCCATCGACTGGATACGGATGGGGTTTGCACCTCCGATGCCGATACCGCCCACACGGGTTTCACTACTAATTCGTCTTATACTCATATTTGATTTGGGCTAATTCCTCATTGGCTTTTTCAATCTTAATCCGCAGGTTACCTTTATATACGGCGAGACGCTGTGCCAGCATCTCATCGCTGAGGGCCATCATCTCTACAGCCAGAAGGGCTGCATTCTGGGCACCATTCACACCCACTGTCGCTACGGGGATGCCTGGAGGCATTTGGATGATGGAGAGCATGGCGTCAAGACCGTCGAGCATCCCTTTGATGGGTACGCCAATAACGGGCAGTGTCGTCGAGGCAGCGATGACACCAGGTAAAGCAGCAGCCATTCCGGCACCTGCAATGATAACCTTGATACCACGACTCTTGGCCGTGCGTGCAAATTCCTCCACAGCATCGGGAGTACGGTGTGCTGACAATGCATTCACTTCAAAGGGCACTTGCATCTCATTCAGCAACTTACAGGCTTTTTCCATAATGGGCAGGTCGCTCGTGCTACCCATGATAATACTTACTAACGGTTTCATATCACTATTCACTAATAACTATTCACTTAAAAATACACCAGTCCGATGCAGGCGCAAATGACGCCGATGACAAATCCTGCTACGACTTGTAACAACGAGTGCTGACGCAGGATCATACGACTTGTTCCAAGGATACCAGCCAGGATAAACACCAGGCAGAGCCACCACACGGGATTAAAGCCGAAGAGTTCGCCGAAGACGAAGAGTGCTCCAGCCACTCCTCCGATGGCGGCGGTATGTGTTGAGATCTTCCACCACACGTTGATCAGTGCACATACAATCTGAATAAACAGCGCCACTGAAACGATATTGCCCATAAAGTGGGGAATGTGTAGATAGTCCATCCAGTAGACACAGCAGAAGTAACAAAGGATACTGATCATATAAGGCACCATACGCCGTTCGCGGTTGCCTAATTGTATAAGTGTCCATCCCTGATGCTTGCGGTATAAATGAATCAGCACCGTAGGTAGAAGGATGGTAAACAAGTAGACCATCGTGAGCACCTGCAGTTTATAAGGCGTCGGCATCTGACTGAGATAGCTCAACGTAAACAATGCCGCCAGTCCTACGATTGGCAGATAGAAGGGCGTGAATACCATACTCATCACCCTAGCCGTCAATATGATTGTCTTCTCCCTTTTCACTATTCACTATTCACTTTTACCTTCTTAGTCTTGCTATGGGGATACCTAGTTGCTCACGATATTTAGCAACCGTCCGTCGGGCTATAGGAAAACCCTTCTTAGTGAGTTCCTCGCGGAGAGCATCGTCGCTGAGTGGACTCTTGGGGTCTTCAGCTTCGATGATGTCACGCAGGGCAGCCTTGATCTGTCGTGTAGACAGTTCCTCACCACTCTCCGTCACATAGCTGTCGCTGAAGAAATGTCGCAGGGGAAAAGTGCCCCAACGGGTCTGGGCGTATTTTGAATTGCTGACACGTGAGATGGTGCTGAGATCCAGTCCCGTATATTCTGCCACATCCTTTAATATCATAGGACGTAATGAGGCTTCGTCGCCATCGAGAAAGAACTGTCGTTGCAGTGTGATGATGGCCTGCATGGTTACTGCGAGGGTATGTCGTCGTGCTTTGATTGCTTCGATGAATCCCTGTGCGGCATCCACCTTTTTCTTGATATACAACAGTGCCTCCTTCGTCTGTCGGCTTAAGTGGTCTTTGTTCTCCTGATATTCTTTCATGGAGTCTACAAACGATTGCGACACCTTCAATTCAGGTATCTCACCGTTGTTCAGGGTAAAGGTGATGGTGCCGTCGTCTTGTGTATCTACGATGAAATCTGGGGTGATTTGTTGCAGGCTCCTACCCACCGTCTCGCCCATCGAGGCTCCTGGACGTGGATTCAACTTGCGGAGTTCGCCAAAGAGGGCCTTAGCCTGCATATCCGTCAACTCTAAAGTCTGTTGTATCTTGTCCCAGTGTTTTTTTGTGAATTCCTCAAAATAGTCGGCGATGACCTTTTGCATCAGCACCTTTACTGTCGATTTCTCACGTCGCGAGATTTGTATCAGCAGACATTCTTGTAACGATTGTGCACCGATACCCGCAGGATCGAAGTTTTTGAGGATGGTAAGCACCTCTTCAATTTCTTGAGGGGTGGTATCGAGGTTGTGATAGATGGCCAGTTCATCACAGATGACGTCGAGGGATTTTCTCAGTAATCCATCGTCATCGAGTGAGCCGATGAGATATTCGATGATGTCGCGCTGGCGTTCGGTGAGATTCGTCTCGCCCACCTGTTCTTTCAGTTGATCATAGAAGGAAGTGGTTTCGCCATAGACAATTTCTTCGCGCTCTTCAGCCACGTCGTTGCCTCCATGATATACAGGCAGGTCCTCATCGTCGCGGCCTATACCTGCGAGGGCTTCATCGAGGGCAGACTGTCGTTCTTCGCGCTCATTGTTTACCTCGTAGTCCGTGGCTTCGTTGTCATCGGTATAGTCCGGATAGTCTGGAGCCTCCTGTGCATCATAGTCTATGTCCAAAGCAGGATTATCGTTCATCTCTGTGTTGATACGGTCTACGAGTTGGGTAACGGGCAACTCTACCAACGACGCCTGTAGCAGCTGCTGGTGTGAGATGCTCTGAGCCAGTTTCTGACTCTCCGTCAGTCTCTGTTCCTGAATCTGACCGCTTTTCACACTCATCCCTTAAAGTATTCTGAGAGTTGTTCTGCGAACGATGCCAACTGTTCTGTGTCTGAGTTGCCATAACGTCGCCAGATGTCATTACAAGGCAAGAGCAATGGGCTGATCATCACGTCCTTCTTATTCAGGTAAGGATCGCAGTGTTGGTAAACCTCCATCACCTCTACGACCTCTTTCGGCTTTATCTTGAGAAGTCTGGCCAGTTGTTGGATCTCTGGAGTCTCGCTGACCATCGTGATGGGGGTGAGACGGAAGTAGAGGTCAAGGATTAGGATCAGCATCGCGGGGGTCATGTTGCTGTCGGATACAGGTTTGAAGTCCTTCTCAAAGGTCTCGTTCACCTCCACGCCATCATAAAACTCATCTGCATGACCATAACCACGCATCTCATGCCACAGTTTGATGGCACGTGTCAACTTACGGGGATTGGTACCGTAGGTCTCCCAGATATGTTCGACACGGGGAGTCTCCAGGTTCGCAATCTGACACATCTTCGCAAACAACACATTGGGAGCGATGTGGAGTTCCATACTCAGATCCACCATCTTCCGACTGTACATAGGTTTGATACCTACAGGTCTTTGGAGGTAGATCTGCATCAGCAGGAGCCAATAATCATCCGACCATTTCGCGTTTCTTGCCATTGTCTTCCAATTTTTCTGCAAAAATACAGAAAAATTTGGAACTATGCAACGAAACGTGAAAAACTTAACGTACTTTAGACTTTGGCTTGGGTTTGCCGTCACCCCAGGCGGTCGTACGGAGTAATGACTCTGCCTTCTCCATCATCTCCTTCAGCTGGGCATTGGGGTTTTGTTCCTTACGGGCCATTTCGAGGAATTTCTCAAAATAGCTCTTGGCCTGTTTACTGTCAGGCAGGTAATAATAGGTGGCACTGGCGATATTGTAGTAGGTGGCGATGGAGTTGGGATTATATTTCAGGTGTTCCTTCCAGGCCTCAACAGCTTTGGCGTGACGAAATGACAGATAATAGGCCTCGCCCTTGGAGAGGGTAATGGCTTTCATCACTGTGGTATCGGGCAACAGGAGTTGGGTGGCGAGGTCGAGGTATCTGAGGCCCTCGTCAAAGCGTTGGGTATCCACGCAGACCACACCGAGGCGGTAGGCACAATTGGCATTCTGCATCTGCGAGAGGAAGAAGGCAGGCTTTAAGTGTTCATAAGCGAGTTCGAGGCTGTCCAGTTGGCTATAGCACATACCGGCGGAGTAGAGCGTGTTGAAGGTGGAATCGCCCTGTTGGAGCAGCCGCTCGTACATCGCTACTGACTTGTCGAACTGACGATCCATAAAATAGGCATCGGCGAAAGCACGATTCACAAGGATATTCGTGGAGTCTGTTTCAAAGTAGCCCTTGGCGTAATTGATGCCCGACCAGGCCTGGTCGGTACGGGTGAGGGCTGTAGTGACGGCAGCCACTATCTCACCGTCCATCGGGTAATGCTCCAGGAGTCTTCCACCCCAGTAGATGAGCGACTGCGGGTCGTTCTGTTTCTGGTAGCTGAAAGCCAGCTGGCGGAAAGCCTCGTGCGTGAGACTGTCCTCAGGAATCAACTTCAGTAGTTCTGAACACTGACGGTAGTCTGCCCGTTTATAGTAGCAGTCGGCCAGTTTCATCTGGACAGGGCACGACACGATAGCACTGCGCTCTGCGTCTGCCTTCAGCCGCTCTATGATTTCGTCGGCTTTTTCCTGCGGCAAGCGCTCCAACTGCTCAATCGGCAGACGAAGGGTGTCACGGGCCTGAGTGGCGGCCCTCTCTTTCGCCATCTGATAAGCCAGACGGTAGTACTTCAACGCCTCGAAAGTATTGTACTGCTGCATCAGACTGTCGCCCGCCTGTACCAAGAGAGTCAGGGAGTCGACAGCAACAGACTCCACGACCTTCTTTTTTGAAGAGACCTCGCCCTTGGCGGACAGAACCGTCACAAGGGCGAGGACAACTACAGTTAGTAATCTATGCATATTGAAACGAGAGAGCGTTTATTATTTCTTCGTGGTGATGACGATGGCGCCGTTCTTGGCTTTGTCGCCATACAGCTTGGTTGCAGAGGCATCTTTCAGTACTTCCATGTGGGCGATGCTCTTGGGATCAAGCTTTTCCATTGCTTCACGGGTGATGGGTTCACCATCAAGGACAATCAGCGGCTGCTGTTCAAGTGGAGCCTGTCCCACAACATGCACCTTCGACTCACCTTTTGGTGCATCCTTGCCATCGAGACGGAAAGTTATGGGAATGGTGTATTTAACACGTACGGGCTCGCCATTCTGAGTACCTGGTTCCCAGTTCGGCATAGCAGTGACAACACGCAGAGCCTCGGCATCCAGCGATGGGCTTACAGGTTTCACGACTTTCGGCTCCGTGATGCTGCCGTCTTTCTCGACGATGAATGTTGCGATGACCCTACCTTGAATACCAGCCATTTCAGCATCCTTCGGATAGCGGATGTTCTTCGAGAGGAATTCCATCAATGCCTGCGTGCCACCAGGGAATTTCGGCATATGCTCGACGACATCGAAAGGTCTGCTGTTATCAGGGCTTGCCCCCTCCTTGTTGAGCATGATCACATAGTCTTGAAATTGGGCATAGGCCTTGCTGACTCCAATAGTGTAGGTGTCGTAGCCTACATACATAGCTTCGATATGGTCACCAACAGAAACCTCCAGTCGGAAGTTGCCGTCTCTGTCCGTAACGGTACCATTCTTCGAGCCTGCAACTTTCACGATGGCTCCAGGAATTGGCGTATGCTCTGCTTCGCTGCCATCAAGGACCTTTCCTTTGATGAAGAAAGTCTCTGTGTCTGCAACCATTGTTGTCTCAATGGTCGACTCATCGTCTTTCACGACGGTAATCGTTTGTCCTGAAGAGGTTTTAATTGTAGCATTCTTCTTTCCTTTCTTCACGGGCACCTGCTTCTGCGGCTCGTCGTTCTTATAGACGACATCGGTGACGGTCTCGGCATTCAGGGCGAGGGCGATGCCCACGATAGGCAACAGGGCGAGCAGTTTCAGGAGGTGGCTGCTCTTGGAGGTTTTATTTGTCATCATTGTGATTCGGTTTTTGAGGGCACTGTGAGTGATTCCGTTGGCAAGGTAGTACCCGCCGATGCCACCGGCTTTTGTGATTAACAGGTATTGATATTGACGCGCATTGATCCCTTTTGAGAGTACTTCGCCGTCGGCCTCGTATTCATGGATGGCGCGCAGGTCGCTGCGGAGCATCCAGATGGCGGGATTAAACCACTGGAGGGCGGTGAGGAGATCCACGAGGAGCACGTCCCACGAGTGATGCAGGCGTATGTGTCCCCGTTCATGAGCCAGAATCGCAGCATCTTGTGTTTCATAGTCGCTGCGGTTCATCACGATATAGTGCATCCAGCTGAACGGTGCCAGCGCCGCGTTACCGGTCACGCAGATCGTGGTGCCGTCATCTTGAGGATGCTGTTCGCTCTTTCTTATCAGTGCGAGAATTCTGAATACAGACCAGAGGGTATTGGCCATCGTTGCCACCATACCTATTATAAATAAGATAGGTAGGACCTTTTGCCACAGAGATACCTGCGATGCTTCATCGGCGATGGCAGCGGCAGTCCCGAGTTCCACTTCTATCCGTGACATCGGCGCTGGCATCACCATCGTCTCATGCATCGTAATCACACAGAGAGGCAGCACAAAGCTTACCACTGCTGTGGCTAGCAACACGATGCGGTTCACACGGTGGAAGGTTTCCTTGGACAGCATCAGGCGGTAGAACATGTAGAACACCGCGATTAGCACAGCCACCTTCAGGTCGTAAATCAGAAACTCTATCATTTGACAATTTGACTATTTACGATTTGACTATTTGTTACTTTCAATCTGGTCGATGAGTTCACGAAGCTCTTCAACGGAAATCTTCTCTTCCTTGACGAACGAGGAGACTGCTGAGAGGTAGGAGCCCGAGAAGTAGTTCTTGATCACGCCGGCAATGGAGTTCCGTCCGTACTCCGCCTCGGTGATGAGGGGATAGTACTGATAGGTATTGCCGAACTGCTTGTGATCTAGATACCCCTCCTTTTCCAAGATGCGGACCATCGTAGAGAGTGTATTGAAGTGCGGACGGGGTTCGTCGTAGTACTCTAAGAGTTCCTTCACGAACATCGGCCCGTGCGCCCAGTACAGATCCATGATCTCTTTTTCTTTATTTGTCAGTTTTTTCATCTTAAAAGTTGTCTTTGTTGTCTAAGTTGTCGTTAATCAAAAACGCGTCGTATTCAATATCTGGCTGCAAAGTAACTAAAAGTTTTCGTTATATACAACTAAAAGATATAGTTTTTAAACTAAATTAGTTAGTTTGTTTAATATTTAACATTTCTTTATATCACTTGAACCTTGATGAGCATGATTTATGTCAACAAAGTTACACTTTGCAAGAGAATATAGAGATTAAATGGCAAGGTGTAAGGGAAAAGAGGTGTTTTTAGCCTGAAGACTTTACAAAATGATAGTTTTTTGAATTTTCTACAAACAAAATGGGGCCATCTCTTTGTGGTTTGTGACTTTTTGCATACCTTTGCACAAGAAATAGTTACAAAAAGTTAGCAAACTTCAAACAAAAGTAGCAATATGACACAAAAAATCAGGTTTACGAAGATGCATGGTTGCGGTAACGACTACATCTATATTAATATGATGGAGGAGAAAATTGCCGACCCGCAGGTAGCAGCCATCGCCCTAAGTGACCGCCATAAGGGTATAGGCTCCGATGGTCTGGTGCTGATAGGCGCGTCTTCGATTCCTGAGGCCGACTTTACCATGCATATCTATAATGCCGATGGCAGTGAGGCCATGATGTGTGGCAATGCGAGCCGTTGTATCGGCAAGTATCTCTATGACAGAGGAATAACAACACAAACACAAATTCGTCTACTCACGCTTTCTGGGGTAAAAGTGCTCGATTTGCATCTTACTCCAGAGAGTGTGGTAGATTCTGTGACGGTGGATATGGGTGAGCCGGTATTTGAGGATGAAAGCCTGTTCCTGGCCAGTCGTGGCTTAGGTAAGGGCGTGTTCGTCTCGATGGGCAATCCGCACTATGTGATCTTTACGGACAATGTGGATCAGGTAGGTGAGACGGGACGTATACTCGAATATCATCCGGCTTTTCCACAGCGATGCAACATTGAGTTTGCGCGGGTGGAAGTAGAAGACACGATTCGCACTCGCGTTTGGGAACGTGGCAGCGGCATTACGATGGCTTGTGGTACGGGTGCTTGTGCTACCGCCGTAGCTGCAGCAATAACAGGTAAGGCCGGACGTAAGAGTGAAATCGTGATGGATGGCGGCACGCTGAGCATTGAGTGGCGCGAAAGTGACAACCACGTATACATGACGGGTCCTGCCACCTTCGTCTTCGATGGAGAAATAGAATTAAGCAAACTTCAAACA
>Ga0247610_10001138_pt1 | contig 33956 bp, 22 predicted proteins | sample 174DNAGHGhighgp2_FD_193483 | JGI IMG/M metagenome (GOLD analysis project Ga0247610, IMG submission 193483) | Sheep rumen microbial communities from Palmerston North, Manawatu-Wanganui, New Zealand - 1742 DNA GHGhigh gp2 | ecosystem: Host-associated > Mammals > Digestive system > Stomach > Rumen...
TTTTTTTAAATTTATTTTTTTTTAATTTAAATAGAATAATAATTTAAATTAAATAATAATTTAAATTAAATAATAATTAAAAAAAATATAAATAAATAATATAAAATGAAGATAATGGATAATTTTTCTGATTTTTCAAATTCATTATTTTCTTCTTCAAATTCAATAGAAAATAATGATAATCTCTTTTTATTAATATTTTATTATTTAATTATATTTGGATTTATATTTATATGTATATTAATTACTTTAATTATATTATGTATATATAGAAAAAAATTAAAAGATAATAATTTAAATAATATTCGAAAAAAAAATTTAAATTTATTATTTGAAAATGATATTAATATTAGTCTTAATGAAATTAATGAAACTCCTGATAGATTAGATATTATGCTTTAATTTAGATATTATCCTTTAATTTTTTCTTTATTATTTTATTTTAATTAAATATAAAAAAATTTGAAAATTTTATTATTTTATTCTTATTTTTATATTATTTTTATCAATAATATATCATTTATATTAATTATTTATATCATTTATATTAATTATATTTAATAAATAAAAGATAGAAAAATAGAGATGTTAAAGATATATAATAAAGATATAATAGATTTAAAGGAATATAATTTAGAAAATATAAAAGAATTAGAAATAATATTTTGTCCAAAATTAAAATATATAAATGATTTAAAGAATATAGAAAAATTATATATTAATGGATGTAATAATTTATTATATATATCAAATAGTGATAAATTAAAGGAATTAACTATAAAACAATGTAATAAATTAGATTATTTACAAGAATATAAAAATTTAAAATATTTAGAAATAAGATATTGTGATAAATTAAAAGAATTACCTAAAATTAATTCTTTAGATTATTTTAAAATTGAAGATTTAAATATTATTAATATTCCTAAACAAATTTATAATATTAAATCTAAATCTATTCTTAATTGTTTCGAAATTAGAAATAATCTAATTAATATTTAATTTTTTTTTATTTTTTATTTTTTTATTTTTTATTTTTTAATTAATTAAAAATATTTTTTAGAAATATTTTTTAAAAAAATAAAAAAAAATAAATAAAAGAATTATAAATAAAAAGAGAATAAAATTAAAAATGAATTTTAGAAATAATATATATAAATTAAAAAAATAAATATAATAAATCAAAATGGGAAAAATATATGGGGATGAATTAGATATACAAATTATAAGAAATTGTAAAGATGAAGATACTAAATTTAAATATAAATATTCATATGATACATTTAATTTAGATTTAGAATTTTTAAAACCTTATATTATAGATAATCTTATTAATGAAATAAGATTTGATTATGATGAATATAAACATACTAATTATTTTAAATTAAAACAAAAAATAGAACCAATTGTAGAAACTTCTATTTTATTTTATAAAATATTATTTAGAAGTGCTATATATGCTTATACTACAAATAGAGATTTAGAAATATTAGAAAATTTATATAAAAATTATAATTTCATAAAAAAATTAAGAAATAATATAAATTATAAAGTTATTGATTTAATTGTTGATTATCAAAATGAATATAATGAATTAATGAAATTATCCGGTTTTAATATAATAGGACCCGATGATATTGATAAATTAGAAGAACAATATCCCGGAATTTTAAATTTATATGAATTACATAGAGATAAAATTAGATTAATTATTAACCCTTTAATTTATTCTTTATCTAAAAAATTATTAAATATCGATATTCCTAATGAACATATTATTAAACGAAATATTATTAAATGTAAAAATTTCTAATTCTTTTTTTTTATTTTTAATTATTATATTTTATTAATAATTATATTTTTAAATTTAAAAAATAAAAAATAAAAAAATATAAAAAATTAAGAGAAGAAAATAGAAGGATTAATATTAGATATTTGATTATAATTATGGATATTAATTTTTTCTAATTCTTGAATTTTTTTAAGGATAATACTATGTTGAATATCTTTATCGACCGTGCTTGTAGAAGGTGTTAAAGATAAAGAATAATCAAATAAGAAATCATAATATTTATTTAAATCGTAAAGAGTTTTATTAATAGTAACATTAGATATATCGAATAATTCAGAAATTTTTTTATTAAAGATTTTTTGGTGATTATGTTTATAATATAATAAAACAGAACAAATACAAACAGATAAAGGTAAATGATTTAAACATATATTATTATCTTGAATACGAACAATTAATTCTTTAATTTTTTTAGTAGTAGAATTATCAATTTCTAATTTATCACTTATATAATTAATAAAATGAATTGGTAATACGATATCAGTATCTATATTTATTTTTGTTTTATTTATCGCTTCAATAAATATTTTACATCCTTTATGTAATATATTTGGTTTAACTTCAAAAGCTTCAGCTATCTTTTTAATATCAAATAAATAATTATTTTTTTTACACGCATAATATACACACGCACCTAAAATTCCAATTCTATTATCTCCTCTCGTTATAATATAATCACTAAAATTAATATGAATATAATTATTATCATTATTTAATAATCTTTTATGTTTTTCAATATTATTATAACTTAAAAAATATAAATTTACCGCATCATTAAATATTTTCGTATTTAAATTTAATTTATTACAATTCTCCTGTATTTTTTTTATCGTATCCTTATTTATTTTCTCTAAATATGGACCACTCCAATATTGAATTTTATTTAATGTCGAATTCTTAAATCTCGTTATTGTATTTATCTTTGTCATTTGAAAAAATAATTGATCCATCGGTGATAATATTTTACTATCTGTTGTTATCTCTATCGAATTCATACTCGAATATGATATTATATTCCCACAATCTATACATATTATTTGATTTTTTATATTCCTATAATTTATCGACCCACAATTCTTACATTTAAATATTCTATCTCTCTCTTTTTCTTTTTTTTCTTCTTTATTTTTATCTTCTTTATATTCTATATCTTCTTTATTATTATATTCCTCTATTATTATATTATATTTATTATATAATTCCATTTATTAATTATAATCAAATATATAATATATATATCTTATAATATTATTATTCATTTTTTACGCATCATTTTTTTTTATATAAAAATAAAAAAATAAAAATTAAAAAAATAAAAATAAAAAAATAAATTTTAATTTTAATTTTAATCATCTACCATTAAATTCTTTTTTTCTTCTTCTTCTTCTTTTAATTTAAATATTTTAGCACCATAATTATTAATAAAATATATTATTTTATTATATTTTTCATCATTTATTTTATATTTTTCTTGAATAATTTTTATATCAAAGTATTTAGTATAAATATAATCATTATTTTTATAAATTTCTTTACTTAATTTAATAAAATCCTTAAAATCATTATTTTCATATATATAATATATACTTTCTACTTCATCTAAAGGATAATCTAATAATATATCTGTAATACGAATTTTTCTTTTATTTTGAATTTCTTTTAATTTAATTTCTTCCCAATGTTTATAACATTTTTCCCAAAAATCTTTATCATTTAATAATTCTTCTAATCTCATCTTTTTTAATGTTGCTGAATTAAATTTTTTATTATCTTCAAAATTTATATAATCATAATCTATTATTTTTTCTTTTTTATCTTCTTTTTTATCATAATCAAATTTCATTATTTTTTTTGGTGGTGTTAATTCTTCTTCATCTTTTTTATTTTTCTCATCTTTTATTTCAATATTATAAAAATCATCTAATAATTGATAATTATATATTCTTGGAATACAAATACAATATCCAATTTCCCAATTACATATAATAAAATCATGATTTTTCACTAAAACACCATATTTTTTTCCTTTATCATAATTATTAATATAAAATCTTTCTGGTATTTTTAATTGTGTTTTTGTTATTAAATAATTTATATCTTCATATAAATATTCTATTTTAATTTTATCCAAAAAATCTATAATTTCTATTCTATCTTTTAAAAAATTTATCTTATATCTTGTCATTCTCTATTTTTTTATTTTTTTTCTTAATCTATTTTTATTATTTAAATATATGTTTATTATTTAAATTTAAATATATGTTTATTATTTAAATATATATTTATTCTTATTTATTTATTATTTTCAATTTTTTATTTTAATTATCATATTAAAAATAAAAAATAAAATAAAATAAAAAAAGAAAATTAAAAAATAAAATAAAAATAAAATAAAAAAAAAAGAAAAAAAAGAAAAATTAATAATTAATCATTTTAGATTTTTTTTTAACAATTTCGAAATCTTCATTATTTTTTTCCATTTCATCATATAATTCATTTTTATCAAAAATACAATGTTTAGAATATAAACCCCATTTATCATAAACTTCTAAATCACCTAAATCACGAAAAGATGCAGATAAAATATAAGATGATTTTTCAGTTTCTAATGTATAAACTTCTTTATAAAATATATCTCTACTATAATTAATAAGCCAAATCATATTATTATATGCTTCTTTTCCCTTTTGGATTTTTTCTTCAAAATATTCCTTCCTTTTTTTTAATTTTTCTTCATCACATATAAAATTAATTTTTTTTATAATTTCTTCAATAGAAATAAAAATATATAAATTTAAACACATATCACAAATAATATAACCCTTTTGAATATTTTTATCAGTTAAAAGAGGTTTAACAAAAAAACGATAAATATTTTTTTCACAATCAAATTTATATGATGATGGAATATTTTTTGGGTTTTCTTTCATCCTATTTATTAATTCAATATATTTATAATGAATTTCTTTTTCTCTTACACTATCCTTAAAAATAATACTTTCCGGTGTTTGTGTATAAGAGATAGTTGTTTGTGTTGTAATAGGAATTTCAATAGAAATTGTTGATATATCCATTTTAATAAAATAAAAGAAAATACAAAAAAAAAGAAAATTTTAATTTTATAATAATAAAAATATTTTAATTAATTTTATTTTTCATTTTTTATTTTTTTTTTTAAATTTAAAAAAAATGAAAAACAAATAATAAATTAATGTAAAATAAATATAATAATATAAATAATATTAATAATATTAATATAATTAATAATATAAATAATATAAATAATATAAAAAATATAAATATAAATATAAAAAAATGAGTGATTTTTTAACAATAGAAGAATTAATAAATAGATGTAAAGAATTAAATAAAATATATGATGATAATATAAAATATATGAATATAAAGACAGATAAAGGGAAAAATGAATTAGATGTAATAAGTTTTAAATGTTTTAAATCGAATAATGTAAAAATACACGAATTAAAATTTAATAATGATTTATCTTTTTTAAATGCGTTTTGTTATAGTTTAATATCAAAATATCAATTATTAAATATAAAACAACAAGAAGAATATTTAGAGAAGATATTTATAACACAAATATTAAAAGATTTAAGAAAAAAGAATGGAATAAATAAATATATAACACCAACCTGTGCTTTAGATAAATCTATAATAACATCTGGTTTTCGACAAAAAAAAATAAATGATAATCATATTAAATTTTTAAGTATTTTCTTCAATATTAATATATTTATTATTAAAAAAAATGTTAATACTGCTTTGACTAATACACAAGAAGATTATATTAGTATTTTATATACACGAAACGAATATTTTAATGAATTTAAACATTCTATAATTATTTTTAATGATGAAGTAAATAATTTATATTATCCTTTATCTATAAATAATAAATTTATTTTTATTCGTAATCAAGATGATATTTTTAAAAATTATTTAGAAATTAATAAAATCTTCACTGAACAACAAAATAAAGATAATCCTTATAAATCTTTATCTATGGGTTATGATAATGATATCGAAAATATCGAAGAAAATAAACTTAACTTATTAAAAGATAAAGATAATAAAAATAAATCTATTGATACTATTACTTCTACTACTTCTATCACTTCTTCTATCACCTCTTCTATCTCTTCTTATAATATTATTAATAATGATATCAATTTAGATATTAATAAATCTATTAATATTAAAAAAGAAAATAATGATGATATTGTTATTAATGATAAAGTTGATGATATTATTTTTGATGATAATAATAAAGATATTAAAGATAATAAATATAATAAAGATAATAAAGATAATAATATAGAAAATATTGATGATAAAAATAATGATAATGATGAAAATAAAGAAAATGATGAAGATGAAGAAGATAAAGATACAACAAGTAATAGTATAGAAGAAATTAAACAAGAAAATATAAAACCAAATATAAATAATATTAATATTGTTTCTAAAACACCAGATATTATTAAATCTTCTAATTCTCCAGAAACCGAAGAAAATACTAATACTATTACAACAGAACAAGCTATTTTAAATGTTTTAGAACCTCAAAAAATTCATAAATATACTAAAAACTTCTTAGAACAAAAACCAGTCGTTGAATTAAAAAAACTTCTTAAAGAAAATGGTATTAAACAATCTATTAGAATAGATGGTAAAATTAAACAAAAAACACGTAATGAAATTATCCAAGATTTATTAAATGTTGTTGATTAATTTTTTCCTTTTTATTCATTTATTTTAAATTCTTTAATATAAATAAAATTAAAAATTAAAAAATAAAAAATAAAAAAATAAAAAATAAAAAAAATAAAAAATAAAAAAAATAAAAATTATATTTTTATTTAAATGATATAATAGATTTTTATAATTAAATAAAATTTTTTCTTCATTGATATTTTTTTGTTATTAATATCATAAATTAATAATAGATAAATTATTATAATAAATACTTTAAATATTATAAAGATGCTTTATAATTTAAAGAATTATTAATTTTTAATTAAAAAATAAAATTATATTTTTATTTATTAATATTTTAAATTTTTAATTTTTTAATTTTTTAATTTTTTATTTTTTAAATAATATTAATTTTTTATAAATTTAAAAAATTAAATATAATATTCTAATATATATTTTTATAAAATATAAAAATGAAATTAAAAAAAATAAATATAAATGATTGTAAAACATCTATTAATAAAATATCTAATAATTTATTAAATACATTAAATTTATTAATAACAATAAGACGTTCCACAAGTAATCCTATATTTTTTAAAAAAGAAGAAATACCAAATAAAGAAATATTAAAACAAATAATAAATCAAACAGAATATTTTACACAAATAATAGATCCAGAAGAATATGAAAAAATAAATGTAAATAATTTTTATGAAAGATTTAAAAATAATTATTTTTTATTAAATGAATATACATTAGATTTTTTTATCAATGATATTATTTTATATTTATCTTTAGATTTAATTAATAAAACATATAATATAAATTATAATTATTTAAAATATAATTTTACATTTTATTCTAATATTAATAAATCTTATTTTACAGATAAACAAATAGAAGATATATTAATTAAAGATATATATTTAAATTATTATTATGAAATATATGAAAAAGTAGATAAATTTATAAAAGAATTAGATATTAAAAAGAAAATAAATTTAAAAGAAAAACAATATATGATAAAAATACAATCTCAATTTTTAAATAATAGTATATTAAAAAAAATAATAACATATATTTTTAATGAAGAAAATATTAATAAATTATCTTATTTAATTTGTGATAAAAAATATTATAGTGAAATAAAAAATAATTTATCTTTATCTTTTAATGATATTGATATTATAATACCTTATTATAAAATATATGATGAAAATGATTATGAAGATTTAATTAATATACATAAAAATATAAATCCAAAAAAAATAATAGATTTATTATATAATCCAAAATTATATTTAATATCAAATAAAAAAGAAGTATATGAATTATTTTATAAAAATCAAGATAATATAAAAGATAATTATTTTCTTTTAAATTTAAATACATATCATAATTATTTAATTAATCTTAAAGAATATTTTTTAAATAAATATAGAGAAATATTTAATTATAATATAGAAAGTTATTATGATAATTTAATGATATTATATTTTGAAGATATAAAAAAGATAGTAAATTTATTACCATATGAAGATAATGTATATTTTTTAATTAATGGAATGTCAAGTAAATTATTATTTGAACAAATATTTTCTACTATTTTTTTAAGAAAAATCCTTAAAATATATTTTGAAGTTTTAAATTATCCTATTATTTATCCTTTATATAATATTGATGATTATACTAATAAAAATGAAGATAAAGATATAAGATATTTATTAGAAAATAATGATATATTAATAGAAAATTTAGATGAACAATATTTATTACAAAATAATAATCAATTATTTACTATTTTTAATTTAAATTATTTTGAAAATTTTATTGTTATAATTTTATTTGTTATTATTCTTCTTTTTATTTTTAATTTATTAAAATAATTTTTTTTATTTATTATTATATTATTAATTATTATTAATCAATGTTTTTTAAAATATGGAGAATATATTCAATTATAAAAATAATGAAATTACTAAATTAAATTTAATTTTTTAAAAATAAAAAATATAAATACATTTGATTGTGTAAAATTTAATTCTTCTTTAAAAAATTTATATTTAAATCATAATATAATAAAAAATATAGACAAGTTTAATTGAAAACTTAAAATATAATAAATCTTTAAATATATATAGAATTATAATAAAAAATGATTTATTACTTTAATTAAATAAAATTTATTTTATAAAAAATATTTTTATTTTTTATTTTAATTAATTAAAATATTAATTAAAATGATTAATGAAGATATATATGATGATTTAAAAAATAATAGAATTACTGAATTAAGAAAGCATAGATATATAAAAAATATAGATAAATTAAGTAAATATTTATTTTTTAATTCTTCTTTAAAAGTATTAGATTTAAGATATAATGAAATAGAAAATATAGATAAATTAAGTGAATGTTTAAAATTTAATTCTTCTTTAAAAGTATTAGATTTAGGTGGAAATAAAATAAAAAATATAGATAAATTAAGTAAATGTTTAAAATATAATTCTTCTTTAAAAATATTATTGTTAGATGGTAATGAAATAGAAAATATAGATAAATTAGGAGAAAGTTTAAAATATAATTCTACTTTAAAAGTATTATATTTAACTCATAATAAAATAGAAAATATAGATAAATTAGGAGAAAGTTTAAAATCTAATTCTTCTTTAAAAAATTTAGAATTAAGTGAAAATAAAATAGAAAATATAGATAAATTAGGAGAAAGTTTAAAATATAATTCTTCTTTAAAAGAATTATATTTACGAGAAAATAAAATAAAAAATATAGATAATTTAGCTGTAGGTTTAATTTCTAATTCTTCTTTAAAAGTATTATATTTAGATGATAATAAAATAGAAAATTTAGATAAATTAGGAAAAAGTTTAAAAATTAATTCTACTATAGAAAGATTTGATATTTATATTTCTTCTTACTTTAATTAAATAAAATTTATTTTATAAAAAATATTTTTTATTTTTTATTTTAATTAATTAAAATATTAATTAAAATGATTAGTGAAGAAATTGATGATTTAAAAAATAATAGAATTACTAAATTAAGTTTAAAGTATAGACAAATAAAAATATAGATAAATTAGCTGATATTTTAATAAATAACAAATCATTAAAATATATAAATTTAATGAATATTTAATATTTAATATTTAATATTTAATATTTAATATTTAATATTTAATATTTAATAAAAGAAGATTAATATATTAAAAAATTTATTTATTTTTTATTTTTATTTTTATTATATTTTATTATATTTTTTTATTATTAAAAAATGATTTTCTTTTTTTATTAAAATTATAAATTATTTAATAATAAATATAATTAAAAATATATTTTAAAAATAAAAATGTATGGGATTATTGATTTATTAAATAATAATTCTATTAAAACTTTAACTATAGAAAATACTACTTATTATAAATATTCTAAAAATGATTTAGATGAAATATTTAAAGCATTAGAATATAATACCTCATTAATTGTATTAAATATAAATAATTGTATTATAGATGATATAAATATATTAAGTAATAGTTTAAAAAAAAATCATACATTAAAAACATTAGAAATTAATTATGATAAAAAAAATAATATAAAAATAGAAATAAAAAATATGAATTCATTTTATGAAATGTTAAAATATAATGATAGTTTAAAAATTTTAAATTTAAAAGGTATTAATTTAGAAAATATTGATATTTTATTTGAAAATTTAAAATATAATTCAACTTTAGAAGCTTTAGATTTAAGTTTTAATAAAATTTCTAATATTGATATTTTAAATGATTTCTTAAAAATTAATTCTACTTTATCCGTTTTAATTTTAAATAATAATTTTATCTCTAATATTAATAATTTTTGTGAAGGATTAAAATTTAATTCTTCTATAAATTATTTAGATTTAAGTAATAATTATATCTTATCTATTAATAATTTATGTGATATTCTTAAATCTAATTCTTTACCTATTCATTATTTAAATTTATCTAATAATTCTAAAATTATTGATTTTGATAAATTTAATGATGTATTATTATATAATACAACTTTAAATATATTAGATTTACAATTTAATAATTTAAAAAATCTTGATAATTTTTTCTTAAGTTTAAAATCTAATTCTTCTTTAAAAGAATTAGATTTAAATGGTAATAAAATTGATAATATCGATAAATTAATTGAAATATTAAATTATAATTCTACTTTACATAAAATTAAAATCGGTTATAATAATATTTATAATTATTATGAACTTCAAAAAAAATTTAAAGTATTAGATTAATCTTATTTATTTTTTTTTATTTTTAATAAATTTATTTTAAAATATATTAAAATAAAATATTAAAATAAAATAAAAAAAAATATTTATCTATTTATTAATTGAATTTAAAAGTATTTAAAATAGAATTAATAAATTGCTCTTTAATATATTGTTCTTTATTATATTGTTGATTAAAATTATCAATAGTTTCAGTATGAATTATAAATTGATTAAATAATACAAATAAATGATAAATTATATAATAACATACATTATTATATTCAAAACAACAATAATATTTTGAATTAACATTTTTATTTTCTTCATATTCATTTAAAACAATATTAATAAGTTCATTATTATTATGTTGATTAAAAATATAAAAATAATTTCTATTATCATAAATATTTCTACATAAAATAAAACTAAAATTATCACTTATCCAATAATTTTCAATAAAAGATGGATTTATAGGTTCTAAATTTCTTATCCTTAAATCTTCTAATACATCTAAAGGAATATTAATATTTTCTTCTAATAATAAATAATTTTTATTATCAAAATATACTTTAATATTTTTTCTCATTTTTTTATTTTATTTATTTATTTATTTATTTATTTATTTATTTTATTTATTAATTAATTAAAATATTTTTATTTAATTATTTTTAATATTTATTTTTTCATTTTTTTTATTTTAAAAATTTTTATTTGTAAATATAAGTAAAAATATATATTTTATTATTATTTATTATGATAATTTTAATTTTATTTGATATTAAATATTTATTAAATACTTTTTAAATATCTTTAATTTTTTTTTTATTTAATCTTTTATTTATTTTTATTTATTTTTATTTAAATTTTATTTTTTATTTTTTTTTAATAAATAAAAAATATTTTTAAATATCTTTTATTTTTTAATTTTTTTTTATTTATTTATTTTTAATAAAGAAAAAAATAATATTATAAAATATTAATATTTAATAAAATATATTAATATATTTTAATAAAAAATAATAAAAATTATAATAATTTAAAATATAAAAAAATTTTAAAGGGGGTATTAAAAAAAAAATAAAAATTGAATTTAAAATAAAATAATATATATTAAATATAATAAAAATATAATAAATTATATTATTTTTTGTTGTTTTTAATAATATTTTATTAAATAAATAAAAATGAGTAATAATAAAATAAATGAGAAATATTCACATTTAACACAAAGAGAACAGATATTAAAACGTCCGAATATGTGGATATCATCGATAAAAACGATAAAAAAGGATGATGAGAATAATAAAGAACAATATATATATGAAGATGGTAAAATAATATCAAAACATATAACATATAATGATGGGTTAAATACGATAATAAAAGAAATAACGAGTAATGCTTCAGATCATTCTATAACAGATCTAACATGTAATGAGATAAAAATAAATGTAAATAAAAGAGAGATAAGTGTATATAATAATGGTGAGAATGGGATAGAAGTAGAATTATTTAATGAAGAAATATTAGATGAAACAACAGGAAAGAAAAAAAAGATATGGATACCAGAATTATTATTTTGTGTATTTTATACATCATCATCGTATAATATGGATGATAATGATAGAATAACAAATAATATAAATGGAGTTGGTGCAAAAGCGACGTGTGTATTTTCAAAATATTTTAATGTAGAAGTATTAGATATGAGAAGAAAGAAAATATATAAACAAACAAATAGAAATAATTTATCAATAATAGATGAACCAATAATATCAGATATATCAAATGATATAAAATATAAAAATGCGAAATCATATACAAAAATCACATTTTCACCAGATTTTGAAAGATTTGGATTAGAAGAAATACCAGAAGATTTTATAAAAATGTTATATAAAAAAGCGATAGATATATCTTTTTGTACCAGAAAAGAAGTGAAAGTATATTTTAATGATGAATTAATAAATATAAAAGATATAAATGATTATGTAAAATTATATTATCCAACAGATATTATAATGCCGTGTAAAGTAAATAAGAATTGGGAATTTGCGATCGTATATAATAAAACCGGAGAATTTAAACAGGTATCATTTACAAATAATAATATAACACCAGAAGGAGGGAGTGCAGTAGATTATATAATAAAGAAAATAATAGATTATATAAAAAATAATAATACAAAAATAAAAACGAATGCTTCAATAATTACATCATGTATAAAAAATAATATAGCTTTATTTGTAAAATCAACAATACCAAATCCAGAATATACAAGTCAAACAAAAACAAAATTAAAAAGTATAATTAATAATAAAGATTGTATAATTCCAGAAAATTATTTAAAAATGATAAATAAATCAGATTTAATTAAAGATGCTTTAGAAAGTGCAGAATTTAAACAATTACAAGGTTTAAAAAAAACAGATGGAAAAAGAACTAAAAGATTAGATATTGATAAATATACAAGAGCCCAATGGGCAGGAACTTCTAAATCATTAGAATGTAGATTAATTATAACAGAGGGAGATTCAGCTTCAACATTTGCTTTAAAAGGATTAGATATAATAGGACACGAAAAATTTGGAGTATTTCCAATAAGGGATAAAATGTTAAATACAAGAGACGCATCACCAGATAAAATACAAAGAAATCAAGAAATTATAAAAATTAAACAAATATTAGGATTAAAACAAAATATAGATTATTCATTAGAAGAAAATTTTAAACAATTAAATTATGGTGGTATTATTATTTTAACCGATCAAGATTTAGATGGTTCACATATTAAAGGTTTAATTATTAATTTTATTCATTCTTTTTGGAGAGAATTATTAATGAAAAAAGGATTTATTCAAACTATGCTCACACCTATTATTCGAGTTTATAAAGGTAAAGGTAATAATGAAGAAAAAATTAATTTTTATTATCAAAGTAAATATGATGAATGGGTTAATAATAATGATACTAAAGGTTGGAAAACTAAATATTATAAAGGATTAGGAGGACATAATGATAAAGAAATTGCTGAATGTTTTACTTTTAATAATAATTTTAATGATGAAAAATTAATTAATTTTATTTGGGAAGATAAAATTATTTCTGATAAAGAATATCAACAATTAAATATCGATAGTTTAACTGAAACCGATTCTTCTACTATTAATACTGAAACTGAAAATAATATTAATAATGATGATGATGAAAATGAAACTGAAATAGAAAAAGATTTAAAAGAAAAAATTAAAAAAAAATCAAAAAAACAAAAAAAAGTTTTAACATATAAACCTACTATATCCGATGAAGCGATCGATAAAGCTTTTTCAAAAAGTAGATCGGATGATAGAAAATTATGGTTAATGAAAATGGATAAAAATGATATTATTGAACCAAAAAATTTAGAAATTACTTATTCCGATTTTATTGATAAAGATTTAATCTTTTTCTCTGATTATGATAATGTGCGTTCTATTCCTAATATTTGTGATGGTTTTAAACCAAGTCAAAGAAAAATCTTTTATACTATTCTCTCAAGAAATTATAATATTGATAAAGAAGTTAAAGTCGCTAATCTCGCAAATGAAACCTCACAATTTACTAATTATTTACACGGTGAAGTTTCTTTAGCTGAAGCGATCATCGGAATGGCTCAACAATATGTTGGTTCTAATAATATTAATTTATTATATCCTAATGGAACTTTTGGTTCACGTCGTATGGGTGGTAAAGATGCCGCCGCAACAAGATATATTCATACTTATATCGAAACAATAACACCTTATATTTTTAGAAAAGAAGATAATGGTATTTTAAATAATATTGTTGTTGAAAATGAAACTGTTGAACCCGAAGTTTTCTATCCTATTATTCCTATGTGTTTAGTGAATGGTGTTAAAGGTATTGGAACCGGTTTCTCTACTGAAATCCCTATGTTTAACCCTAAAGATATTATTAATGTTATTAGAAAAATGTTAAATGATATAGAAACTGATAAAGATTTCGAAATTATCCCCTGGTATAGATTTTATAAAGGTAAAATTGAACAAATTTATGATAAAAATGGTTATCATAAATATATTACTCACGGTATTTATGAACCTATAATTTCTACTAATCAAATTCATATCTCTGAATTACCTATTAATATATGGACTGATGATTATATGAATAACTTTATTAAAGATAAAGAAAAAGATAAAGATAAAGAAAAAGATAAGGATAAAGATAAAAAAGATAAAAAAAAGAAATATTTAGAATATGTTAATTATGCTGATAATTTCGGTTCCCCCGATAATATTGATATTACTTTAACTTTATACCCTAATAAATTAATCGAATTAATTAAAGATACTGATGATAATTATAATGCTTTTGAAGATAAATTAGGTTTAACCTCTACTATCTCTTTATCTAATATGATATTATATACTTTTGATTTGGATACTAAAAAAATTATCCTTAAAAAATATAATACTATTCAAGATATCTTTATCGATTTTTATAATATCCGTATCGAAAAATACCAAGAAAGAAAAAAATATTATATTAAAGTCTTACAAAATGAAATCGATTTAAATGAATATCGTATTAAATTTATCCAAGATTATATTAATAAAACTATTGAAATCCATAATGTTAAAAAACAAGATGTTATTGACCAATTAATTAAATTAAATTATCCTAAATTATCTTTTAGTATTAAAGATGATATTAGTAAAAAAGATTACTCTTATTTAACTGATATTAAAATCTTTGACTTAACTAAAGAAAAAATGGACGATTTAATTAAAAAACGAGATTTAAAAATCGCTGAATTAAATAAATATACTAATACACCTATTAAACAATTATGGCTTAACGAATTAGATGAATTAGAAAAATTCTATGATAAATGGAATGAACAACTTATTCAAGATAAAGAAAACACATTTAAAAAAAAATCCTCTAAACCTAAACGTATTAATAGAAAACGTAATTAATCTTTTTATTTTTTTTAAATCTTTTTATTTTTCTTTTATTTATCTTTATTTTTTCATTTTTATTTATTTTCTTTTAAAGGAGTTTTTATTTATAAATATTTTTATCATTATATTTATAAATTATCTTTTTTTTTCATTTATCATATATTTTTCATTTTTGTTTTTTTTTATAATTAATTATTCTTAAATATTTTTTAAAAATAAAATAAAAAATTAAATTAATATTTAAAGAATATTTTTAAAATATTTTTTAAATAAAAAAATAAAAAAAATAAAATAAAAAATTTTATTAAAATCATTTTTAAAAAATAAAATAAAAAAAATTAATAAAATATTTAAAGAATATTTTAAGAATATTTTTAAATAAAAAAATTAAATAAAAAATTAATAAAATATTTAAAGAATATTTAAAGGATATTTTAAGAATATTTTTTTAAATGAAAAAAATAAATAAAAAATTAATAAAATATTTAAAGAATATTTTATAAATATTTTTAAATAAAAAAAATAAATATAAAAAATTAAAATAAAAAAATCAATGATATTTTATAAAATTATAAATATCATTATCATAATCAAAATCTTTTAAATAATTATCAGATTTATAATCAATAAGTGAATTATTTTTAAGTAAATCATTTTTAATAATATAAGTTCTATCATTTTTTAAATATCTAACATATAAGGCATTATTTTTAATTTCTTTAGGAATATAAACATTTTCATCAACATTAACGAATTTAAGATTTTTATAATTTTTAGAAATATATTCAATATAATAAGTTTCCCATAAAAATAGATATTTAAGATTTATTAAATTATTAGGTAAATATTTAATATTTGAATTAATAATATGTAAATTTTCAAGATTTAACATATTATCAGGTAATTTTATATTTTTTAAACATTCAATAATTTGTAAAGATTTTAATGATGTCATATTATCAGGTAAAATAATATTATCCATAAAACATAATTCTAAATCTTCTATTTTAGTTTCATTATTTAATATTGTTATATTTGTCCAATGTGATTTTAATTTTGTTAATGTATTTAAATTATCAGGAATTATTACATCATTACAATCTTCTAATTCTAAGTATTTTAAATTATTAAATTTATCTAATATATTAAAATTATTACATTTTATTAAATAACATTCTTTAATCTTATCAAAATCTATTTCATCTATATTTATATCTTGTATTTTATCATTTATATTAATTTTTTCATTATCATTATAAATATTACATATTTTATTTAATTTTATAACTATTTTTGACATATTTTTTAAATTAATAAATTAATAAAATAATTAATTAATAGTTTTAATAAAAAATATAAATTCAAAAATACTAAAAAAATATTATAATATAATTTTAAAATTAATATTATAATTTAATTTTATTTTACAAATGTTTTTTTTTTCATTTTTTTTATTTTTATTTTTAAATAATAAATATATTGTTTGAAGAATTTAATACATAATAAAATATAAATTTTAAAAATTAAAATTATTAATATATTTTTTTTAAAATTACAATAATTTAATATAAATTTCTTTGTTTATTTATATTTATTAATATATTCAATTATATAAAAGTAAAATTAGATATCTTTTAATTAAAAAAATAATTGAATTTTATTTTTATTTATTTATTTTTAAATTTAAAATTTATAATAATAAATTATATTTATATTAATAAAAAAAAAGATAAATATATAAATAACATAATAAACAATTTATTAATAAGAATAAAAAATAAATGATATATGAAATAAAAAGTAAAGGAAATGAAAAAATATTAAATAAAGTAAAATATGAAGATATAAAATTTTATAATAATGTATATGATGAAGATTTATTATTAAATAGTGATTATTGTGATAAAAAATTAATTAAAAAATTATTTGAAGAGAAACATAAATTAGATTTTGTTTTTGATAATAATTATTTAGATTTATATACTAAAGCACGAGATAGTATTTTTAAAAAAGATAAACAAGGTTCTAAAACTTTTCATAATAGAGCCGGTGATAAAATTTTAGAAACATTAAAATTATTAGATTTAGATAAAGAATTAATTAAAAATCATAAAGATTTCTTTTATTTTTCTTCTGTAGCTGATGGCCCCGGAAGTTGGGTCGAAGTTATTTTAAAATTAGTTAAAAATCCGGTTTTAGGTTTTGGTATGACCTTATTAACTAAAGATATTAAAGGTAAATCTACTTTAAATTGGTATCCCTGGATTAAAAAAGATGATAGATTTTTTATTGATTATGGTAAAACCGGAACCGGTAATATCTATTTAATGAGTAATATTTTATGTTTTCATAATAATATTAAAGAAAAAACTAATAATATTATGTTAGATTTATCTATTTCTGATGGTGGTATTGAAATTACTAAACCTATTAATGGTATCCATTATGATAATATACAAGAATTATTAAATAATCGTTTAAAATTATCTGAATTCTTTATTGGTTTATTAAATCTAAAAGAAAATGGTATGTTAATCTCTAAAATTTATGATTGTTTCGGTGATTTAATGGCTTCTATCCTTTATATTGCTTCTATCGTTTTCGATAAAGTATATATCGTTAAACCTACTACTTCAAGAATTGTTAATAGTGAAAAATATTTAGTCTGTTTAGGTTATCATCAAAATATTAATATTATTAAAGTTATCGCTGAAACTATCTCTAACTCTAATAAAAATAATATCCCTCAATTTATTATTAATCCTTCTATTCTTAAAAAAGATAAAATTTTTATTAAATCTATTACTAATTTTAATAATAATTATATGATTAAACAAATCGATGCTTTAAATAAAGTTAATGTTAAAACTTATGAACTTATTGATATTAAAAATAAATCTAATAAATAATTTTTTTTTCATAAATATTTTTTTTATTTTTTTTATTTTGTAATTTAAAATAAAATTTTATTTTTTTTTATTTTATAAAATAATTAATTATTAATTATAAATTATAAATTATAAAAAAAATAGATATAAAATAAAAATGCCTATAATATTTATATCATTAGAAGAAGAATTTATAAATAAAATAAAAAAATATAATTATGAAGGTTATGTTATGAAAATAGAAGATTATAAAATTAAAAGAAAAACTTATTATATTTCTCCTGCGAATAGTTTATGTTTTATGGATGGAGGAATTGATAAACCATTAAGTCAAATAATATTTCCTAATATTGAAATAGAAATTAAAAATATTCTTAAATCATTAAATATAAAAAATCTTTTAGGTCGTTATTATCTTCCTATTGGTTCTTCTATTATTATTAATAAAGATAATAATAAATCTTTATGTGTATCTCCTACAATGTTATTACCTCAAAATGTTTCTGGGACTAATAATGCTTATTATTGTGTTATGTCTTCTTTATATAATATTTTAATTAATAAAAAAGAAGATATTAATAATATTGATATTATTTTTACTTCTTTTTGTTGTGGTTATGGAAAAATGAAAATAGACACATCTATTAATCAAATATTAAAAGGTATTAATGATTTTTATAATTATAAACCTAAAATAATAAATGAAAATATAATTATTAATGAACCTAATTTATTTGAACAACCTAAATATTATCAAAATACTGAATTCTTTAATTTTGATTTAAATGATATCATTAAACCTTAATTTTTTTCTTTTTTATTTTTTATTTATTATAAAAAATAAATAAATAAAAATAAAAATAAAATAAATTAAAAAAAAATAAAATAAATTAAAAAAAAATAAAAAAAAAAAAGAATTAATCGAATTTATTTAAAATAGAAAGATTAATAAAATTATTAGAGATATTTTTTATATTTTTACAATAAATTACATTTAATTCTTTTAAATTAATAAGAGTTTTAGGGATAACAATATAATCATTATAAGATATTTCTAATTTTTTTAAATTAATAAAAGAATTAGGGATATTTTTAATATTATTACAATTATTTAATATTAGTTTTTTTAAATTAATAAAATTATTAGGAATTTCAATAATATTATTACAATTAATTAAAATTAATTTTTTTAAATTAATAAAAGTATTTGGTATTTTTTTTAAATTATTACAATTATTAATATATAATTCTTCTAAATTAATTAAAGTTTTAGATAAATATTTAATATTATCACAATTATTTAAATATAATTTTTTTAATTTATTTTTTTTTGGAATTTTTTTTATATTTTTACAAAATAATATTTTTAATGTTCTTAAATTCTTTAAATTTTTTAAATTATCTATATCTATTAAATTATCACATCTATTTATCTCTAAATCTCTTATATTTATAAATATATTTGGTATTATATTTATATTACAATTTTTAAATTTAATATCACTTACATTAATTAAAATATAAGTTTGATTTAATAAATTTTTTAATTTTACTTTTTTATTATTTATATTTATTTTTTTATTTAAATCTTTGAATAAAAAAATACAATCATTTATTTTTATTAATATTTTTTTATTTGTTTTTTCAATTGTTAAATTATCTATATTTATATATTCATTTTTCTCTTTTTTGATTTTATTATCAATCTTATTATTATTCTCATCTATGATATTATAATGCATAAAAATTTCATTAATTTAAAAATAATAATAAAAATATTAATTTTTTTTCTTTTCATTTTTTTTATTTTTTTTTATTTAATTTTTTAATAAATAAAAAAAATAATTTTAAAAATAAATAAAGAAATCTTTTTTAAAATAGGTAAAAATTCTCCATTCTATTCTAAATATAGAAAAAGAAAAATATTTAAGGAAATTTTTAAATTTATCACTTTCTAAAACTTTTATTAATTTATTTAATTCAATATCATTATAATCTTTTATATTAATTCCTATACATCCATTAGTTAATCCATATTTTCCTTCTTTATCAATAATAATTTTATTAATACCACTTTCACCAAATATAATTTTAGGTATATTAAAACCACATTTAGCATTATTTGAAGTATATTTATAAATAGGTCCATTTTTAGGTGTAGAATGTAATAATTCATATTTAAATTCTTTTGTTTTAATATTTGAAACATATTTTTGTCTTGGGTCATAATCACTTCTACTACAAACAATATTTAAATTATTTTTCTTTTTAAAATCAAAAATATTATTTATTAAATCTAATTTTCCATTTGGAATAAATAACCATTCATTACATTTAATTTTATATTCTTTTTTATCTATTCCATATATTATACTTTCTTTATTTTTTATATTTTTATCAATAATATACCAATCATATCTTGTCCCTGCATTAAAAGTTTTTAAACCATCTTTTATATCGTGTATAGATAAATAATTTAAATGATTATCTTTAGTCATTAAATTATATAAATTATATTTTAAACATTTTTCATCCATAGGTTTCCTCCATCCTGGAGGAGTTATAAAACTAAAATATTTATCATAATTATTTATAAATTTCTCTATAAATTTCTGGTATATTGTATTTCCTGAATTTTTTGTTCCTGAATTATAAGGTGGATTTCCTATTATTATATTATATTTTTTATCTTTTAATTCTAATGAATTACTACAATTTATATTACATTCTTTTCCAAATATTATTTTATATAAAAATACATTCTTCTCATTTATTTCATTAGCATATAACATTTCTTTTATTATTTTTTCTTTTGTATGTTTATATTTTCTTAATCTTTTAAATATTTCAATATGAAAATTACCCATACCACTACAAGGATCGAACCAAGTATAATTTTCTTCAAATATACTTCTATTATATCTTTTCTTATGTATTTCATCTAATTTATCTAATATTTCATTTATTAACCAAGGCGGTGTCATAACTTCACCAAATTTATTTCTTTCACAAATTTTATTTTTATTTATTTCTTCAATAAAATTATTTAATAAATTTAAATCATTTAATAAATTTTTATTTTTATATTTTTTAATTATATTTATAATATTTTCTTTTTTATTACTTTTATTTTTATTATTTTTATTATTTATTTTATTTTTATTATTTTTATTATTTTTCATTATAAATTTATAATATATTATATTAAAATATAAAAATTTATATGTAAAATTTATAATAAAATAAATTACTAATATTTATTTTTAAAAAAAAATATTTAATTTAAAATAAATAAAAATTATTTAAAAAATAATTTTAATAAATAAAAAATAAAAAAAATAATTTTAATAAATAAAAAATAAAAAAATAAAATTTAAAATTGATTAATGATATTTATTTCATTATTAGTAAAACCAATTAATTTATATAAATCATTAAAATTAGATAAATTATTGATATTTCTTATATCAGGGATATAATCAAAAATAAATTTTTCAATAAATTGTCCTCTATATTTTGTATTTAAAACAATAAAATTAATTAATTTTGTATTAAAATAATTATATAATAATTTTAAATTATTTTCATTATTATCAATAATATAATAATTATCATTACCACAAATATTATAACCAATATTATCAATATAACAATATTTTAAATTAGTTTTGTTCGCAAAAATAATTTTTTTATTTTTATGTTCTTCAATTATATCTTTTTTATTTATTTTTTTCATCATTATACCTTCATTTAATATATATGTATCAACACCATAATTTGATTTATCTATAATATCATTTAATTTAATTTTATTACCATTACCTTTAATTTTTTTATTTTTTAAATCAAATTTACCTATTTTTTCCGTAAAATTATATAATTTTTCAAATATTGAAAAATAACAAAATGTTAAATTCATATTTTCTTTTATATAATATTCTTCTTTATTATATATATTATGTCTTTTATCATTACTTTTAATTATTGTTTTTTCTTTTTCTTTATTTTCACTTTTATTTATTATAAACCAACTTAAAGGAATTTCAGCATTTATTTTTTCTTTTGAATATGAAGCATCCCATAATTCTAAATATTTTATTTTATATTTTGTTAAATAATGATTATTACTACTTAATTTAATCCAAGTTAAAGGATTTATACTTATTAACCAACCATTATTTTTTAAATTATTAATTGAAAAGTCAATAAATGAAGGCCAAATTGTTATATTCTTTTCAGTCTTACTTAATTTATCACCTTTCCAAGTTTTTATTCCACCGCTATTATATGGTGGATTTCCTAATATTACATCAAATTTATCTATATTCCATTTTTTTTTAATATCAAGTTTTAATGTATCACCTTCATTTATATTTGAATTTTTACCAAATATTAATTTTAATAAAAATATATTTTTTTTATTATATTCACTCATATATAACATTTCATTTAATATTTCTTCTTTTGTATGTTTATATTTTTTTAATCGTTTAAATAATTCAATCATAAATCTACCATTACCACAAGAATGATCAAACCATTTTAATTTTTCTTCAAAAATACTTTTATTATTTTCTTTTTTATAATTTTCATCTAATTTATCTAACATTTCATTTATTAACCAAGAAGGAGTTAAAACTTCTCCATTTTTTTCTCTTTCACAACTTTTTATAACTAAACATTCATTTATAAAATTATTTAATTCTTCAATATTATCAATTAATTTATTTATATTATATTTAATTTTTGATATATAATTATTTATATTTTCTAAATTATCTAAATTTTCTATTATTTCTATAAAATTATTTAGTAATTCTTTTTGTTCCCATATTGTTTCACATTGATTATTAAATATTTCTTTTAATGTATCATTATTTTTAATATATTTTAATATTTCTTTAAATTCTTTATCATTATTATCATATGTTAATATACAAGATAAAGGAATAATATAAGGTAAAATATCTTTTGTTAATTTCTTTTTTTCTATTAATTCATTTTTAATATTTTTAATTTCTTTTTCATTTATTTTTATTTTATCTTTTTTATTAATAGATGTTTTATTTATTATTTGTTTATCAATATTTTCATCATTAACTAATTCATATTTATTATTCATTTCTTTATTTATTTTTTTTATTTCTTTATCATCAATATTTTTTAATGTTTTTAAAAAATCAAAATTAATATTTAAATTTAAATTTTCATATGTATCTTCAATTAATTTTTTAAATATATTTAATTGATTTATTGGGTTTTCATTCCATTTATCTAAAATATTTTGTAATGATTTTTGACCATCAAATTTAAATGTTTTTAAATTTTCATCTATTTTAACCATTTTATTATTTATATCTTCATTTATTAATTTATCTATATCTAAATTAATCATATTATTATCTATCATATATTTTATTTTATCATCTATATTTAATTTATTTATATTTTCATCTTTATCATTATAATTTATAAATAATGATAATATCCTATTTATATTAAAATCAATTATAATACCTACTTTTTTATTTTTTTCTTCTGTTAAACATCTATATGTAGATTGTAAATATTTTGCATAACTTTCACTTTCATTTAAGAAAAATATAGTATTTATATGAGATAAACTTATCCCTCTTTGTAGCATTCCTCCTACTAAAATTAATAATCCAAATTTATTAGAATTAATTTTTATTTTTTTTTCTTGTTTCTTAATAAAATCTTTAATATTTATATTTTTAGATAATTTAATTTCATTTGTTTTATAATCTTCTTTTATATTATCATATTCAATTTCATATAAATAATAATTTTTTGAATTAAAAGTTAATATATCAAAATTTCTATAATAATTATTTTTAACTAATATTTTCACTAAATTTTTACTAATTAAATCTATATTATTTTCTGGTAAAAACCATAAATGAGTATATTTATTATCTTCTTGTTCATATATATCATATATTTTTTTTATTCTATTTATTATATCATTTGTTATATAATAATGTATAAAATATTTTATATCTTGTTCATATTCAAAATTATTTTTATTATTTAAACTAAATAATAAATTAAAATTAAATTCTAAATTATTTAATTTTATTTCTTTATAAATATCTTTATTAAATCTTGATGTTAAATATATTTGTTCTGGAGTTTTTGGATTATCTTTATGTAAATCATAATAATTATATAAAATAACTGTTGGATTTTTTATATTATATAAAGATTTATAATAAGTTCCGGTAAGATAAATATTTTGTGATTTTATAGAATATTTTTTTATTATATCTTTTGATAATTCGGATGTTCCGTGAAAATCGTGCTCATCAAATATTAATAAATTCGGTTCATAATCAAATTCTTTATAATTTATTTGTAGTAATTGTTTTGATATAATAATTATATTTTTATCTTTTAATTTAATATTTTTTAATTCTTTAGATGTTTCTATTTTTAATATATTAAAACTATCAAATTCATAATAATTATCATATATTTCATTCCATTGTTCTAATGTTTCTTTCGGGCAAGGAGTTATAATTAATATATCTTTTAATTTATCTTTATTTTTATTTATATATCCAGCAATAATATATGTTTTACCAGTTCGAGGACAAGCACCTAATAATATATTCTTATTATTATCTATTTTATTTATTAAATTAATTTGATAATCATATAATTTAAAATTTTGTTTATTTTTATTTTTTAACCATTCAAATGAAAAATTTTTATTAATATATTCTAACCATTCCTTTAAATCATTTATATCAAATATATAATCTATATTTATTATTTTCTTTAAAGTATTATTTTTGGAATTATTATATTTTTTTATAAATTCTTCTTTATTTTTAATAATTAATCCTATAATATATTTATCATTATATAGTTTTAAATCATCTAAATATGTTTTTATTTCACTTATATCATAATTATTTAAATCTTTTTCTTTATTAAAATATTTACAAGAAAAAAATATATATCTATCTTTATTCTTATGTTTTAATTTTATATCTATTAATCCATCTTCACAAGAATTTAATATTTTATTTTCCTCTAAATATTTATTTTTATTATTTATCTCTTTATAATCTTTATCTATTAAATTATAATTATCAAATACATTTAATAAAAAACATATCTTAAATAATTTCTCATATATATTTCCTTTTATATTATAATCTTTCTCTTTATCTATTATATCTAATATATTATTATATGTTAATACATTATATAATAAATCTTCTAATGTTTTATAACAATTCATTTATTTTTTAATAATTTTATTTATTATTTTTTTTATTATATTTTTTATATTATAATATTATTTATATTATATTTATTTATCATTTTTTAACATTTTTAATATTTTTATTTTTAAATATTTTTTAATTAATATTTTAAATTAATTTAAAATATATTTTTAATAAAAATTGAAAAAAAAATATAAAATATTTATATTAATATATTAATATTAATTTTTAAATTAAAAAAATTTAATTTTTATTTTTATTTTTGAATTTTTAATTTTTATTTTTATTAAATAAGTAATAATAAATAAAAATAAATGGAAGAAGAAAATTTTAAAACAGATGAAGATATATATGAATATTTAAAAAAGAAAAACACAGAATTAAAAATAATAAATTATAGAATAAAAAATATAAATAAATTTTGTAGGAATATAAAAAACAATAAATATTTAAAAAAAATTACAATAAATTTAAATAAAATTAATTTTGATGATTTTATTGAGATATTAAAAAATAATAAATTAGAAGAATTAGAATTAACATATACAAATATTAAAGATTTAAATAAATTATGTTATTATTTAAAAAAGAATACATCATTAAAGAAATTAAATTTAGAAAATAATAAAATAGAAAATATTGATAATTTATGTGAAATATTAAAATATAATCATACTTTAAAATCATTAAATTTAGGTATGAATAAAATAAAAAATATAGATAAATTATATGAATTAATAAAATATAATAAATTTATAGAATATTTAAATTTTAGTTCTTATCAAATAAAAGATATTAATAAATTTTATAATGCTTTAAATTATAATACATCTATTAAATATTTAACATTATGTAATAATAATATTTCTGATATTTCTGGTATTTGTAATTATTTAAAGAAAAATATATTAATTGATTTAAATTTAAGTTGTAATTATATTTCTAATTTTGATGATTTATTTGAAATATTAAAAACTAATACATCTTTAAAATATTTAAATTTAGGTAATAATAATATATCTAATATTAATATTTTATGTGATGCTTTAAAAATAAATAAATCATTAATACATTTAGAATTATATGAAAATAAATTTAAAGATTTATCTAAATTTTTTGATGTTTTAAAAATAAATGATACATTGAAAATTTTAAATTTATATGGGAATTATAATTGTAATATGGAAAATATTTTTGATGCATTAAAATTTAATAATTCTATTACTGATTTAAATATTAGTAGTTGTAATATTATTGATGTTGTTAAATTAAATCAAGCTTTAAAAGTTAATAAATCATTAATTAATTTATGTTTATATGGAAATAATATTGGTGATAATATTAATTTTATAAGTCAAGGAATTAAAATTAATTCAACTTTACAATCTTTAAATTTAAGTTTAAATGAAATTCATAATATTAAATATTTTTGTGAAAATCTAAAATATAATAAATCTTTAATTGATTTAGATTTATCAAGTAATGATATTGAAGATTTAAATATATTAAATGAAACTTTAAAATATAATTCTACTTTAAAAAATATTGATTTATCTGATATTGGTATTAAAAATATTAAAGATGTTTATGATATTTATAATCATATTAAAAATAAAAAATTTAAATTTACTGTTGATTTAAAATTTAATGATTTTGACCCTTATTTATTAAATTTTAATTATTTTAATTCTAATAATATTAATATAACTTTTTAATTTTTTATTTATTTAAAAATAAATAATATTATTAATTATAAAAAATAAAAAAATAAAAATAAAAAATTAAAATAATTTTTTTTGAAAAAAAATTTTTAAAATAAAATTAAAAATTTATAAATGAAAATTTATTTATATATTTTTAATAAAAATATAATTTTTATTTAATATATATTTTCTTTATTTATATTTATTTATATTTATTTATATAATAATCTATGATCTATAATCTATAATCTATTATTTATAATCTATAATCTATTATCTATAATCTATAATCTATAATATATAATCTATAATCTATAATCTATAATATTATATATAATATAATATCATATATAAACATAATATATTTATTTATAATAAATATAAATATTTAAATATTATAATTATATTATAAAAAAATTGAAAAAATTAAGAAATTGAAAATTACATAAAATAATAATAGCACTGCTTTCTTTGTTTTGTTTTGTTTCAAATGGATTACGTTGAACACAACTTTGATTTTTTCCGCACTAAGTGCTGGCACGAACGGATGGCCTCCGTTTTCTATGATAAACTCCTCCATTGTCCTAAACAATGGATAACGTCTTCGGATTTGGACCGTTTCTTCCAAATCATTCGGGAATGTGAAGAGATCAGACGCGCCTTCTTTATCGAGTTTCTTTTTTACATTGACACTCTTTCACCCAGAAATGTCAAATTTTTCGATAAAGAAATCGATCTTTTCATTCATTACGTTCCGGATGATGTTGTCGAAGAATACGAACACGTCGATCGTTGTTTGAAACGGTTTTTACCATCTAATTCGTTGGATGGTGAAATGTCTGATTCCGAATTGGATGAAGAATAAAACTATCTAATATCATATTAGATAGTGGTTTATCATATGTTAATGATAGCCTTTTTGGATCTTTTAGATCCCTGAGCCTTTTGGCTCCTGCGCCTTTTGCGCTTTTGGTATCTTCGGATGCCTCTTTTATCGCCTTTTGCTTACTATCGCCCTTATGGGTTTCCTATTTTATTTATTCTCCTATACATCTTTTTATCTTATTCTTTTTTATTATATTTTTATTTTATATTTTTATTAATTTATTAAAAATTTTTATAATTATTATTTTTTTAATTTAATATTTTATATTTTTATTAAATTATTAAAAATTTTTATAATTATTAAAATAATTAATGATTATTATTTTTTAATTTAATATTTTATTTTTTTATTATTTAAAATTTTAAATAATAAAATTAAAAAAATAATTTTAATAATTTATATTTTTCTTTTTATTATAATATTTAATATATTATAATATTTGATATATTATAATTAATTATAAATTTAATATATTTTAGATTATTTTATAAAAATAAAAATAAAAAAATAAATTGAAATAGGATTAATTAAAATAAAAAAAGTTATTCAATATCTCTAATATAAGAGATTTTATTTTTAATAAATTTATATTTAGTCATAAAATCATCATCATTAACACCGGAAACAGTCATATGATATTTTTTTTTATTAATTTTTTCGATAGAGATTTTAATATGTTTATTATTAAAATGTTCATAGATTTTTTCACTAATATAATCACATCTATCTTTAAGATTTAAAGGAAATTCATATAAAGGATGATTAGCAGGAATAATCAAATAAGTGGTGTTATCGGTAGAATATTTTTCTAAATCGATTAATTTTTCTTTAACCATATCACATAATTCATTTCGTTTATAAGATTTTTTAGTATCATAATCGATATCTAATTTTTTAAGAACTTTTTTAATATAATCATATTTATAAGAATTAAAACAGGTAGAACCTTTATAAGTTTGTAAACCGGATTCACGTTTTTTATTAGTTTTAATTTTAATACGTTCTCTTAATTTAAATACATCATTATTATCATCCGATTTAGATTTATTCATTTTATCAATACAACCAACAAAATCAGCTTCTTTTCGTTGTTGATAATAAGGCATAACAGTATCGAAATCATAAACATCGACATTATCTTTATTTTGGTAGATTTCATTATAACGAATTAATTGATTATTAAATTTCATAAATTCGAATAATTTAATATTAGAGTTATCATATTTAAAATCATAATTTTCCCGATAATACATAGGAATATTTTTATTTTCACCGAAAGGTTGATAAATATAATAACCGTTAATATAAATTAAATAACCAGGACGATTATATTTATCAGTAATAGTATCTTTAAAATTAATAAAATCGTTTTCAGTAATAGGTATTAAATCATCTAAAGCTTTATAAACATAATAAACATCAAATAAATTATCATCATTATATTTTAATTGAGTAAATTTAATAATATCTTCAAGAGTATAAATATATTTAAATAAGAATAAATTTTTAATAATATCTTTACATTTATTAATTTCATAAATTAAATTATATAAATTATAAGTAGTTTCATCGATTTCTTCATTAGGAACATCATTATAAGATTTAGTTATATCATTATAATATTTATCTAAATTTTTATCAGAACATTTATAATCACATTTACCGAATTCACAATTTGCAGGACAAAAAGATTTATTAGGATCTAAATTTAATTCTTCATAAGGTTTATCTAAATCAATAATTTGACAATCTTTTGTATTTTCAATTTGATACATATTATTATTTTCAGCTAAATTTAAACCACAATCGATCGCTTCTTCTTTTAAGATTTTTTCACATTTTTTAACTAATAATAATTTTTTTTCGGCCGCTTGATATAATCTTTCATCAATAGATATATTATTTGATATAATACAATATTTATATATATCAACTTTTGGATTAGGATTAATTTCGGAATAAGTATTATAATGAGAACATCTTCTAACACCTCGACCAATAACTTGATCTAATCTTGAAAAATTCCACCAAACATCTAATATATGAACTTCACCTACATTTTTTAAACTAAAACCTTCTGCTAAAACTCTTGAACCTAAAATAAATTTAATATATTTTCCTTGGTAATTATCTGGTCTATTAAATATATCTTCAATTATTTTTCGTGATTCATCTTGTCCACTTTCATCTTCACTTTCCATTTGTCCTGTTATAGATAAAAAACAACTGGGATAAAAATCGTGATTATTTTTTTTATTTTCGTGTTCGATATGTGTTTTTCCGCAATAATAACATTTAGTATAATCATTAACATAAGACATAGTTTTATTAATATTTTCATCAAATTCAATATAACCATTTTCAATTAAAACTTGTTTAAAGATTTTTATACCAAAATCAACTAAATTACAATATATAAATGCTGGTTTTGGTTGTTTATTATTTATTACTAAATTATTTAAATTTTTTAATGCTGTATAAAATTTTATTGAAAAATTCTTTAAATATTCTTCTCTCATAAATCTACCTCCTATTACTTTATTATTTATTAATTTTATTAATCCTAAATCTACATTCTTTAATCCTAAAAATTTACTTAATGCTTCATTATATTTTTTATCATTTAATTTTAATTTATTTATAACTTGTTCCCTTCCAAATTTACCTGATGTTCCTATTATTTCATCTTTCTCATCTAATAAAGGATATACAAAATTCGAATAATCCGCTGTCATTTTATCTATACCTTCATTATAATCATTTATATGTTCATCATATACTTTTTTTTGTATAGATATTGTTTTACACGGTATAATTTTTGTAAATTTTAAAGATTTTGGTATTTCTCCTATCTCATTTTTTACTGCAAATAAATATGGGTCTTCTCCTTTTATATATGATACATAACCCCTAACTAAATTCCGTAAATTTTCATCCCCTTTTGGTGCTAATTCTAAATTAAAATTAGAATTTCCTTTAAATATATCTGATTTCTGTATTTTATAATCTGGTCTTAATACTTCAAATATCTCTAATATTTCATCTGCTGAATTACTCATAGGTGTTCCGGTTAATAATAATACTTTTAAATTTTTTGATTTATTTATTATTTTTTTTACTGCTTCACCATATCCATTATTATTTCCTACTACATTATGCGCTTCATCAACTATTAATAATGTATTATTTAATTCTTCTATTTTATTAAAATGTTCTGTTCTTATATATTCATTATTTTCATCTTTTTTATATTTACCCTGTCCGTCTTCTGTTGTATTTCTTATTTTTTCACCTAAAACTTGTCTATAAAATGTTTTATAGGATATAATATTATAATATGAATTTATATTTTGTAATACTATATTTTTCTGTTTTTCATCATTATCAAAATCTTCATCATTTATTTCTTGTAAATATTTATTTTTTGTCCATATATATAACTCATTCCTCCAATTCTCTTTTAATGTCGGCCCTGGAACTAATATATATATCTTCGTATTATATTTTTCTACTGTTTCTTTAAATGTTTCTGCGATTGATATCGCTGCCGCTGTTTTTCCTGAACCTAAACCGTGAAATAATAATAATGATTTATAAGGTGTATCTGGATTTATTATTTGACTTAACATTATTTGATAATTCGAAAATGATGCTGTTTTCGGAAAACATTTTAAATCCCTATATTTCTTTAAATCTACATAATCATTAAATGCTGGATTATGTTTTATCCTATAATTATAAAATTCTTTCTTTAAATATATCTTACTTTGTATATGTTTATCATTCTGTTTTGGATAACTATAATCTTTATTAAATTCTTTCTTTAATTCATTAATATCCGTTTTTTCACTCATATTTATATTTTTTTTAAATTATATATTTATTTAATAAAAATCTTATTAATAAAAATTGATATATTTATTTTTATTTATTTATTATAAATATATTATATTATATATAGTTATTTTATTTTTTCTATGTCTATAGAAACTCCTAATAATTTACTTAATCTTATTAATCCTAAAATTAATATTACTTCTAATTCCTCTAATTCTTCTAATTCTTTAAATGATGATGATAATTTTATAAATGATTTTAATAAAAAAGAAATTAAAAAACATAAAATTGTATTAATTGATGATAATGAAGAAAATTTTGATAATAATGAAGAAGAAAATAATAAAGATAATATTATAATAAAAGATGATAATAAAAAAAATATATTAGAATTAAATAATATAAAAACAGAAACAGAAATAAAAACAGAAATAAATAAAGGAATAATAGAAGAAGGTGAAGAAGAGGAGAATATAGAGGAATATAAATTAAGTGGATTTATATTTTATGATGAATTTATAAAGAAATATCCAAATTATTTAAAGTTTGATCCAAATTTTCCAAATAGTATAAAAATAACAACATCGACATTAATAATAACATATCCATTAGAATTTAATATAAAAAATATAGCGGATAAAATAAAATTAAGTAATAATTTTATAGTAAGTATAAAATATGGGAATTCAACATCATATTATAGAACAATAAAGAAAGAAATAAAAAAAAAGGTATATTCAAAACAAAAGAAATTAAAAAATAAAAAAGAAAGAAAAAGAAAAAATTTTTATAATCACGTATCATTAGAAATTGATAATAAAAGAGAAGATATTAAATTAAATATTAAAATATTTCAAAATAAATCTTTACAAATTACTGGTTTAAAAAAATTATCCTGGTTATTTTGGGCTTTATATAATCTTTTTAATTATATGAATTTTAAATCTAATGATATTCTTTTCGCTTCACCTTTAGAAAATATACAATTAAATAAAATGGAAAAATTCTTTATTGTTATGTTTAATTGTATTTTTAATGTTAATTTTAAAATTAATCTTAATAATCTTTTTTATACTATTAAAAATAATTATAATTATAAAGTTCATTTCGATAGTGGTAAACACTGCGCTCTTAATATTACTTATAATTATGATTTAGGTAATAATAAATCTTGTGATGTTTCTGTTATTATCTATAATAATGGTAAAATCCTTATGAGTGCTAAAGAAAATTATGAAGTCGTTATGAAATGTTATAAAGATATTTCCTTATTATTATTTAATCATTATGATGATATTTTCTTAGAAAATTATATTATTAATAAAAATTCTATTACTAATTCTTCTATTAATGATACTTCTATTAATGATACTTCTATTAATGATTTTAATATTTCTGATTATGATAATAATAATGATGAAGAATATGATGATATAGATTTTGATGATAATGAAGAATAATATAAAAAAAATAAAAATAAAAAAAAAATAAAATAAAAATATTTTTTTTATAAATAAAAAAAAATAAAAAAAAAAAAAAATAAAATTTAAATAAAAATAAAAAA
>Ga0247610_10001139_pt1 | contig 33950 bp, 35 predicted proteins | sample 174DNAGHGhighgp2_FD_193483 | JGI IMG/M metagenome (GOLD analysis project Ga0247610, IMG submission 193483) | Sheep rumen microbial communities from Palmerston North, Manawatu-Wanganui, New Zealand - 1742 DNA GHGhigh gp2 | ecosystem: Host-associated > Mammals > Digestive system > Stomach > Rumen...
TGTTCCGCTGGGTTACCAGCGCCAATTATTTCGGCGAATGGGTGGAGTGGACGGGCTTCGCCATCCTTACCTGGTCGCTGTCCGGGGCCGTTTTCGCCCTGTGGACCTTCGCCAACCTGACGCCGCGGGCCGCCCGCATCTACGACCGGTACCGCCAGGAGTTTCCGGACCAGTTGGATACCGGCAGGACAAAACGTATGATTCCCTTTATTTTCTAGCATGTCTCCCATCGAATCCCCCATCTTTACGCCTGTGCAGATTGGCCCGGTGACCTTGCGCAACCGCATTATCCGGTCGGCCGCCTTCGAGAACATGGCCTACGGAAACAAGCCCTCGCAGGACTTGAAAGACTACCATGTGGCCGTTTCCCGCGGCGGCGTGGGCATGACCACGCTGGCCTACGCTTCGGTGAGCCGCAGCGGCCTTTCCTTCGACGGCCAACTATGGATGCGGGAAGAGATTGTGCCTGCCCTGAAAGAGATCACCGACGCCATCCACGCCCAGGGGGCCAAGGCCTCCATTCAACTGGGGCACTGCGGCAACATGACGCACCGTTCCACCTGCGGCTGTACGCCGGTGGGGGCGTCCACGGGCTTCAACCTCTATTCGCCCACGTTTGTCCGGGGGCTGCGCAGGGAGGAAATCGACGCGCTGGTGCACGACTTCGGCCATGCCGTGGAACTTGCCCGGCAGGCGGGCTTCGACTGCGTGGAAATCCATGCGGGACACGGCTATCTCATCAGCCAGTTCCTCTCGCCCTACACCAACCACCGCCACGACGAGTACGGCGGCTCGCTGGAGAACCGGATGCGCTTTATGAAAAAAGTGATCCGGCGCGTCATGGAAGCGGCCCGTGACGACATGGGGGTCGTGGTGAAGATGAACATGTACGACGGCTTCCGGAGCGGCATGCAGCGCGAGGAGTGCCTGGAAGTGGCCCGCGAACTGGAGCGGCTGGGGGTGCATGCCCTCGTTTTGTCGGCCGGGTTTGTGAGCAAGGCGCCCATGGCGGTGATGCGCGGGGCCATGCCGCTGAAAACCCTGGCGTACTACATGGACCGGCGAAAATTCTGGTGGCTCAAAGCGCTGGTGCGCGGTTTCGGCCGCCTGATGATTCCCACCGTCCCGTACCGGGACGCGTATTTCCTGGACGATGCCAAAGCCTTCCGGGCGGCGGTAAAACTGCCTCTCATCTACGTGGGAGGCATGGTGTCCCGCTCCGGTATGGAATCCGTGCTGGAGGCGGGCTTCGACGCCCTGCAGATGGCCCGGGCGCTGGTGCGGGACACGGACTTTGTGAACAAGTTGCAGCGCGGCGAGGTGGAGCGCAGCGAATGCCGGCATTCCAATTACTGCATCGGCCGCATGTACACGCTGGAAATGCGTTGCAACCACTGTGTCGAAAACCTGCCGCCTTCCTTGCAGGAGGAGGTGGAAAAAGCGGAAAAACGATGGTCGCATTAATTACAGGGGGCAGTTCCGGCATGGGGCTGGAGTTTGCCCGGCAACTGGCCGGAAAAGGCTATGACCTGCTGCTGGTGAGTAACCGGGAGGAGGAACTCTCTGCCGCCGTGGCCGCCCTGTCCGGGCAGTTCCCCGTGAAGGTGGAGGGGCATTTTCAGGACCTCGCCCTGCCGGATGCGGCCGATGCGCTGTTCGGCTGGTGCCGGGCGCAGGGGCTGCTGCCGGACATCCTTGTCAACAACGCCGGCATGTTTTTCTTCAAGGAGTTGGACGGGGCCGATCTGGACCGCGCACAGGCCATGCTCAACCTGCATGTGACCACGGTCACCCGGCTGAGCATCCTGTTCGGCGAGGCGATGAAACGGCGGGGAAGCGGGCATATCCTCATCGTCTCTTCCATGGCGGCGCGCCTTCCGGTCCCCGGCATCACCCTTTATGCGGCCACCAAAGCCTATTTGAGGAGTTTCGGCCGCTCGTTTTCCTATGAACTTCGGCCGTATGGGGTGGGCGTGACCACCGTCTGTCCGGCCGCCGTCGCCACTCCGCTGTACAGGCTGAAACCCGAACTGATGGATATCGGCGTGAAAATCCGCCTCATCCATACCCCGGCATGGCTGGTGAGGCGCAGCCTGCGGGCCATGTTCCACCGCCGCCGGGTGGTGAGCCCGTCCCTGATGAATGACTGGCTCCCGCTGCTCATCGCCCTGCTTCCCGCCCCGCTGGTGCAGTGGATTTGGGAAAAAACGACAAAAAACCGTAAATTCGCAAAATGAAAAAGACACTGCTGATAACCTTTATGATGGGCATGGGCGCGCTTGCCCTGGCCCAGCCGGCCGGCCGGCAATTATGGAACGATGCCTGGACCTTCTCGAAAGACGGGGCAACCCGTACGCTGAACCTTCCGCACGACTGGGGCGTGGAGCAGCCGTTCGTGCAGGAGAACCCCGGCGAAACCGGCAAACTGGCCTGGTGGGGAAGGGCGGTTTACAGCAAGGTCCTCCAGGTGGAAAGCCTGGAAAAGGACTACCGCCTGGAGGTGGACGGCGCTTTCTCCAACGCCCGGGTCTATGTGAACGGAGAGGAGGCCGGCGGCTGGCCCTACGGTTACGCCTCCTGGGCGCTGACCCTGAATCCCTGGCTCAGGACGGGGGACAATACCATTGAAATCAAATTGGACAACAAGCCGGAGAGTTCCCGCTGGTATCCCGGGGGCGGCATCTACCGCAACGTCTGGCTCACCACTACCGAAAAGACGGCCGTGGACCATTGGGGCTCGTATATCACCACCGAGGCCGAAGGCGGCCGGGCCCGGGTGAACCTTCGCCTCACCCTCAAGACCGACCGGCCCCGGCAGGCTGTCGTCTGCACGGAAATCCTCCGGGACGGCGCCGTGGTGGCCCGGGCCCGGAAACAGGTGCAGGTTTACGACGGCTGCCCTGTGGATCAAACCTTCCTCCTGGAGAATCCGCTGTACTGGTCACCCGACTCTCCCTCCCTCTATGTGGCCCGGACCACCGTGTCGGCCGGGGACGGAAAGGCCGATACGTACGACACCGTCTTCGGCATCCGCAGCAGCGAGTGGAAGCCGGACGGCTATTACCTCAACGGCGCCAAGACCTTCCTCAGGGGCGTGTGCCTGCATCATGACGCCGGTGCCCTGGGCGCCGTGTGGAACGAGGATGCCTGGGTGCGCAGGCTCCTGAAACTCAAAGAGATGGGCTGCAATGCCATCCGCACCAGCCACAATCCTCCGGCCCCGGAACTGCTGGACCTCTGCGACCGCATGGGCTTCCTGGTCCTGGACGAACTCACCGACACCTGGACCTGGCCCAAGAAGGAAAACGGCTATGCCACCCTCTTTGCCGACTGGGCGGAGAAGGACCTTGCGGCCATGATCCGCCGCGACCGCAACCACCCTTCGGTGATTGCCTGGAGCATCGGCAACGAATGCGGCGAGCAAGGGGACAGCACGCGCTGGTGGATTCCCCGGATGCTCACCGACATCTGCCACCGCGAAGACCCCACCCGGCCCACGACGGCCGGCAACGACAACCCCTGGGCGGCCTCGCAGCCCTATGCCGCCACCCTGGACGTGTACGGTTTCAATTACAAGCCGCACCTGTATGCCGCCTTCCGCGACGCCCACCCCGACCAGCCTTTCTACGGCTCGGAAACGGCCTCCTGCATCTCTACACGCGGGTATTACCGCTTCCCGGTAGAGCAGGAAAAGGGCAAGGGCTGGGACATGAATCCTCCCTTCCAGGTGAGTTCCTACGACCTGTATGCCCCCGGCTGGGCCTCCAAGCCGGATTACGAGTGGCAGTATGAGGACCAGGTGCCCGAATGCGCCGGAGAATTCGTCTGGACGGGCTATGACTACATCGGCGAACCCACCCCTTTCAATATGGACCCTTCCGTCTTCACCAATTTCCACACGGAGGAGGAGAGGCAGGCCTATCGCAAGATGGTGGAAAGTTGGGGACAGGTCATCAGCGACGTTCCGCTGCCCTCCCGCAGTTCCTACTTCGGCATCATGGACCTGGCCGGCTTCCCCAAGGACCGTTTCTGGCTGTACCAGGCGCGCTGGCGGGCCAACCTTCCCATGGCACACATCCTTCCGCACTGGACCTGGCCCGGCCGGGAAGGGCAGGTGACCCCGGTGCATGTGTACACCTCCGGCGACGAGGCCGAACTCTTCGTGAACGGCGTCTCCCAGGGCCGCAAGGCCAAGGAAGGCTACCGCATTGTCTGGGACCAGGTGGTGTACGAGCCGGGCACGGTGGAGGTGGTCGCCTACCGGAACGGGCGCGAATGGGCCCGTGACAAGGTGGTCACCGCCGGCAGGGCTGTCAAGTTGAGTGCAAGCGTTGATTATGCCGGGACCGATCTCACCTATGTGACGGTGGATGTGCTGGACCGCAAGGGCACCCTGGTGCCGGACGCCGCCAATGAACTGTCCTTCAGCGTGAAAGGCCCTGCCGTAGTGCTGGCGACCGACGCCGGAGACCCCACGTCTTTCGTCTCTTTCCGCAGTCCCGCGCTGCCCGCCTTCCACGGCAAGGCATCGGCCGTCATCCGCCGCACGGGCAGCGGCCCTGTCACCGTTACCGTAAAGGCCAAAGGGCTTAGGACGGCAACACTGACGCTGTAAGCGGGGCCTGTTCAAAACTTTGTTAATTAAATTATTTTTCTTATCTTTGCAGCCCATTTTGCGGATACATAAGAGCCGTGAAATGGGCTGTAACTATAATTTATTTATTAACAAACATTTATGCCTACAATTCAACAACTTGTCCGTAAAGGACGCGAGCAGCTCGAGGTAAAGAGCAAGTCTCGTGCGTTGGATGCTTGCCCTCAGAAGCGTGGCGTGTGTCTTCGTGTTTACACGACGACCCCTAAAAAGCCGAACTCCGCTATGCGTAAGGTAGCCCGTGTTCGTCTTTCCAACGCCAAAGAGGTCAACGCCTACATCCCGGGCGAAGGCCACAACCTCCAGGAACACAGCATCGTGCTGGTCCGCGGCGGTCGTGTAAAGGACCTTCCGGGTGTTCGTTACCACATCCTTAGAGGAGCTTTGGATACCGCCGGCGTGGATGGACGTACCCAGTCCCGTTCACTCTATGGCGCAAAACGTCCTAAGAAATCTAAGAAGTAATTTTTATCACCTTTAATTCTTTTTCAAAATGAGAAAAGCGAAGCCTAAAAAGAGGATTCTACTTCCTGATCCTAAGTTTCACGATGTGGAAGTTACCCGTTTCGTGAACAATCTTATGCTGCAGGGGAAGAAGAGTATCGCGTATTCTATCTTTTATGATGCCATCGACATGGTGGGCGAGAAGATGAAAGATTCTGACAAGGCTCCTCTGGATATTTGGAAGACCGCACTCGAGAACGTGACCCCTCAGATCGAGGTTAAGTCCCGTCGTATCGGTGGCGCAAACTTCCAGGTGCCCACCGAGTTACGTCCGGAGCGTAAAGTTTCCGTGGCTATGAAGAACCTGATTCAGTTTGCCCGTAAACGTTCCGGCCACTCGATGGCAGAAAAACTTTGCGCAGAGATTGTCGCCGCTTACAACAACGAAGGTGGCGCCTTCAAGCGTAAAGAGGATATGCACAGAATGGCCGAGGCCAACAAGGCCTTTGCACACTTCCGTTTCTAAACTGCATGCTAAATGGCAAAGAGAGATCTTAAATTCACACGCAACATCGGCATCATGGCCCATATTGATGCCGGTAAGACCACCACATCCGAACGCATCCTGTTTTATACCGGGAAGACGCACAAGATTGGCGAGGTTCACGAAGGTGCTGCCACCATGGACTGGATGGTCCAGGAGCAGGAGCGCGGTATCACCATCACTTCTGCTGCTACCACCGCCTTCTGGCATTACAACGGTGAAACTTACCAGATCAACCTGATCGACACTCCCGGTCACGTAGACTTTACCGTAGAGGTAGAGCGCAGCCTGCGCGTGCTGGATGGCACCGTGGCCACTTTCTGCGCTGTGGGCCGCGTACAGCCTCAGTCAGAGACTGTATGGCGTCAGGCAGACAAGTACGGCGTGCCTAAGATCGCGTATGTGAACAAGATGGACCGTGTTGGTGCAGACTTCCTCGCTTGCGTAGAGGAAATCAAGACCAAGCTCGGTGCCACCGCCGTTCCCATCTGCCTCCCCATCGGCGCCGAAGACAAGTTCGACGGCATCGTGGACCTCATCGACATGAAGGCTATCTATTACAACGGCTCCGAGGACCTCGTGAACTATCGCGAAGGCGATATCCCCGAGAACCTCAAGGGAGAAGCCGCCCGCTGGCGTGACATCCTCCTGGAAACTGCCGCCGAGTGCGATGAGACCCTGATGGAGAAGTATTTCGAGGATCCCGACTCCCTTACCAAGGAGGAAATCATCGCCGCTATCCGCAAGGGTACCATTGCTATGCAAATCGTCCCTGCCTGCTGCGGTTCTTCCTTCAAGAACAAGGGTGTCCAGTTCCTCCTGGATGCCGTGATGAGGTATCTGCCTTCTCCGCTGGACAAGGGAGCCGTCAAGGGCGTCAACCCCCGCACCGGTGACGAAATCACCCGCAAACCTTCCGCCGACGAACCTTTCTGCGCTCTGGTGTTCAAGATTGCCACAGATCCTTTTGTGGGCCGTCTTGCCTTCCTGCGCGCATACAGCGGCCGTCTGGACGCCGGTTCCTACGTGTACAACACGCGCACCGGTAAGAAGGAGCGTGTAGCCCGTCTGTATCAGATGCACTCCAACCACCAGAACCCCATCGAGTTCGTGGAGGCCGGTGACATCTGCGCCGCCGTCGGTTTCAAGGACCTGCGCACCGGTGATACCGTGTGCCTGGAGGAGAAACCCATCACGCTGGAATCCATGGAATTCCCGGATCCCGTGATCGGTATCGCAGTAGAGCCCAAGACTCAGAAAGACCTGGACAAGTTGGGTATCGCCCTGGCCAAGCTGGCCGAGGAAGATCCCACCTTCACCGTGAAGTCGGACCACGAGACCGGCCAGACCGTTATCAGCGGTATGGGCGAGCTCCATCTGGACATCATCGTAGACCGTCTGCGTCGCGAATTCGGCGTAGATATCAACCAGGGCGCCCCTCAGGTGAACTACAAAGAGGCCATCACCTCCAGCTTCCAGCTGCGTGAGGTCTTCAAGAAGCAAACCGGTGGCCGCGGTAAGTTCGCAGACATCATCGTTAACGTCTCTCCTGCCGACGAAGGCGTACAGGGTCTTCAGTTCATCAATTCGGTCAAGGGTGGCAACATCCCCAAGGAATTCATCCCGTGCATTGAGAAGGGCTTTACCTCCGCAATGGCCAACGGTGTTCTCGCCGGTTACGAGGTGCCTTCCCTGAAGGTTGAGGTCATCGACGGTAGCTATCACCCTGTGGACTCCGATCAGCTCTCTTTCGAGCTCGCCGCCCGCATGGCTTTCCGTCACGCCTGTCCTAAGTGTCATCCCGTTCTCATGGAGCCCATCATGAGCCTGGAGGTTGTTACCCCCGAGGACTACATGGGCGACATCGTGGGAGACCTGAACCGCCGCCGCGGCCAGATTGTGGCTATGGACTCTACCGCCAATGGAGCACGCATCGTCAAGGCATTCGTTCCGCTCTCCGAGCAGTTCGGTTACGTCACTGTGCTGCGCACGCTGTCTTCCGGCCGCGCCACCAGCACCATGACCTTCGACCACTACGCCGAAGTCCCCGCCGCCCTGGCTAAGGACATCGTGGAGAAGAGCGGTTACCGTGTGACTGACGACGAGTAAAATTTAGCAAAGTAAAAAAGTAATTGATATGAGCCAGAAAATCAGAATCAAGCTTAAATCCTTCGATCACATGCTGGTGGACAAGTCTGCTGCTAAGATCGTTGATACAGTGAAGGCTACGGGTGCAAAGGTTGTCGGTCCCATTCCGCTTCCTACCAACAAGAAGATCTTCACTGTGAACCGCTCCACCTTCGTGAACAAGAAGAGCCGCGAGCAGTTCGAACTGGACTCCTATGTCCGTCTCATCGACATCGACGAGTCCAACGCCAAGACCGTTGACGCCCTCATGAAGCTGGAGCTTCCCTCCGGTGTCGAGGTCGAGATCAAAGTGTGAGGCTAGAACCTAAATTATTGTAAAGCAGTCCTTTCGGGGACTGCTTTCTTGGCCCCATAGCTCAGCGGTTAGAGCAGCGGACTCATAATCCGTGGGTCGCAGGTTCAAATCCTGCTGGGGCCACTCAAGACCCGCCATCCGGCGGGTTTTTTCGTGCCCCTTCGGGGATTTGAACCCCTTTGTCACGTTACCCCCTCTTTGTATTCATTTTTCAATTATCTTTGTACCTGCATATGCAAAACAAGGATATCATTGCGCTTATAAAGCAGGAGGTGAAACCGGCACTGGGGTGCACGGAGCCTATTGCTGTGGCGTTGGCGGTGGCCAAGGCCGTGGAGATTATCTGTGAAAACTGTGACTGCCAGGGAAGCTGGCGGCTCACGGCCGATTTTCGGCTGGATATTGCTGTGAGTGGCAATATCCTCAAGAACGGGATGGGCGTGGGGATTCCCGGCACAGGCATGGTGGGCCTTCCCGTGGCGGCGGCTTTGGGTGCTGTCTGCGGAGAATCGGCCCGGGGCCTGGAGGTGCTCAAGGGACTTACGCCCGAGGCGGTTCAGCGGGCCAAGCAGTTGGTGGCCGATGGCTGTGTGCACATTCAGGTGGCCGAAACCGAGCACCTGCTGTACGTAAAGGCCACGGTAAGCATCGACGGCAAGGCCATGGCCAGTGCCGAAGTGGCGCCGCATGCCTACGCCGTCATCGAGGACGACCACGACCGCATCGTGGAAACCAGTTATGCCGACAAAATCCTCATGAGCTCCGAGAGCGCTGCCCTGGCCAAGGAAAGCCGGAGTCCGGAATACGACCTTACCGTGAAGGATATCTACGAGTTTGCCTGCAAGGCCCCTTACAAGGACATCGCTTTTATTCTGGAAGACCGTACCTACAACTATGCCCTGGCCATGGAAGGCCTGCTGGGAGACTATGGTCTCCAGGTAGGAAAAACTATCCGGGAAAACCAGCAGGAAGTGTTTGGAGACGATTTCCTGAGCTATGCCATGGGCCTCACGGCCGCAGCTTCCGATGCCCGTATGGCGGGATGTACGCTGCCGGCTATGAGCAACAGCGGCAGCGGGAACCAGGGCATCACTGTTAGCATGCCTGTCATTGCCTATGCCCTTAAATATAAGGTAGACGACCAGCGGCTGGCCCGGGCCTTGATCCTGAGTAACCTGGTGGCCATCCATATCAAGCATTATCTGGGTAAGCTTAGCGCGCTTTGCGGCTGCGTGGTGGCCTCCACCGGCAGTGCCTGCGGCATTGTTTACCTGCAGAACGGTGGTTACAATGAGATCTGTTCGGCCATCAAGAACATGGCCGGAAACATCACCGGCATGGTTTGCGACGGTGCCAAGGTGGGTTGCGCCATGAAAGTGGCATCGGGTGTTTCCTGCGCTGTGCAAAGTGCGGTCCTGGCCCTGCGGGGCACCTGCATCCCTTCCACGGATGGCATCATCGAGGACGACGTGGAGAAGACCATCCAAAACATTGGAACCATCGGGAGTGCGGGTATGAAGACTACCGACAAGATGATTTTGGATATTATGCTATGTAAATAAAGTAGTTTAAAAAATGTTTTATTAGGTCGGCCCGTAAGGACCGACCTTTTTTTGCTCTACTGACAGGAATTGATTAGCTCACGTCGGCGCGAGCCATGGCATCCTTGTAGTACTTCTGGTCCACGAAGACGTCTTCCTTGTAAGGATTGATGTGGCGTTTCCTGGAGATGCTCACGATCCAGCACAGGGCCAGGATATTGGTTACCAGGGCCAGGGCGCTGATGACAAGCATCATGGTGGGATTGGCCGCCACCACGGAAGGATCTACGGTAGTGCCTACGACGGCAGCTTCACCGCCGGCAGCGGCATAGAGCTGCTCGATGGTGGCAGTGCCTTCAGGATAAAGCACGGGCAGGGTAGCCCAGCTGTACCACTGACGGCCGTCCTTGAAGGTCTCCTGGAACAGGGGGAATACCTGGGCGAACATGCACCAGATGGCCAGGGTGTTGGCGCGGTTCTGGATCCAGCCGCCACGGTTCCACAGGAGGGCAGCCACGGTGGGGGCCAGCAACAGGGCAACGCCGCAGTACCAGCTGTGCGTAGGCAGGCAGTTGTAGGTGTAGGCGAAGTTCCAGATGTCGTAGATGACAATGTAGACCCAGGTCATATCGGCCCAGATCATGTCCTGCTTGTTCTTGGAGGGATACACGCTCCACCAGGCGGTCATACAGAAGATGTTGATGATACCGGCGACGCCGTTGAACACATTGTGCCAGCCGCCGTACTGCCATACGCCTTCGGAGGTGAGCCACCACTTGTTCCAGCCCATAGCGGCGCTCTCGAAGTCGGAAGCGCAGGCAATGAGGATGTTGATAGCTACGATGATGAACGGGAAGGGCTTGAACCAGTGCTTGGCACCAATGCCCCACTTGTACTTGATCATCATGAAGCCGATACAGCCGGCGGTTGCCGCATACAGCTTGGCATAGTGGAACCAGCCCTGCATGTATACATGGGTCTGGTTTTCCAGAGCCCACTGGGCACCGGACTTCACGCCGAACAGGATGGCCAGGAAGTAGGCGGTCAGGGCCAGCGGGATAACCAGGAAGGTGATAATGCCGCCGAGTTTGGTACGGCGTGCAAACTCATTGAAAAGAATCAGGCCCACAAGGACCACGATGAGCATAAGCCACTGGGACAGGGCGTTTGCTCCATAAACTTGGAAAAACATAAAGTTATAGTTTTAGTGGTTATTTGTCATTCTGAGCGTAGCGAAGAATCTTTTTTTCTTTGATGAGCGCGTAGATGAGCCATACCAAGGTAATGGCCACGCTCATGGGAACGCCTACCTTGAGCATCTCCATCGGGGTCCAGGCAAAGAGTTCACCGTTCACGGCGTGATCTACGATAAGCATGACGGAGCCGCCCCACAGCATCATTTCCAGCGATGCCAGGTTTCGGCCCAGAAAGCCGGTCTTCCATCCGGCCTTGCGGCAGATGCTGGTGGCAGCTGCCTGCACAAGGGGTACAATGTAACAACTCATACTTCTATTTCTTTAATTTCAACTTCATTTCCATGTAATAAATAGGTGTGCTCACTGCCGCAGTGCGGGCAAATCTTCCCGTGCTCCACCGTGGGAAACTCCTGACCGCAGTCCTCGCAGTAGGTGACTGCCGGAATGATGTTGCATTTGAGCTCGCAGCCCTTGAGTAAGTCCTCGCGGTCGGCGGCCCATCTCCAGCAGTCCTGTAAGTAATCCGGGACGATGGTGGATACCTCTCCGATATTCATCACTACCCCGTACACGTGCTCCACGGCATTCTCCAGCGCCGCCTTCTTGACGTCACGGATGATATAGAACACGATACCCAGTTCATGCACGGCTATTATTTCTTCTTAAACAGGATCTTACCGGTACGTTTGACCATATACGGCAGGATACCGCTGAACTTGTCCTCCGAGGTGCGCATGACGCTGGCTTCCGGATTCACGCGGTGCAGGTGGATGGCGTCAAAGCCGCACTTGGTGGTGCATACACCGCAGCCGATACAGCGGTTTTCGTCTACCACCGAGGCGCCGCAGGAAAGGCAGCGGGCCGTTTCCTTCCTCACCTGTTCCTCCGTGAGCGTACCGTGATACTCGGCGAACTTGCTCTTTACGGGCACCACGCCGGGCGCCTGACGGGAGCCGTTGTCGTAGCTTTCCACCAGGATGTCCTGCTTGTCCAGCTCAATGAAGTCCCGACGGTTGCGGCCGATGGTCATGTGCCCGCCCTGCACATAGCGGTGCAGGCTTTCGGCGGCTTCCTTGCCGGCGGCGATGGCGTCGATGGCGAACTTGGGACCGGTGAAGCAGTCGCCGCCCACGAAGATGTCAGGCTCGGCCGTCTGGTAGGTGAGTTTGTCGGCCACGGGGTACACCCCGCGGATGAATTCCACCTTGGTATCCTTGAGCAGGTCCTTCAGGATAACGGTCTGGCCGATGGCAAAGATGACCATGTCGGCCTCCAGCGTCACAAGCTGGGATTCGTCGTATTCTGGAGCAAACTTATGTTCGGCATTGAAGACAGAGGTGCATTTCTTGAACACGATGCCTTCCACCTTGTCCTTGCCCAGCACTTCCTTCGGGCCCCAGCCGGGGTTCAGCACCACGCCGTCTTCGCGGGCTTCGGTGCGCTCTTCCAGGGAAGCGGGCATGATATCTTCGGTTTCCAGGGAAAGCATGGTTACCTCGGAGGCACCGCTGCGCTTGGCTACGCGGGCCGCGTCGATGGCCACGTTGCCGCCGCCCACGACCACAACCTTGCCTTTAACCTTTTTCTTGCCGCAGTTGGCGTCGTGCAGGAATTCGATGGCGGTTGTGGTGCCCTTCAGCGTTTCGCCGGGGATGCCGGGCAGGCGTCCGCCCTGGCAGCCGATGGCCACGTAGAAGGCCTTGTAACCTTCCTCGCGCAGTTGTGCAAGGGTGACATCCTTGCCAACCTCCACGCCGGTGCGCACCTCTACGCCAATCTCCTTCATGATATCAATCTCGGCCTTGATTACCTCCTTGTCCAGCTTGTAGGAAGGGATGCCGTAGCGCAGCATGCCGCCGGGCTCTTCGTTCTTCTCGAACACGGTGGGCCGATATCCCATGGTAGCCAGGTAGTTGGCGCAGCTCATGCCGGCGGGGCCGCCGCCGATGATGGCGATCTTCTCCTCCCAGCGTTCCTGAACGTTGGAGCAGATGTTCACCTCCGGCACAAAGCGGGTCTCGGCGTTGAGGTCCAGGTCGGCCAGGAACTTCTTGACTTCGTCGATGGCGATGGGCCGGTCGATGGTGCCGCGGGTGCAGGCGTCCTCGCAGCGGCGGTTGCAGATGCGGCCGCACACGGCGGGGAAAGGATTCTCCCGCTTGATGAGCTCCAGGGCCTCCTGGTACTTGCCCTGTGCGGCTTTCTTGAGGTAGCCCTGAACGGCGATGTGGGCCGGACAGGCGGTCTTGCAGGGGGCGGTACCGGTGGGATAGCAGTTGATGCGGTTGCGGTCCCGGTAGTCTTCGCTCCACTTTTCCGGGCCCCACTTGGCAGCGTCCGGCAGCTCCTGCTTGGGATAGGTCTGCGGACCGCTCTTGGTGCACAGCTTCTGGCCCAGTTTCACGGCGCCGGCAGGGCAGTATTCCACACAGCGGCCGCAGGCCACGCAGTTCTTGGGATCTACCTCGGCCACATAGGCGCTGCGGCTCATATTGGGCGTATTGAAAAGCTGCGATGTGCGCAGTGCATTGCAAATCTTGACGTTGCAGTTGCAGATGGCGAAGATTTTTCCCTCGCCGTCAATATTGGTCACCTGGTGCACAAAGCCGTGGTCTTCGGCCTTTTGGAGGATGGCCATGGCTTCGTCATAGGTGATGTAGTGGCCGCGGCCGGTTTCGGCCAGATAGTCGGCCATATCTCCCACGCCTATACACCAGTCGCGGTAGTCGTCGGCACAGCCTTCGTCCAGTTTCTTGCGGCCGTAGCGGCAGCTGCAGATACCCACGCCCAGGTGTCCCTCATAGCGCTTGAGCCAATAGGAAATGTGCTCAATGTCAATGGATTCATTCTCCATGGAAATGGCTTTCTCCACGGGAATCACATGCATGCCAATGCCGCTGCCGCCCATGGGAATCATGGGAGTAATCTTTTCCAGCGGCAGGAAAGTCATACGCTCGAAGAACATGGCCAGCTCCGGATGCTTGTCCATGAGTTCCACGTTCATGTTGGTGTATTCGGCGCTTCCCGGAACGAACATGGGTACCCAGTAAATGCGGGCTTCGCGTTCGAAGGAAGTGCCGGGAACGGGACCGTCCTTCGTGTACTTGTCTCCGTAGTCGTACTCCAACATGCCAAACCAGGCCAGTTTGTCCAGCAGGTCGTCGAAGGATTTATCGTCCGGGGTGTAATGCTTCTCTGCATTCCACTGGTGCAGCTCCTGGTACGTATGATGCTCCCGCACTTTGAAGAAGTTGCCGGGCAGCATATCCAGCAGCAGGTCCAGGGAGGCCTCCCGGGTCACGGGATCCATCTCGTCTTCAAAGATACAGGCCAGGCCCCAGTACTCCGGGGCGTCGGTATCCATCTTGATCTTTCCGGGGATACGGTCCGTGACGTGGCGCACGAATTTTAACAGCTTTGGATTGGGATTTTTATCCCCTTTGTGCTTGGGGATAAACTTGTTGGACATCTCAGGCATAGACTATCGGTTTTTCCAGTTTCTTACTTCTTCCAGCAACCACCGGGCAAGGACGTCCACGCCCTCGCCGGTCTTGGCGCAGATGGGGATTACCTGTGCCTGGGGGTTGCGCATGTGCACGTACTCCTTGCACTTCTCCAGGTCGAAGTCGAAGTAGGGGAGCACGTCCATCTTGTTAATGACCACCATGTCGCAGATGGAGAACATCAGCGGGTATTTCAGGGGTTTGTCGTGGCCTTCGGGCACGCTCAGGATCATGGCGTTGCGGCAGCTGCCGGTGTCGAACTCGGCGGGGCACACCAAGTTGCCCACGTTCTCCAGGATTACCAGGTCTACGTTGGCCAGGGACACATTGTCCAGGCCCTGGCGCGTCATCTCGGCATCCAGGTGGCACATGCCGCCCGTATGCAGCTGGATGGATTCCACCCCGGTGGCTTCCTTGATTTTGACGGCGTCCACGTCGGAGTCGATATCGGCCTCCATCACCGCCACGCGGATCTGGTCCTTGATGCGGTTAATGAGTTGAATGAGGGTAGTGGTTTTGCCGCTTCCCGGCGACGACATCAGGTTAAGCAGATACACGCCGCGGCGTTTGAGTTCGCAGCGCAGCGCATCTGCATCCCTGTCGTTGTCTTCGAAGATACTTTTCTTGATCTCGATGACTTTAACATCATCCATAGCAGGTTACAGGTCTTAGTGTTACTTCTGTCCTGCTAAGATACGAATAATTTGTCAAAAAAGATACAATTTACACCAGCGACAGCGCCACGTCCATCATATTGGTGAAGGTGGTCTTGCGCTGCTCGGCGGTAGTGGCTTCGCCGGTAAGGATGTGATCGCTTACCGTGAGGATGCCCAGGGCCCTGTTGCCGCTGCGGGCGGCGTTCATGTACAGGGCGGCTACTTCCATCTCTACGGCCAGGACGCCCATATTGATCCAGCCTTGGGTGTTGGGATTCTCGCGGTAGAAGATGTCGGACGATACCACATTTCCCACTTTGAAGTTTACGTTCATGGCCCGGCAGGTCTCGGCCGCCTTGCACAGGAGGTCGAAGTCTCCGATGGGGGCGAACATTCCGTCCAGCTTGAACTGGTCTCCGTAGTTGGAATCGGTGCAGGCGCCTTGTGCCAGCACCAGGTCCCCGATGTGCAGATCCTTGTTGATGGAACCGGCGCTGCCCACGCGGATGATGGTCTTTACACCGTAGAAATGATACAGTTCATAGGTATACAGGGCGATGGAGGGCATACCCATGCCGTGTCCCATCATGCTGATGCGTTTGCCCTTGTAGGTTCCGGTGTAGCCCAGCATGCCGCGGACTTCGTTGAAGCAGACGGGGTTCTCCAGGTATTTTTCGGCCATGAATTTCACGCGCAGCGGGTCTCCGGCCATGATGACGGTTTCGGCAATCTCGCCGTATTTGGCTCCGATGTGCGGGGTAGGTGTATTATTGGCGCTCATAGTGTTATAGGATTAGTTTCACGCGGAAACCGCGCGATGTGGGTTCTTCAACAATTTGCCGGGACAGGATGTTCAGCTGTTCCTTTACTTCTGTTTCCACGTTGGCCAGCGGGGAGTTTTGCAGGTCTTCTACCATAAAGTCCAGGGCGGCTTCTCCCGACAGTTCGCTGTAGGTGATGCGCACGGTGAGTGGTTTGTCTATCTCCAGGAAATACGGTATCACCAGCTGGCAAAGCTTCGGGGCAGTACGGGAAACCTCGGGGATGTTATACTTGAGGCAGAACGACTTCATGCGGGAGCCCATGTCCAGGAAGTCGAAATCGGGGCCGTCTACCTCGAACACTTCCATGCGGATGCGCTGGACGAAGGCCTTGGTGGCACTGCGGCGGGGCGCGTCAAAGACCTGGTGCGCGCTGCCGTCTTCGTAGATGACACCGTCCTGCATGTAGAAGACGCGGGTGCTCACGTCGCGGGCGAACTTCATCTCGTGTGTCACGATGATCATGGTCATGCCTTCCTTGGCCAGCTGCCGGATGACGCTCAGGACCTCTCCCACCATGGTAGGGTCCAGGGCCGATGTGGGCTCGTCGAAGAGGATCACCTCCGGTTTCATGGCCAGGCAGCGTGCGATGGCTACGCGCTGCTTCTGTCCGCCGGAAAGGGTGGAAGGGTAAACATCGGCCTTTTCGGCCAGCCCCACCTTGCGCAGCAGGGAAAGGCCTTCCTTGCGCGCCCGTTCCAGGCTTACTTTCTTGATCTTGCAGGGAGCGTACATCACGTTCTCCAGCACGGTCATATGGTCGAAGAGATTGAAGTTCTGGAACACCATGCCCATTTTCTGGCGCATCTTGTGCACCGGATAGCCTTTGGCCAGGATGTCGTCTCCGTCGAAGATAATGCTGCCGCCGGTGGGCGGATCCAGCAGGTTCAGCGCCCGCAGGAGGGTGCTCTTTCCGGTTCCGGAAGGGCCGATGAGGCTAATCACTTCTCCGGGCTGGATATCGCAGTTCACGTCTTTCAGGACGTGCAGGATGGTACCGTCGGGGTTTTGGTAGGTTTTGCTCAGATGGGATACGGTAATCATAGCACGTTCTTCTTAGGAGTGAGCAGTTTAAGCAGCAGGCCGATAATCCAGACCAGCAGGAAATAGAGGACGGTAATGATGAGCAGCGGAACCAGGGCGTCGAAAGTGCGGCTGCGGATGATGTCTCCGGCGCGCGTCAGGTCCTGGATAGCAATATAACCTACGATGGCGGTGCCTTTGAACACGGCTATGCACAGGCTCTTATACAGGGGAAGTCCGCGGCGCACGGCCTGAGGCATCACAATTTGGAAGAAGGTCTGCAGGGGAGTGAATCCCAGCGCCAGACCGGCCTCCGTCTGTCCGCGCGGAATCGCTTCCAGGGAAGTCTTATAGATATCGCTGGCCCCGGATGCGAAGAACAGGGCGAAGGTAATCACGGCCACGATGTCCGGCGGCACGCCGGTCTTGGCAAAGACCACGTAGAAGAGGATGAGCAGCAGCACCAGCTCCGGGATGCCGGCCATGAAGCCGTTGTAAATCTGGGCGATGGTGCGCTTCCAGCGCCGTCGGCTCTGCCCCAGGGCGTAGATGCCAATGCCCAGCACGGATCCCAGCAGGATGGCCAGTAAACTGATCTTGACCGTTTCCAGGAGACCGTCCAGAATTAAAGTCCAGCGTTTTTCGGTGATTAGGTTCTTCTGGATGCCCTTCTTGACTCCGGTAATGATGCCCTGCTTCTGAAGCACGGCGTCCCGGTCCATGACGAAATAGGCCGACCGGTACTCGTGGTAGGGTTCCGAGAACAGGAAGTCTTCCTTCCTCTCGTCCGTGATGAAGATGCAGCCGCAGAGGACATCGGCCAGGCCGGTCTTCACGGCCAGAAAGCCGGATCCGGCGTCGTAATGGCGGATATCTATCGGGCGGTTCAGCTCTTTTGCCAGCTCCCGCAGCAGGTCCAGTTCCAGACCGTACCACTCGCCTCCAATCGCAAAGGAAAGGGGCGCGCTCATGGTGCAGGTGGCTACGCGGAGGGGTTCGCCGGTCCCTTCATCGGGGATGTGGGTATAGGAATTCACCTCTGCGAAGCGGTCGGTGAGCCAGAAATCCTTGAGCTCCTGCATGGAACCGTCGGCCTCCATGCGCTGCTGGACGGCCGACATGGTCTGCGCCAGCAGGGTCTCGTCTTTCCGGAACAGGAAACCGGTGGGGAAGGCCTGACTCCCCAGGAGAGCGATCTTGATTCCGTTCTCCTTCCGGACGGCGGAATTGTAAATGACTTCGTCGTTTACCACGACATCGGCCTTGCCGTTAAGCAGGGACTGCAGGACATCGCTGTCGGTGTTGTACAGCTGCAGGAAAATGTCCTGGCGTTGGGACAGTTCCATGTCGTAGCAGCTGCCGGCCGACGTAGAGACGCGAAGTCCGGCCAAATCTTCCTCGCTTTGCAGTTCAATGCTTCGCATCTGGTTCCCGGAGCACGAGAACAGTGCCAGCAGAGGGAGCAGAAAGAGTAATCGCTTCATTATAGTTTTTCTTTCGAGTCTTTAGGTTCTTCCAGCTTGATGCAGACTTCCTTGTCTACACCGTATCCAACCCAGTAGCCCAGGCCTCCCTGGACATTTCCCTTGTTGTCTACACCAAAGTCCATATTGAAGGTGGTGGCATACAGCATTACCTCGAAGTCCCGCCAATATTCGTAGGCCTTCTGGTCCAGGGTGCACAGCTTTACCCAGAGTTCCTCTCCCAGGCGCAGGTTGGGCATGGCGACGACAGACATCAGGCGCAAGGTGCTGTACAGGAAAACTTCACTGTAACCATCCAGCTGGCTGTCGTCCAGCTGGGCCAGGGCCGAAGAATGGTAGCGCGAATCCACGCCGGGGGTACGGGTCATGAACTTGTAGTTGTTCCCCTTCTGGGGAGGGTCGGTGAATCCGCACTTCACGTAGCACAGGCTGTCCTGGACCGAGGCTACATAAACCGTATCCAGGGGTACCGGTTCGGGAATGGTAGTCTCGCCCGTTACCACATAATCCTTGTACTCGATGCGAAGACTGTAGCTCTTCCCAACTTCTCCCGTGATGGCGTTGGTGCTGAACACGTAAGGCGGGAAGTAGGTTTCATCTACCATGCCGGTGAGGGTGACGGTCTTTGCGCCGTCGTTCACCGTTACCTTGGCCCATTTGGCCAGGCTGCTTATCATGTCGTTGGCTGTAATCTCCTTGCCCAGTTCCACGGGGAGGGATTCCGAGAGCAGCACAATGGGGTGCCCTCCGTTCTGGATCCATCCCTCTACTACCAGTTTGGGCTCGCTGGGCGGGACCAGCTGTTCGCAGGAAAGCGTGAGCAGGGCGGCCAATATGAATAGAATGCGTTTTTTCATGACTAGAAAGTATGGAAGAAGGCCAGGGCCGGCAGGAAGGTAAGGATCATGGCCGACGTGCGGAAGGAGTAGGATGAAAGGTCTCTGTTGACGTGCATACCCAGGCCCAGTTGGTTTTTCTTCCACAGCAGGTTGTAGATGGATACATTAAGTCCGGTCTTTCCCTTGGGGCCTTTGCGGAAATACCAGTTGAACGAGACATCCAGGCGGGAATAGTAGGGCAGGCGGGCCGAATTGTATTCCCCGTATTCGCACAGGAGGCGGTCTCCCAGCCGGTAGATGGACTTGGGAGGAGTATAGGGGGCACCTGTAGCCACGATGTAGCTGCCGCCTATGTCGCAGCGGCCAAAGTCGTAGGTGGCCACGATGTCCAGTTCGTGCAGGCGCTCGTGGGACGAGGGATATTCTCCCTGGCGCTGGTCCTTGTCAAAGGTGCGCAGGCTGCGGGAGAAGGCATAACTGACCCAGCCGGTGAATTTGCCAGCTTGCTTCTGCAACATGAAGTTCACGCCATAGGCCCGCCCTTTTCCCTGGGCGACGCTGCCGGCCAGGGAATAGTTGCCGGTATAGATGTCCATAATATTTCCTACATACTCCAGCTGGTTGTTCAGCTTGCGGTAGTACAGTTCGGAAGAGAGGGCATAGGCGCGGTCCGGGCCGAACTCCACGTTGTAGGAAAGGGTAAAGTTGTGCGACCACTGGGGGGCCTGCATCTCTCCGGCGGCCAGCCAGAATTCGATGGGCATGCCTAAGTTGGTAATACCCAGCTGGAACAGGTTCTGCCGTTTGATTTCGTAGCGAAGTTCTATCTTTCCTTTCTCCTGAAGGTTGGCCGTCAGGCCAATCTGCGGAGTAACCCCAAAGAAACTCTGCTTCTCCGGACTCAGGTACCAGTGCGCACCCACGCCGGCCTGCAGTTGCATCCAGTAGCCCAGATTCCGCTTATACTCGGCCGAAACTACGGTCTCCAGGGCGTTCTGGATGGGGACGTCACCCGTGTTGGACCCGCCGGAGAAGTGGCCTTCGGCCGTGGGATTCTGCGGCTGGATCCGGTAATAGGAGATTTTGGCGCCAAACTTCCAGTCTTTCCAGCTCACGGTGTTATTATAGCCGAAGTCCCGGATGAACGAGGGCATGATGCCCACGGCGCCGAAGGCCCTGACTTCGGCCTTTGATCCGAAGGTGGAAAAGTGCAGGTGCTGCTTGAGCGTGACGTCGGGGAAGTAGTGGTTCCAGTGGATGGCCCCCAGGCCGTTGTACCATTGGGCACCTATTTTCTCGATGAGGCCCGCCGACACGGATCCGCCGTCCAGGCAGCCGAAGAGGTCTATCCACACGCGGTCGCGGTTGGTCGGTTTCCACAGCCAGGTAATATTGGCATCGGTAAAGCCGTAGTTCAACGGTTTTCCCTCGTATTTGAGGAGATTGCTGTACACGAGGTTGATGAAGGTGCGCCGCGCGCTCACGGTGAGGGCCGATTTCTTGCCTGTGGGGAAGGAAAGGGTCCCCTGGGCCGACAGCAGTCCCAAGGATACGTCTCCGGTGAATTTCCGGGCCAGGGTGTCCTGGAGCTGGATGTCGATGAGGCCTGCCAGGCGGGTTTCCTGACCGGACGTGGTGGAATACTGGATGCCTCTGTAGTGCGGGGTGTTGAAGACCGAGAACAGACCCAGCAGATGGGTGATGCCATAGACGGGGACTCCCTGCTGGGAGACCATGGTCATCGAACTTTCACCGCCCTGCATATACAGGCCGCCCTCGAGTTCGGTGCTAAGCTGGACGCTGGGCAGCAGACGGACAAAGCGGATGGGGTCCGAGTTGCCCATGAAAGAGGGGACAGTCGATATCTTATCCACGTTCACCACGCCGCTAATGCCTTGATTGGCCTGGATCATGGGCATTTCCAGCCGCTCAATGATGAGCGAATTTTCCAGTCTCTCATTGGCAAGCGTGTCCGGCTCCTGCGCATAGGCGCAGAAGCAGCAAACGACCAGTAAAAGCAGCGACAGACTATTCCGTAGACAGGACATATTTCAGCAGATAGTCCAGAAGGGGAGCAATCAGGATGACGGTAGAAACGGAATAGGAGGTTCCGTCGTAGAAACGGAATACGGGAATCAGTTTTCCGTCATAATACTCCAGTCCCAGTTTGGCCACATCTTCTCCGTTGTCTATGACATGGATGTCCAGGTGCCTCTCCCGATTGTCGGGGGTGTCCAGGATCATGCTCAGGGGATGGATGTAACCTTTCAGGGCCAGACCGCCGTGCAGGGTTCCGTCAATCTTATACCGGTCCGGATTCATGAAGCGGAATTTGAGCCAGAGCAGCATGACGCCGTCCTGATTCAGGGAATAGATTAACGAGCCGTCCAGACCCAGGCTGATGTCGCTGTGATTCAGGAGGTAATTCCAGGCATTCGTGGAGTCTTCCATGTTGATGGCCTCGGCAAAGACCGTAAAGGAATCTTCCACGTGTTGTTTCTTCTGCTCCTCCTCGGTCATCTCGTGAGTGGGAGGCACATCCTGATCCTTGTTGCAGGCCACGAATCCCAGCAACAGGAGGCACGTGAGTGCTAGATTTCTTATGGAAAAAATACTCTTTTTCATACCTTTTAGCTGTAAACTACAAAGGTAGTAAAAAAGAGTTAAATTTCATAGGATTATTCTTTTACCAGGCGTACAGGATACTTTCTTTGGCCGTGATGGGTATATTCCAACTCCTCCCAGGTATAGTAGCCGTCGTGGCCTGGCTGTTTCAGCAGGGGATTCAAGATGGTTTCTTTCAAATAGCATCCATCCTCTCCAATGATGGAGAAAGCCCTGGCCGAGCGGCTTCCGATGGGCCACAGGAAGGAAATGCTGTTGCCGTTCTTCGCGGTAAAAACGATCCATTCTTCCCTTTCTCTGTCTTCCACAGACTGGGTGCAGCCCTCGCGTAGCTCCTTGATTTCGGCCAGGCTGGGCATCCGCCAGCCCGCGGGAATGTCCGCTTCGGGGGCAGTGTCAACATCGGCCCAAAGGACGCTTAGACCCAGATCGACCGCCTTGGGGGCTTCCTGGGCCTGGGCCGCATAGGAGAACACGGCCGTCAGAATGAGTAAAAGAAGTTTTTTCATACCGAGATGCTTTTTGCAAAGATACCATTTGTTCGCATCTCTTTTGTGGTGGGATTCACCACGTCGGGTTTTACTCCTGGAAGGAGTGAAGCTTGAAGGAGAAGTATCCTTTGTTGTCCAGATAGGCCAGAGCGTCATTCAGCAGGGCCTTCTTCCGGTCCTCGTCCAAATTGGAGTGGAAAAGGATTTCGATGAGGGTCTCCAATGCGTTGTCCGAGATTTTCTCCTGTTCTACCAGGTAAAGGACGGGGTTTTCCTGCCTCAATACCAGATCCAGGTCAATGGGGCAGCCGTTTTGGCCGAAGACCTCCTTAACCTCCGCCAGGGAATAGTCCGGGACATCGTCCAGGAACAAGCCCAGCCTTTTGGCAATCTGCATCAGCATTTCGCCAATCCGGTCAATTTCTCTAATGATATAATCTTCCAAAACTCGGTACAAAGATAAGGAATTTTGCGGTCGGGTGGTGCGACCCTTGCCAGCACAGTTAGTCCGAGCACGTGGCCAGGACCGGATTTGTGCGATTCCGGTCTTCCCGGGATGCTCCAGCACGTGGCCAAGACCAAATTTCCGGGATTTTGGTCTTCCCGGGATGCGGTCCGCCGCATACGAAGGACCATACCCCGCGCGGACACAAAAACCCGGGAATCTGTGCCGCGCGAAGCGGAACGTGCTATACCATCGTGGCAAAGCAATCCAGATAGCGGTTGGCGGAAAGAAGTTCTGGCAGATCTTTAGAGAGATATGCTTGGCAGTACAGCTCACGAAAGCGGCACAGTTCTTCCCACATGGCGCTTCTGGCGGCAGCAGATTCATTCTGACGACCGTAACGGATTGTAAGGTCTATCAATTCCTGGAAACGGGCAAAAGAACTCTCTGCACGAGACTCTTTGCCGCTAACTAACGCCCTATACACACGGGAAGTCTCGCTGCCGATGTTAGCCATCTGCTGCGGGAATGACATCTCGGCCCATCGGCCATTTTCCAGTGAGGTATGTAGCATTATTCTGTGATGAATTTTGCGACAATAGACTTTATGGTCTCTCTGACTTCAGGATTCAGAACATCTCTGGAGGGATTCCCCTGCCACGCACGGATGTTAATCAGGGAATCAAACTCAATAAAGTCTTCACCCTCTTCCTCAACCCACAGGTTAAAGCCCCAAAGGTCTTTCTGGTCAGATCCGTCCTCAAGCAACAGTCTCTCCAAGTCTGCGTGCAAGTCTGCATCAATGGCGAGGAGATTCCTGTGGACATCGGCCACACATTTTACCATATCGCCGAATGTGTTTTCGGCGAGAAGCTTTAGTTCCACCCTTGTAATAGGACGCTGAAAAATTTGCATTTTCATTCGTTTTGACAAATATAACAAAAATTGTCTTGAAATGACCCTTAAAGCAAAAGTGTGTCAAATCCTGTCATTTTCAAGATTTTTTCTACCTCCGGCTGGATATGGAACAGCTTAAAGCAGCTCTTGTCTTTTACAGATTTCCTCATAATCAACAGCACACGGAGGCCGGCCGATGATATATAAGGCATTTTCTCCACGTCCAGTTCTATTGAATCGGCCTGAGGCGACGCATCCTGGAAGGCTTTCAGCAGTTGAGTTGCCGTGAGGGTATCCACCCGCCCCTGGACTTTCATCAGGAGTTTTCCTTCCGTTACGGAACTGTCAACGGCAAAAGGAAGCTCCGTATTCGGATTTTTCCCGGTTTTCGGAGAGGCGACACGCATCGTGAGCATATTCATCTGCCGATAGGCATTACGGAGCTCATCATTCACGTCGGGAACATCCGGAAGATAGAGGGTGACGGGTTCCGCTACTACCGTGAATCCCTGCTCCTCCAGGAATCTCAGGGCCCCCTCCTCGCCATTGAGGAAGAGACTGTTCTGGTTCATTTTCACATCGGCCAAACCGCCGCCTTTCTCTTTCATACTGTTCATAAAAGAAAGCTCTTCCCCTTTAAGCAAAGTGCCGAAGGTGAGTGCATAGATTCTTAGGATGGACAGATCGGCCGTCATCCAGGTACCGCCATATTCCGAAAGGAGACGGTGAATAGCCTGGCAAAGACTCACTAGCTCCGACTCGTTGAAATACCCCAGCAGTCCTTCTGTCACGATGCACAGCTCGCCCTTCACGTCTCCCAATGCCTCTTTCATAGATTGGTAATTAGTGGCATCCACGGCGTGATAACTGGACAGGCTGCGCTGCTGGGGAGTCATTACTTTCTCGGCGGCAGGAGCCATATCGTCAATCACCACGGGAAGGTCAAACCCGAAATAACGCTTTCCGGCCGATGACACGCGGAACCCGCGGGGTGAATAACCCGAAGGAAGGTCTACGATATTGGGGGCGCTGCTTCGAAGTGCGGCTGTGTTGTTAATCTCATAGCGGGCCTGCTGGGCAATCCTGTAACAATTCGAGATAGAGGGGGGAATCAACTTTGCCCGCTCCTGCAGATTGGTTTCCAGGCCGATGAGTGGCCACAAGGCCACGGCATCCGGGTCCTTCGCCCGGTACAGAAAGCCCAAAGTCCCTTTGGCGGTCAAATAAACGGGGTTTACTGTCTTTTGTAGTTCTTTGTTGTCCATAGTGCGTCCTTTTTATGGCAATCTGCACCTATCAGTTCCATATTTGTAAGTGCGTAGTTGCAAATATAGTATGTTTTTTTTCGTAAAAAAGGGTATCTTTGCCATTATTTACGGTTAAAAGATGAATCTTAAAAACGCAAAGTTGTACTTTATAGGCCTGCTGGCCTTAGTGGTATTTGCCTGCCGTCCGAACAATGTTCCGCAACCGCCGGCACCTCAGACAGAATGGGTATCCAGGACCGACGGATTCCAGCAGAATTATACCCTGGACCAAATGGTAGTCCTGAGCCGCCACAACATACGCTCCCCGCTTGTGAGCAAGAACTCGGTTCTTACCAGGCTCACCAACAGCCAATACCAGTGGTTCCAGTGGGAAGGACAACCCAGCCACCTCACCGCCAAAGGTGACAGACTGGAGGCAAAAATGGGCACCTTCTTCAAAGAGTGGCTTCAGAAAAAGGGTTTTATATCCATATATTCTCCAAGTAACGGATCCTTCCGTTTCTATGCCAATGCAAAACAGCGCTGCCAGACAACGGCCAGGAGTTTTGCCGATGCTCTTCTTCCCGGCCTCGATGCCGAGGTAGAGATGAAAGTGGCGTTCGATACGATGGACCCCGTATTCACGCCTCAGATTACCAAGCTGTCTGACAACTTCGTTACCCAGGCACAGAGCGAGATAGCCGAGAGATTCGGAGACATTAACACTCCCATTGCAAGCTCTTTTGCCCTGTTGGAACGCGTCATCGACATTACCAACTCCCCGGCATATCCGGACACTGCATCTTTCAGCCAGTTCCCGTCGGAGGTTTCCTTCAAAATGAACGCAGAGCCCTCTATGAGCGGAGGCCTGAAGATGGCCTGCACAGTGTCTGACGCCCTCTCCCTTCAGTATTACGAGGAAACCGACGACGACAAAGCTTCGTTCGGTCACAACCTCACTTTCGACGACTGGGTTCAGGTTTCATCCGTGAAGGAGTGGTATGGAGACGTCCTTTTCACCGCCCCTTCCGTGTCGGTTAACGTTGCACATCCCCTTTTGCAGGAAATCCTCGGCGAGATGCAGAACGAAAAGCGCATCTTCACTTTTCTTTGCGGTCACGACTCCAATGTGGGTAGCGTCCTCGCCGCACTTGAAGCGGAGGAGGTAGACCTTCCCGGTTCCATCGAGAAGCGCACGCCGATTGGCTGCAAGCTGATATTCGAAACCTTCACCGGCAAAGACGGCGCCAAGTATGCCGACATTCTGCTGGTCTATGCAACGGCGTCCCAGCTTCGCTCCGAGGCCTCCCTCTCCTATTCCAACCCTCCCGCAGGAGTGAGAATCCCGCTTAAGGGGCTCAAGGCCAATGCCGATGGTCTGTACAGCCTATCCGACGTGTACGGGCGTCTGTCCAAGGCTATCGACGCATACGACACCCTCTAATTACCGGCCGAAAGGTATTCTTTCAGCGCCTCGACATAGCTTCTGAATGCCTCTTGGCCTTCGGGGGTGATTTTGCAGGTTGTACGGGGCATCTTGCCCTTGAAGCCTTTTTCCACCGTGATGTAACCGGCGGCGGTGAGTTTGTCTATCTGCACGCTGAGATTCCCCGACGTAGCCCCTGTCTGCTTCTTGAGGTAGGTGAAATCGGCCTCGTCTACCCCTGCAAGAGTGGACATCACTGCCAGCCGTAGTTCCGAGTGCAGAAGCGGATCTAACTTCGGAAACATAGGCTACTTGTACTGGTGTTTGACAATGAGGCCGGTGGCAGCGAGGACGATGCCTGCGAAGGTGAACAGGAGCATCTGTTCCTCATTGGCGCCCACAAAGTAGTAGGTGGCCAGCCCGCCGATGCCCGTGATAAAACCGGCCATCTTGATGGTGAGGTTCTTGAGGACTACACCGCTGATGGTCTCGGCCAGGCCAAAGAGAAGCACAATCTGGGCAGAAAGGCTGGCACCGGCTACGATGGCTCCAATGGCGCTGGACCCGAACTTACTGTAGAGTAGAACAACTGCGGCTACAGAGCAGGCGAAGATGCCAAATGCGCTCCAGATGTTGCCGATAGTCCGGCTTACGTCGTTTTGTACGGGTTCGGTTTCCTCATTTCTTTTAAGGAGCCAGCTCAGGCCGTAGCCGACGATGGGCAAGACAAACCACAGATTGTTCCATGCGCCGCTCTCCGTTGTCTTCCAAAGGAAGTAGATGAGGAGGGAAAAGATGGTGAGCAGACAGCCCCATAGAACGAAGTACTTTCCGCCCTTTCGGATGATGTCTTTCCGGTTGCTGTCCATAGTGCGGGCAATAAGAGCGAGGCTCTCCTGAGCCGTCATTTCTTTGTTTTGTTCCATTGTATCAACTATTTAATGTGTTTTTGAGGCCAGGTTCAGCTGCGCAGTCTGTCCCAACCATGGTGTAAATATAAACAAGTTTACAATATAAACCAAAAATTTTTTGTGTTTTTCCATGTCTTTTTCATTCCGCACCTTTGAACGACAGTTTCCATTTTGGAAACAGTCGTGGAGGGGGGTTAATTCTCCATACTCGAAAATGTTATTAATATGCTTGCTGATGTCTGGAACTTGAAAGGAGGTGACCAAAAGTGACCGAAAAACTATCAACGCGAGCTGGTCCACAATTTTGTGGAATAGCATCGACGGACGCCCGTTCAGTGAAGATTCAGGAAAAAGCTTTAACTTTGATTGTCATTCAATCTGGTTAAGATGAAACAGGTTCTTGGATACTTTCTTGGCTTTGCCATTTTTATCGTTGGGATTCCGGCCCTGATGTGGCTGGTTTCCGGGATGCCTGCACTAACGGATATTCCCGTGGGGCGCCTATATTTATCGGCCCTTGTTGCAATTGCCGGGCTCTCGCTCAGCGTGTGGAGTATCGTTTATATGAAACGCGTCGGGAAAGGCAATCCTTTTGATGCGATGGGACACGAGGTGGCACCGAGGACCAGGCACCTGATGACGGACGGGCCCTATAAGATGTCCCGGAACCCTATGCTGTCAGGGACTTATCTTTATTATGCCGGTGTTGTCGTTGCCCTTTGGACCTGGTGGGCGCTTCTGGTTTTTGCTGCCGTGGCCGGGCTGATGATGCTTCAGGTGCGCTCTGAAGAGAAGCGCCTGGAGGCCGATTTCGGGGAAGAATATCTGGAATATAAAAAGAGTACAGGCCGATTTATTACTTTAAAGAAATGACATTCAACACCTACGGAGACAAAGCCAGCCCCAGCCTGCTTCTGATTCCAGGCCTTGGGGTATCTTACGAGTTATTCCTGCCGCTGATTGATATCCTGAAAGACCAGTTCCATATCGTTGCCGCCGGAATTGACGGCTTCCTTCTGGGGAAGGAATCAGCCTTTACTTCCGTTGACGACCAGGCAGGGCATATTATTGAATACGTTCAGGAGAACCTGGGAGGTCACTTGGATTGTGCTTATGGTTTGTCGCTGGGCGGGAAGATTCTTTCACGTGTGCTTGAGCGCCGTGAGATTGTCATCGATCACGCCATCATGGATGCCGCACCCCTGCTGCCACTCCCCAAATGGCTGGTGGATCCCCTTCGCTACTATCAGAGCCTTAATGTCTGGACCTGTTACCACTGGACCGGCTTCTGGCGGTGGGTGTTCCATTCCCATTACTTCGATGTGCTTCTGGATGAATGCCGGAAAGTCTGGCCCTACGGTAAGGGAAAGGCGGTGCGCGACGGATACAAAGACGTCTATACCCACAAGTTGGAGTCAATTCAAGGGGCCGATATTCATTATTGGTACGGAACCAAGGAAGCATTTGTAGCAGAACCGCAGGCCCGGCATCTGTGTACCCTTCACCCCGACACTCACGTCGAGGTGTTCCCCGGGATGAACCACGGACAGTTCCTCATTGACCACCCGGAAGAGGTGGCACGGAGGATCAAGTCAATGTCTTAAGCTATAAAAAAGCAAGGGAATTGAAAAGTTGACCAAAGGTGACCAAAACTGATGGATACAAGTAACATGACCTTGTTAAGTATTTGAAAACAAATAACTTACAAGATCCTGTTGTGCCTCGGGCGGGAGCTAAAGTTCCCGTTCGCTCAAAGGGCTTGATGGGCCACTTCTCAGCGTAGGTTTTCCGAAGTCGTCATAGGACAATCCATTCGCCTCCTTTGTCCGGTCCGATCCTTTTAAGAAGTCCTTCGGCTTTCAGTTTGGCCAACTGCTTCTCCACACCCTTCTCAGTGATACCGATCGCATCGGCCAGTTTCTTTGCGGAATACTGGGGATGATCCTTGAGTAACAGGAGTATTTTCTCCCTACTTTTTTGCTTTTTCTCCCCACTTTCTCCGGTGGAATTGAGAAAGGCATCGATGTCGGACGAAATGGTCTTCACCATCTCTCCAGCCATGAACTCAAGGAAGTATGTAATATCCTCATTCTCTCGTGTGGCAATCAATGCATTGATATAGTCGCCCTTGTCTTCCTTCAGTACTTTGGCCGGGACGAGACCGAATTCAAACTGGATGTGGTTCATCAAGAGTCTGGCCATACGACCGTTTCCGTCGGCCCAGGGATGGATGGTAACCAGTCTGTAGTGAGCCTCGAAACTGAGGTTGTAGCGCTCGGCCGTCGACATTTCCCTATCCCTTTGGGCGTTAAGCCAATCGCAGAACTCCTGGAGTCTGGCCGGGACTTTCTGGAAGTTCATGTAGGATTTGCCACCGACTCCAGCTGTGACATTAACAAGCCGGATGTCCCCATCGGCCGATGAGAATTCGCCAAGGGGAGATTTATAAGTAGAGCCGGTATTCTGCATGACCAGATGCGAAAGGCCTTTGAGGACCTCAATCGTTATTTCAGAATGGGACTTTGCCAGACGGATGCTCTCCTCATATGCCTTTTTTAGGTCCAGGTTCATCAGTTGTTCCACGATGGTCCTGCCCTTCGCCGAGATTCCTTCATCAAACAGCAGTTGGTTCTCGATTTCCGTAACGGTGGAACCTTCGATAGCGGTGGAGTGGGTAATAATGGAGTACAGATAGAATTTCTCGTAGTCTATCTGCGCGGCAATGCCCAATTTCCTATACTGCTCAATCAGGGCGATAAGTTTATCTATAGTAGCCATTTTCTCCCTGCTTTTTATGCAAAAATAGGTTTTTCTCCCTACTCTTCCAAATCTTTCTCCCTACTTTTCATCCGGGAAATCCGCTATTCCACAGGGGAAAATACGACGAAGCCATTTCGTGCCTCGGGCGGGAGCTAAATAACCGGTGGCTATCGTGTATTCTTGGTGGCTATCGAACTATTTGTCTATCAAGTGGTTGAATAATACCAGCGGTGTATTCAAATAAAAAGCGGAAAAGGTGACCAAAAGTAACCATATTTTGAAAGAGTATTTTAACTTTTCTCTTGACTCGTACCTTACGGCATGAAGCATGGATTTCCTTCACCTTGCAAATATATATAAAAACTACCAGATTATCCTTGATGGTGCTGAGATTGAAGCACTTCCCAACAGCGAGACGCCGGCCTATTGGAAATAACGGAGGAAGGACGGCTAGCGGATATTGATGTCCGCGTAATTCGGGTAGTGGTCGGTCAGTTCGACGGTGAAGTAAGCATAAATGCGCTGGAAGACAAGGATTTCCGTGGCGCTTTTGCCGCGGATTTCCCCGTTGCCGTTGTAGAGGAGGAACTGGTCGATGCAGCCTATGCCGTCCTCGTTTGTCTTGTTCTCCTTGCGGGAGAAGGCTTTGGAGTTGCACTGGTGGTGGCCGCAGCGCGGGTCGCTGCTGACGCGGGCGAGGCTGTGGAGCGGCTTGTAGCCGGCGGCAAGGAGTTGTTTCATGGGCTTGGAATCCAGCTTGCAGTTCATGTCGCCCACCATGAAGACAGGGCAGCCGCGGGTGAAGACGGCGTCGTCCGCCTCGGTCATCATCTTGCGGACCTGGGCGACACGGGCCTCGTTGCTTCCGGGCTGGGCCTTTTCACTCTTCCACCAGAGGTGGGTGTTGATGACCATGAATTCCTTTCCGTTCTCATTCAAGGTGAAAATCGCCGAATTGTAGGACTTGGAGCCCTTGTTGCTCCAGGCGGCGGGTTCGTACTTGTGGTATCTGGTTTCCTGAAGGGTCACGGACTCGGGGTTGTAGAAGATCGGCGTATGGTTCCAGACCTCGCCGGGGATATAGGCCATCCGGTAGCCGCGGGCTTCCATGTCGGGACGGAAGTACTGGTCCATATTCGGGCCGTACTCCTGCAGTGTCACAATGTCCGGCAGGAAGGCCCAGACCACTTCCAGCAGGCCGCGGGCACGGACGGGGTCGGAGCAGTCGGCCCCCAGCGCCGCCCATCCGGGGGCGTTCACGTCTTTGCCGTAGTCCCAGATGTTGTCGTCCAGAATCCGGAGGTTGGTGCCTTCCTCGCGCTTGAAGAGGAATTCGCCGTAAATGTTGCCCGTCTCCGGTTTCCGGGGGATACCCTTGCCGAGGCGCTCGACGGCCCGCGTCAGCGCCCAGCAGCCGCCGCCGGCGATGACAAGCTTGCCGCCACGGAGACCGAGGTAATAGTCAAAGGTGTCGGGCTTGCCGACATAGAAGGCAGCGGACTCCGGGCGGTTGGTCCGCCCGACGAGGATCTCCTTTTTGACGGCGGGCGTCTCGTCCGTGACCACGGGAATCGTCACGCCCGTCTGCAGCGCCACCTCCGCGGCGACGGCAGTGGCGATCTCAGCGCCTTCCTCCGCCTCCGCAGCGGCGGGATAGACGATGACATACTTGGAGAGGTCGATCTTCGCACCGGCAGGGAGCAGCAGTGCCATGGCGGCTAAGGAAAGCAATAACCTTTTCATATCCATCAATTACGATATAGTGAATTCTCATAAGAAGTGCTCCGGCTTCCAAAGTTAAGCATTTTTCGACAGACTTGCGTGGTTCGTTGTTCTATTTCCACTCTATCTCCTCAATCATCTTATCCGTCAGTTGACTGATATCCGTACCTTTTGTTTTGGAGAATGTCGGGATTAATCTGATTGCGAATATCTCCAGCCAGATTGAGCGGTACGCTATCAAGATGGAGAACGGGGAGCGGGCACACTCTTTTTCCGGATGTCAGAATGTCCATAATTATGAATCAATTACCAGTATGCTGCAGATATAATGATTTTGAGCAATATAAAATAGGGACTGACTAAGTTTCCGCTACGCGCTGCTCAAACTCCGCCGGGGGGCAGAGGGCGGCGTTGCGGAGACGGCTGCGATGCGTGTAAACGGAGCTGATGGCGCAGTCGAGGAACTGGGCGATCTTGCCGCTTTCCGTGATGCCGAGCTTGATGACGGCGAGGATGCGGAGGCCGGTCGGGAGCTCGTCTTCTTCGCCGACCCGGAACCGGGCGGACTCTTTGAGCAGGGAATTGACGTGGGACACGAAGTCCGGGAAAATGCCCAGGAATGTTTCGTCGAAGAGGGCGTAGAACTGCGAGGAATTGAGATTCTCTATCTGGGTCTCCCTCAGTTTCTTCTTGAGGGCGTCCACGCCTTCTTCCTTGAGGGTGACGCGGAGACTGTGGCGGTATTCTTCGATTTTTCTCCGGTATTGGGAGGAGAGCAGGATATAGCGGAAGACATACCCTTCCTTGATCTTCCCGGCCTCTTCCAGCAGGCGGTTCATCCGCCGGATTTTCTGTGCCTGGCGGTTGCTCCTCAGGCCGATGACAAAGGTCGTGAGCGAGAGCAGGGTTATCAGGATGGTGATGAACAGGACGAGATTCTTCTGCTGTTTTTCGCGATAGTTGTAGGCGCGCACGATGCCCAGCTGGGAATTGGCCGAGTTGATGATCCAGGTATTGTAATGACTCTCGAGCTCGCTCTCCAGGACGGCCTGGCTGTAGGTCAGGGCCCGGCTCAGATGGCGGTCTTCGAAAAGCATCATGGAGAGTTCATAGAGGGAGAGGTGCTCCGCGGAAGGCCGCTTGATGTTTTCAATGGCGCTCTGGGCGAACCAGAATTCGGTTTCTTGCCGCTGTCCGGCGGCCTGATAGGCCTTGGCGAGACTGTAGCAGGCGTGGGCCTTGAGCCCGGGCGGGGCGGTCTCGATGAGGTTCTTGAGAATGGGAATGGCTTTCTCGGGCTGCCCGTCTTCGTACAGCTGGATGGCAGGCCTTCTCACGGCCTCGAAGGGATCGACGACGGAAGATTCGATGTATTGCCGCCGGGTTGCGTGCCGGAGCCGGATGCTGTGCACCCGCTCTTCCTTTGTCAGGGTTTCGTCGTGGGCTTCGGTGGCATACAGCAGCAGGATGGTTTCGTAGTACCGGTCTTTCTCTTTCGCATTCAGCGCCGACGTGTCTATGCCGGCAAGGAATGTCCTGACGGCGGGATAGTTACGTGCGGAAATATTGACGGCCGCCTCTTCGACCCTGCTCAGGAATGATTCGTGGGGATAATCCCGGGAGAGTTGTTTCATAATCCTCAGATAATACAGGGCGGAATCCATCTGCGTGCATTTGTAGATGGAAAAGATCCCATAAGCGGCTTCCCAGCGGACCGAGTCGCTTTTGGAATTGAGGAGACTGTCGCGGAGCGGAACGGCTCCCTCCTCGAATGCGGCCGTGTATTCTTTTTGCCGGGCGAGCGCTGCGTCGAGTTCATCGAGCTTCCGGGACAAGGGAGAATCGATGATGCAAGAGACCGCGAGCATCGCCGACAGGACGGCCGCGATTGCCTTCGCAATGGGGTGTTTCTGTACTTTCATGATGCAAATATACGAAGAAACAAGTTTGAAAACAACTTTAATATTTTTTGAATATGTATATTGTTTTTCAATTGATTACTTTGTTTTTGTTTTGACACTAACCTTGAAAATGCGCTGCCCGTCTTGTGCGTGCGTGGGGGTATTCATAATTTTGTGCACTTCCAAAGGAAGGAACGACAACCACGCAATATGAAAAAACTAACCATTCTTTATCTTCTTTTGCTCATTATTCCCTTTTCGGTAAAGGCGCAAAATTCCCTGCGGGGAACCGTGTCTGATTCGGCGGGCGAACCCCTTCCCGGAGCCGCCATCAAAATCGCCGGGACTGACAAAGGTTATATTGCAGACGAGAACGG
>Ga0247610_10001140_pt1 | contig 33936 bp, 55 predicted proteins | sample 174DNAGHGhighgp2_FD_193483 | JGI IMG/M metagenome (GOLD analysis project Ga0247610, IMG submission 193483) | Sheep rumen microbial communities from Palmerston North, Manawatu-Wanganui, New Zealand - 1742 DNA GHGhigh gp2 | ecosystem: Host-associated > Mammals > Digestive system > Stomach > Rumen...
GTTCACCAGTGAGGGGTGATGCGTGAGTGATTCAGGACGAATACGGCAGGGTATCGGATGAGATTCTGTATGACATAGCTGATGCGTGCAACATCAATGCCCGTGGTTTCGGGTCGTTTGAGTGGCATCAAAAACGGATGCGTGAACTGTCAGCGTTTAATGCGAGAAACCGCAATCGGGTACTGAACATCGCATATGACACCGACCTGAAAGCACTGGCAGACACGACCCTGCGTAGCATCGAACATGAGTTCCCCGAAACGGAAAACGTGTTGCCGAGGGAGGAGCGGGTCGCAATCACGGTCAGGGCGGTGGCAAATCAGACATCACAGTATTACGGCGTTCTGAATGCAACCATGTTGCGGTCGGCATCAACGCTGTATCAGACGGCTATCAATGAGATAGAACGCAGAATGACCCTTGCGGTCAAGGCGGTCATGCTTGGGATTGACACCAAAAGACGGGTCACGAAATCCGTTTTGGACATGATACAAAAAACGGGTGTGACCGGATTCGTTGACAAAGCAGGTCGGAAGTGGTCTGCCGAAGCGTATGCGGATTTAGTCTTTCGTTCGTCAATGGGAAACATTCAACGGCAGATCATGATAGACCGCTGTAAGGATTACGGTGAGGACATCGTGTATGCCCCGATCAAATTCCCGTCACGACCGCTGTGTGCGGAATGGCAGGGCAAATTGCTGTCGCTGTCAGAACGACACTATTTCACCACCGACCTGAACGATGCACCGATGGAAGTTTTCCCGTACTCGGATGCGGTCGGCAGACCTGCTGGTCTGTGGGGTTGTAACTGCGGTCATGGCAAAGCAGTTTTTATTGCAGGATTGTCCGAAGTCGTGAAACCAGTCAATCAGATGACACCCGAACAGAACGCTGAAGCATATGCTCTGACACAGCAGGAACGGCAACTGGAACGGAATGTCCGCAACGGCAAAACAAAGGTCAAGATGCTTGAAAATGCGGGCATCACGGGTGACGACCTTGAGGAAGCAAAGAACCAGTTAAAGCGTGCACGCAACGAGTACAAGGGATTCCTGAACAAGTACGGGTATGATCCGACTGCAGGAAGAACGTATGTACATGGGTTCGGGAAACCGAATAATCGCACAGCAACACAGAAAGTTCAACCGAGAGTAATACCACCAAAACAAACACCGAACAAGCCGATCATTCCACAGATGACAAGAGACGAAAAATCTGCTGTAAAGAACTATGTTTCAGGAGATGGAATGTGGGTGAATCAAGAATTGCGTGGTCGAGGTATTGGCGGTCTGTCTGCCGATGATAAAGCATACATTCATGATCTTGACACTGCACTGAATGTACCGCTTGGAAAAGCACAGACATTATATAGGTCGGTTGATGCATCTGCGATTTTCGGGAATATGACCGCACTGCAGTATGACAATCTTCTGACGGCAGTTGTTTATGATGATGAATTTGCAAAGAAGCAGGTGCAAGGACTTCTAAACAATGTAAAAGGTAAAACCCTTGTCGAAAAAGGTTATATGAGCACCACAAAAGACAAGGAAATTGCCTTTGAATGGGGAGACTTCACTGGTTCTGAAAAACCGATTGTTCTTAAACTTCAAGCACCTGCTACGGTGCATGGCAGGGATTTAGCTGAATTCGATATTGAGGGTGATGAACAGTTTGAAGTTCTACTGATGCGTGGTGTTAAATACACGCTTCAGGGCATCCGTAAAGAGAGTGGGAACATCGTTATTGATGCAATAATCAATCGCTGACAAGGAGGATCATATGACGGAATGCAAACACGAATGGCAGGGCAACGCTGACGGTGTTGTCTGTGTGAAGTGCGGAAAGAAACTTTCGCATGATGATTTTGTTGCACTGACTTCTGCTCCGAAAGAGAAGAAGACAGCAAAGAAGAAAAAGGACTAACTATTTCGATTTTGCGGTGATCGTAAAAACCGCACTCGGCTATTGCCGTTAAAAAGGAGGATTTATGGCGGGTATCTACACTCGGAAAGCGGTGCAGGCTATTTTGGAAAGAGACGAACTGACACCCGAGGAAAAGGTTGATCAACTTTTCTCTCTGCATGGCAGGGCGATTGATGACGGGTATGTCACGAAAATGGCTTCGAACGCAAGTAGAGACGAGGCGGTCAAGGATGCTGTGGAAAAGGCGAAAGCAGAGTTCAAAGCACCCGATGTCAAGGAGTCGCAGGAATACAAAGACCTGCAACGTGCGTTTGACGATTTCAAAGTCCGGACGGATGCACGTGGGTCAGCTGATTACGCTGATGTAAAAGGCAAGTTCTTCGACACAGTATACGACATGATCGACCGCTCCGAAACTGCGAAACCTATCGCAGAACAGTTGTCGGGGATCAAGGAAAAATACGAGGAGTATTTCAATGCCGAGACCCCGAAAGGCACACCAGTGAAGACCCCGCAGTTTTCGCAGGGTCAGGCAAAAGGCGGGTATGAACCGACTGCCGAAGACAAGGCACGGTCAGACCTGCGTGCATTATTTGGATTAACGAAAGGATAAAAACGGTATGGCAAACGCTATTAATTACGCATCTGTGTTCAATCAGGTGCTCGATGAAATCTTCTACATTTCCCCGAAAACCAACGGACTCGAAAACACGATGGCGGGTCTGAAGTGGAACGGTGGTCGCAACATTGAGATCCCGAAACTCTCCACGCAGGGACTCGGTAACATGAACGGCTACAAAGCTCCGAACGGTGACATCACTTTCGGATATGAAACCAAACAGCTTCAGTGGTATCGTGGTCGCAACCTGACAATCGGTCGGTATGACATCGATGAAACCAACTTCACGCTCACTGCGGGTAATGCTCTGAAAGTATTCCTGAATGCTCATGTATTTCCGGAAGTCGATAAACTCCGTCTTTCTGAGGCGGTCAAATCTGCCGAGGGTGCGGGTAATGTCGGATACAGTGCTCCGTCTTCTGCTGATATCGTGGGCAAGATCCTTGACGATATCGCAACCGTGCAGGACAAGATCGGTGAAGACGAACCTCTGATGATCTACCTCTCCACTGCATCCAAGAATCTTGTGATGAAGTCCAGTGAGATCAGCAGATACCTTGCTGTGCGTGATCTCGTTATCCGTGGCATCAACCTCAAAGTGGACACCCTGAACGACATCCCGCTCATCGGTGTTCCTGCTTCGTATCTGAAGTCCGTGTTTGCTCTGCAGGACGGTGTTACCAGTGGCGAGGTCGGTGGGGATCTCGTTGCCGAACCGTATGCGGAGTCCGTGAACTGGGTCATTATCGCACGTTCTGCGTTCGATGCGGTTGCCCGTCCGCAGGTGACGAAAGTCATCACTCCTGACGAGAATCAGGACGGTGAATACTGGAAGATCATGTTCTCCCTCTATCACGGTGCATGGGCATTCGACAACAAACTGGACGGTCTGTTCGCCAACATCAACAGCACTGCGGGTCTCGGTGCTCTGTATGTGACTTCTGCCGATGCGACCGAAGCGGGTTGCACCAAACTGACCACGGCTTCTGTCAGCGGTGGGTCTGCGATGGCTATTCCTGCGGGTTATGCTCTGTATGCGAAGTCTGCTTCGGGTACTGCTCCCGCTGTCACGCAGGGAACTGCCCTTGATAACACTTGGACGAAACTGTCCGGATCTGACGGTGCTGTGTTTGCATCCACCAATGGTCACATTGTGCAGGTCGTTCTCGTTGCCGAGGGTTCGCTGATGCCCGTGGCGAACGGTACTGCCACGGTTGTTATTTCCTGATCGTTGTAACAAGTCGGGGGGGCATTATGCTCCCCGATATTTTAAGGAGTCTGTATGGCATACGTTGACAGTGCGTTCTATGAATCGTGGACTGGCACGACAGCACCCGAGGATTTCGCTGTACTGGCGAACCGTGCATCAGATGTCATTGATTTGCTGACACGGTACAAGGCACGGGAGTTCGACACACTGACCGAACTTCAGCAGGAACAGATTCAGAAAGCGACCTGCAGTCAGGTCGATTTTTTTGTCGAATTTGGCTTAAATTCAGTGCAGGGTGGCGGTGAATCTTGGACTGTTGGCAAAGTGTCGGTCGGGGCATCGAGCGGTAAATATGGCGAATATACAGCGAAAGGGATCTCCCCGAATGCGGTTGCGTATTTGGAGCAGTCCGGATTGCTGTATCGAGGAGTGATGGTCATATGAGACCAATACCGTCACGGATACTGACACACACCGTCACGTTCAAGATCTGTGCGGGTGTTGACACGTGGAATCATCCCGTGTTTGCAAACGTGCAGGTTGATCACGTGTGTGTTCAGCCGTATCAATCGACCACCCTGACACGGGACGATACTGACCGCAGGGAATCGGCAATCTGCTTCATTGATGCAGTGCGTTCCACGCATTTCGATGCGGATGCGGGCAAAATCCAGTCAGAGGACAACGGACACGTGATGCAGATGATATTCCGCAACAACACGTATGAGGTGCTTCTGGTCGACACACTGTATGACGACAAAGGACTGCTACATCATTACGAGGTGCACTGCGGTGAGCGTGGTATTTGACATTAATGAGGGCAACATCAGAAAAAAACTGGAAACCTGCGGAGACCGTGCAATGCGTGCGGTTGCAGAACAGTTGCACGCTGATGCACAACAGCAGTATGTCAAGGTCAACACGGGCACGATGCAGGGCAACATGGGTGTGGAACAAGAGAAAAGCGGTCAGTGGGTCTGCTACACCGAAGCTGTGTATGCACGGTATCAGTACTACTTCCCGAATGTCGGGCACGGGTCAAAACAGAACCCGAAAGCAACATCAATGTGGTATCACAAGTGCTATGACGAGAACAAGGCACGATATCAAAAGCAGGCTCAAAAGGCATTTGAGATGGGAGACGGATAAATGTACGGTGATGTATTGGAACAGATATGTGCGTTATGTGAAACGGCATCAGGCATTTCACCGATAATCGGGCATCTCCCGACTTCGGGCGGTGTCGCTTGTTACATCAATTCAGGATATGCGGATCATGTGTCTATTCAGAAAGAAACACGAGTCGAAGCGTTCACCGTGCTGTTCAACATCAAGCTGAAAGAGCAGGATCAGGCACTGTCAGTTGCCGAAACGATGCATGATGCACTGGTCGGGCAGTTATCATATCAGCAGACAACGGATTACACGATCATGAACATTGAATCTTCTGCCCTGCCGAATTATGTCGGTCGGGAAGAAGAATACTTCTTGTACGCATTCGCTGTACAAGTATTTGTAAACAGAAAGGAATAAACGATGGCAGAACTTCCGATTATTTTCGAACTTGAACCGTCAATCGGCACTGCGTATGATTCCTCAACGAGCACATGGACATATTCACCCTTGTGTGCAGGATGGGAAAATATCGCAGAAGCACTGAACGAAACGGTGCAACAGTATCATTTTCTCTGTGGGCAGGGTCATGCGATGAACAAGGTCACTGGAATGGCTGTTGCGGTCACGCTGACTGGTCGCAGGGTGCAGGGAGATCCCGCACAGGACTATATCTTCAGCAAGAAGTACGAGGTCGGTGCGGAGCGTGATTCCAGTTTCAAACTGGTCATGCATGACAAGAGTTCCGGAACTGATGTGACAAGCACACTTACAGTTCCCTGCACGATTGCCAACATTCAGGAAATCAACGGTGCTTCTGTTGACAACTGGCAGGTATCGTGTGAGATTCGGTTTAACGGGAAACCGACAATCGCATAACTCAATGGGGAGCAGGGAAAACTTGCTCCCCTATTTTGTGCATTAAAGGAGGTTGAAAAAATGTACAAGGTAAAAGCAAACAACTGGAAAGAAAGCATCCTGATCACGATGGACGGCAAAAGACCGAAGCTGATCAAAGTGGTGATCAATCCCGAAAGCATCGTGCTGTCTGCAAAGACTGCTGAAAAAGAAATGAAGAAGATGCAGTCCGTGCTGGAAAAGGACTTCAGCGAAGTCAATCTATCGGAGTTCAAAAAGGCGGTCGGGGTGTTCTTTTCCACGGTACTGGGGGAACACAATTACAAAGAAATTTTGGACTACTATGACGGCAACATCTTCGCTGTGGTGCATGACATTTCACCGTGGATCAATGAGGTTGTGACACCGAAGCTTCACAGTGGATTCAGCGGTCGGTGAAACTGTACGAAGATCTTCCGTATACCGTTCTGATCCACGGGGAGCGGTATCGGGTCAGACCGTCATTCGACCGTGTTCTTGAAGCGTATGATGTTCTGCAGACGGACTGGTCAGATGAAGATAAAATCGAATATCTGACATTTCTTCTGTTCGTGGATACACCGAGCGACAAGACGGAAGCGGTTCAAGCGTTTTTCGATCAGATCGTGGGATCAGGAAAAGAGTCAGCACCCGCAAAAAAGGTGTTCGACTTCAACAAGGATGCACCGTACATCTATTCGGCATTTTATCAGGCATACGGCATGAATCTGTATGAACGTCAGGATCGGAACAGAAAGTGGTTTTTTCAATCTAATGGCATTTTAGGACGGATTTTCGGCAGACCCCTGCATTGGCAGGAGTTTATTTATTTGTTTCAAGGTTTGCCGAAAGACACGCTGATGTCTGAAATTATGTCGATCAGGATGACGGATATTCCTGCACGGACAAAGTATAACAGCGAAATGGTCGATGACCTGATCCGCAAAAAACAAGCGTTTTCACTTGAAGACAAAGAAGATATGCAGGTCAAGTGGTTGCGGGTTTTTAATGCACTGAAAGGGATGGCAGAATGAAAAGCGGTTCTGACGGAAAAATTACATATCGGATCGAGGGCGACAACAGTCAATATAAAAGCTCGATAGATGAGGTCAAGAGTATTGCCAACATAGCGGGCGGTGTCATCAAAGGGATATTTGCAGGAACGACCGCAGTCATTGGCGGTGTTATGACTGGCACGGTCGCACTGATTAAAAATGTTGCGGGTGCATACGGTGAGTATGAACAGCTTGTCGGTGGTATCCAGTCGATGTTCGGGGAAACCGAAAAGGGCATCGCAGATACGAACCGTGTCATGGACATGGCATCCGAAGCGTGGAAAAATCTTACGATGTCCGAGTCGGAATATTACACGCAGTTCATGTCCACATACCCGTTAATCAATTCCTCGATTTCAGCAGGCGGGGATGCGATAGCCGAAACGAACAAGTTGCTCGAATTGTCGTCTGACTTAAGCAATACATTCGGCTATTCCACCGAAACTGCAATGAATGCCATCAACTGGGCACTCAAAGGGTCTTACAACTACCTTGACAACCTGAATATCGGCATAAAAGGCACGCAAGAGGGATTCCTTGAAGCGGTCAATGCATCCGGATTATTCGGCAAAAAGATAGAAGACCTTTCTGAACTGACATCCGAGCAAATTGTTGCGGTTCTGCAGTATCAGGCGAATATATACGGTGTACTGGGCAAAACGCAGGACGAGGCAGAAAGGACTTTGCAAGGTTCTTTCAAAATGCTTCGTTCTACATGGGCGAACTTTGTCACGGCACTGGGCAAGGATTCTGATGAGATTGAGCAACGGCTTGATGAGGTTATTCAAGCGTTCGATGCCGTGCTGAACAACATTGTGCCGTTGATAGACCGACTGCTTGATCATCTTCCGAAAGCAATTTCGATGATTGCATCAAAACTGGTCGAACTTGCACCGTCACTGCTGAAAACAGCTTTCAACATTTTCAGGTCTGTTGTGGGCATCATTTTCCAACAGTTGCCGTCATTGTTGAAAGTCATTTCCGAAATTCTCGGTCAGTTGGTCGGACTCATCATTGAATATATGCCGACTTTTCTTGATGCGGTCATACAGACTATAACGAGCATCATCACAGAAATTGGAAATAACGCTGACAAGGTTGCGGAGACGGTCAGCACGATTATCGTGCAGGTCACAGATGCGATTCTCGGTGCTTTACCGCAAATCATTGAAGCACTTGGTCAGATATTCATCGCACTTGCACAGCATATGCCCGAATTCATAGAGCAGTTGATGGGTGCGGTGATGGAAAACTTCCCGATCATCTTCAACGCTTTGATGGAAGTTGCGGTGGCAATAATCGCAAGTCTGCCCGAAATCATTCAGCAGATATGTGATCATTTGCCCGAAATCATCAGCATGGTCGCAACGGCACTGGCTGATTGTGCTCCGATGCTCGTTCAGGCAACGGTCAGCATTGTCGAGGGCATGAATTATGCGTTCTTGTACGCACTGGGTGCTCTTGCACAGAAGATCCCTGAAATCTTTGCAGAACTTGGGAAATTCATAATTGATGGTTGGAAAGGCATCGCAAACGGTGTCGGGAATATTGTCAAAGACCATGCACAGCAGTTGGTTGATGGATGGAATCAGACAACGGAACGAGCGAAAGCGTTCTTTAAGGATCTGTTCGGCATATTCAAAGGTATCGGTCAGAAGATGCTTCAGATCGGGTCAGACATTGTGAACGGCATTTGGAGCGGTATCGCAAGGGCATGGAATCGTTTGATTCAGAATGTCCGTGCGAAGATTCAGCAACTGGTTGCGGAGATAAAATCCGCACTTAAAATCGGATCACCGTCAAAGGTGTTCGCAAACGAGGTCGGCAGATGGATTCCTGCAGGTATCGCGAAAGGTGTCGAAGACAACGAGGGCGAAGCACAGAGGGCTGTTCGTGGCATGACGGAATCACTTGTCGGTGCAGGTGCTAATGTTGGCATGGCAGTATCCCCGATCACATCCAGTTCGCCAGACCTGCATGGACTTGCACAGCAGTTGTCTGAAAGCATTGGAAATATCAAGGTCGAGAACGAAATCTATCTTGACGGCATGGCAATGGCACGGAAACTGTACGACTATCAGCAGAAAGTTCAGGTCGAACGTGGTCAGAATTTTGTACCGATATATTGAGGTGATATATGACATTAACTGTTGGCGGTGTTGACTACACACCATATGTGACATCCGTTGCATGGAAAGAGGACACGATTCAAGGGTCGAACTCGGGGGTTTCGATATCAGGACGGAGATACATTGACCGTATTGCAACAAAGGCGGTGCTGAACATCACGTTCGCTCCGATGTCGCAGACGGATGCACAGACCGTGCTGTCATCGTTGTGGACAGAATACATCTCGGTATCGTATGATGATCCGTCACACGGCACACGGACTGGTGTGCCTTTTTACTGCTCGAATACACAGTCAAAAACGCTGTTCATAGATAACGGCACGATGTGGTATTCAGAAGTATCCTGCACGTTGGAGGAAAGATGAAACGGATAGAAGTTGGTGATCAGTGGACTTTCGATGACGATTCCATTTTTGACATCCAGTACACGAACACCGTTGATGTAACTGGTGCGGAACTGACAATCGACACGCTTGAGGTCAGGATTGTTTCGCAGGTCGGTGGCACGGAACTGCTGTCATTTGACGGTTTCAATCTTGAAGCAAGTGGTGGCGAAATTCTGTACGGTGCGGGCAGTGGTGGCGGTGCTGACATATCGGGTGCAAATTATGCGACACCAGTTCGTTATTACAAGGATAATGTTCTGACTGGCAAGTATTTCGTCAGTTCCATCACAAGGGAACAGCGTGATATTTATGTCATTCATGCAATATCAACAATCGGTCTGATGTCACGCAGGTGGTGTGAACCGAAACTGTTCAATCATGTTTCTTTATCATCGGCACTTCAGCACATAATCGGTGCATCCGGATCACAGTACACCTATACGATTTCATCAGAACTTTCTGATCTGTGTATTGATGGTTTTATTCCGAGAAGCACACAGCGTGAAGCACTGCATCAGCTTCTGTTTGCGTATGATGTCCATATCACAAAAGATGCGAACTGCAACATGGTATTCGGAGCAGGACACGCTGATTCAATCGGTGTGATCCCTGCGTATCGCACATACCTGAACGGCACGGTGAATTATGAATCACCGATATCAAAGGTTGTTGTGGTCGGATATGGCATTGCTGATGGTGTTCCCGATTATCAGAACGGAGCACAAGTAGTATACGAAACGAGCGAACTTGAACCGTCAACACAGAGAACGATCTACTTTGACCGACCAGTATATTCGGGTGACTATTACGCAACCGGATCACTGCAGGTCGTTTCGATCAGAGCGGAATCTGCCGTAGTGACTGGTGCGGGTACGCTGATCGCATATTACTGCGTTGTCAACGCATTTGCCGTCACGAAAGTCATTGATTCTTCATCAGATAACGAACTGCGTATCGAGAACAACACATTGATCACGCACTGCAATATCGGCAATGTTGCAGATAGGCTTCTTGCGTATGCATCACGGAAAAAGACGGTCGAGGGTGACATAGTTCTTGACGGTGAAAAGGTCGGAGATACCTACACGATCACGGATGCGTTCGAAGATACCTCTGATGCATTTCTGTCGAAAGTGTCTGTCAATGTTTCGGCAATCGACAAGGCAACCTGCAAGTTCATATCCGGATACACTGGGTACGCTGACCGAAGCAAGATATATTCAAACTGCGATTTCATCAGTTATGAAGACGGTTTAACTGGTTCGTGGTCGATCCCGCAGTCCGTTTTTGACAAAGAACAACCGCTGATCAAAGCCGTTATTGTTGGTGGTGGTACTGGCGGTCAGACATCAACAAAGTCATTCTATGGGAACAACGCATCGTATGTTTCACGCACGAATTCGGGTGTTGCGGGCAGAGGTGGTCAAGGCGGTCTCGGTGGTAAGGGTGGTCAAGGTGGGAAGATCCTTGAAGTCACTATCGACTGCACTGGGATTTCTTCACTGAACTGGTCGCTTGGTGCGGGCGGTGTTGGCGGTGACGAAACCGTGAATCAGAATGTGCAGACAGACGGCACGGACGGAACTGAGACATCGTTCGGAAGTTATTCTTCAGCAGACGGGTCACACATCCCGACTGGGTACATTGTCTACGGTGGCACTGATGTCAGCGATGTGTCTTGTTATGCACTCGGTGCTTCGGGTTCTGACGGTGTTGACGGCTTCGATGGCGGTGACGGTGGTTCTCCTAATTATTCGGATGTTGCAAAAGCCGTTGGTGCGAATGCCGAAGATTATGACGGCACGTTCAGATATGTTCAAACTATTTACCGTTTTGGCGGTCAAGGCGGTAAAGGCATCATCGATTCATCATCGACATATTCGGGCGGTGGTGGTGGTGGTGGCGGTGGTTGCGGTACGAGATACCTTGACCCCGCAAAACGCTCGCATGGTCAAGACGGTGAAGATGCTTTTATTGGTACTGGTTCAGCTCGTTGGGTCGGTGGCGGTCACGGTGGTCAGGGCGAAAAAGGTCTGTACTACAACCGCAACAATCACGGGTACTGGGGCAGAGGTGGCAGAGGTGCTGACGGTTCAGGCGGTGGCGGTGGTGGCGGTGGTGCTATCAATGACACAAGCAACAACCTTTCCGTTGGCGGTGACGGTGGTGCAGGATGGTCTGCAAAAGCGGGTGAGGGCGGTGACTATGGCTGTATTTACATCTTCTATTGAGGTGAGTGAATGGCAAACTACATTTTAAACAGAACTGCTGAACAGATCAGCAACATTCTTGACGGGGCATATGCATCAGACGGGATTCTGAAGTCCAACGGAAGTGGCACTATATCGGCTCAGGCGGTCGATTCGACACCGACTGCATCAAGTACTAACCTGATCACTTCGGGTGCGGTTGCAAGTGCTCTAAATGCCAAACAAGACACATTGTCGAACGCTTCACTGTTGGCAACCTACACGCAGACTGAAGCGAACCTTGCGGATGCGGTTGCGGATAAACACACGCATTCCAACAAAGCAATCCTTGACAGCATCCCGTCATCGGGAACGGTCGGGTATGTACTCACAAAGACATCATCAGGAACAACTTGGTCAGCAGGTGGCGGTGGTGGCGGTGGTGCTTCTTGGGGAACGATCAGCGGTACACTGTCTGATCAGACCGACTTGCAGGATGCACTGGATGCAAAAGCATCGGTCAGTTCAGTAAATGCAAAAGCCGATAAGAGCGTTGCGGTCTCCGTCACGATTGCTGTTGCAGACTGGACGAACCAGTCATGCACAAAATCCGTGTCAGGAGTCACGGCATCGAACAACATCATCGTTGCACCTGACCCTGCTTCGTTCCTCGCATACGGAGAAGCACAAATCCGTGCGACTGCTCAAGGAAGTGGAACGGTCACATTCGCTTGTGAAACAGTTCCGACCGAAGCGGTCACAGTTAATGTGATGATTGTGGGGTGAGCATATGGCAATCTTTAACATGGTCGGTGGCGGTGGCAGTTTAAGTGCCACAGATGCCATTCTGCGAGTTATTGCTCCAGCTGGTTCTACAGTAACGATTTCCAAAGGTGCGGTCAGCAAGAGTGATCAGGGTCATGAGAATGCGAGTGATACATCGTTATATGATTATTACTTCATTATTCACGCAAGTCAGTTTGATTCCGTTAATCCTTGGACAGTAACGGCAACACTTGGAAGTGATACGGCATCGGCAACAGTAATTATAGATTCGGCAGATGAATATGATGTCGTTTTGGATTATGGTTACTATCTTGTCAAGGATGGTCTGCTTACAAGTAACGCAATCACAACTTTTGCAAGTCATAATACCGTTACACAAAATACTGGATACGTTGAATTTACAGATGCATCGAATAACCAAGTCGGCATTTTCTCATCAACTGACGCTGTTGATTTAACAAATTATAGCACGCTTGTCATAACGATTACCGAGGGCGGTTCGTTCGCTGGAAACGAAAAAGTACCTACTATTTGCATCGGTTCAACGAGGCCGACAACTTCCGGCGGATCAGCAAATATTACTGGAATCGTTGCTTCCACAAAGTTGCTTGCTACAAGCCAAAGTGCGTGGAACATCACAGCAGGAACGTATACGCTCGATGTTTCCGGATATACCGGAAGTTACTATATCGCAGCGTGTTCGTCTGGGGTCACGGATAAAAAGTTCAACCTAAAAATTACCAAGTTCGGATTGGAGGCATAAATATGAAAACGATTTATCTTGATTCCGAATTTGTTTGTCATGTTACCGATGACGGCACGATGCGCTCTGTTGAAACAGATTTCTTTGACGGACAGCCGGATGAATTTATTAAAGGGTATCGATATGTTCCGCAAGGTGAAACATGGGTGCGGTCGGATGGAGTTGAGTTCCACGGAGTGATGGTTGCTCCTGCAATCGACTATATGCAGATCATGACCAATGTTGCGACATCATACCTCACGGATGACCAAGCAGAGTCTGTCACGATTCTGTTTGAGGAGTGGAAAGTCGGAGTAGACTACGCTGTCGGCGACCGCAGACAGTACGACGGAGTGCTGTACAAATGCTTACAAGCACACAAGTCCCAAGCGGATTGGACTCCAGATGTTGCGGTTTCTCTTTGGGTGCGTACGTCCGCAGAGGAATGGATTCCGTGGTATCAACCAACTGGAGCACATGATGCGTGGATGGAAGGCATGAAGATGGCATACACGGACGGACATCATTACATCTGTTTGGTAGATGGAACGGTTTACCCGCCTGATGTTGTACCGACTTCTTGGGAGTTTGTAGAATGAGCATAAAATTGGTTCATGCTGTCGGTGATTATGACGGCACATACGGTGATGGTGACGGTCGGGAAATCACATACCGCAGGTGGTATGACCGCAACGGAAGAGGATGGCAGTATTTCGCGGTGTGTAAGGATCAGAACAAAGCGAACGAAGCGTGCTCTATCCTGAAGCAGATCGCAGAGAACAACAAATACGGCTACAGTCAGCAACGCAGGACGACTGGTGCGAAAAGCATCATCTCTTTTTTGAACAAGGGGTACAACATTGCTGATGCGATTCACCGAGGAAGCGGTGATTTCGACTGTTCGTCACTTGTATCGTTCGGGTTTTATCAGGTCGGACTCCTGCCGAATTACAACTACAACACAGACTCCATTCTGACCGCTCTGAAACACAGCGGTCATTTTGTTGTCGTGGCAAATCCGAAAAATGACACACAAGCAAGAGTCGGAAGTCTGTATCTCGCACCGAGGTCGATGAATGACGGGTCAGGACACGTAGCAATGGCGATAAATGACGGTTCGAAGCCGTACCCTATAAACCCTCAACCCGAACCCGTTCCACCGATTGCAAGTCCATATTTGCGGATTTTAAAGGGTTCTGTGCGTGTCCGTGAGGGCGAGAGCACGGATTATCCGACACGGTTTATCGCACATCAGGGTGACACGTTCCCCTATCTCGGTACAGCAGGGTCAGGGTGGTACATCGTGGATACTTCTGCGGTGGTCGCAGGAGTCGGGTACGTATCATGCAACATACCCCGATATGTGGAGGTGGTCGAATGAAAAAGAAGAAGATCCGGACATCAGATGTATGTCTTGTCATTGTGTGCGTTTTAGAGGTTCTGTTCGTGCTGAAATGCTTCGACATGATGGAACGTGACATCGTGGTCAGTTCCACATTGATCACATACTGGCATATCACATTCGTTGCGGAGCTGTTTTCGCTGTGCGGTATCAAGGTCGCAAAGGTCATGCGAAGCACGGCATATGAAAAAGAGGATTCGTACACGGATGACGAGGAGGCGGTCGGATGACTCTATTAATTATTGCGATTGCTCTGCTGTTACTGCTGATATATGTGTTGAGGACAATGTGATATGGATTTTTTGAAAACATTATTATCCGGTGCTGTCGGTGCGGGTATCGTTGCGGGGTTGTTTGCTCTTTTCGGCAAACGCATGGATCAGGTGCATGAGGACAAAAAGGGAAAGATGAACGACATCAAAGAATTGCAAAAGCAGGTTGCCGACCTGCAGAAACAGATGAATAAAACATGGCAACGCATTGACGAGATGAGCAATTCTGACCGTGCTTTGTTAAAAGCTGTGAACGCATTGCTGTTGCATTCAATGTCGGGAAACGATACTGGCAAAATGGCAAAGGCACAAGAAGAACTGACCAACTTTATCATTTCCAAAGGAGAATAAAATGATGGAAATCAACTGGACTGAATTGATTATCGGTTTGGCTTCACTGGTCGTGACCGTGTTTCTCGTTCCGTATCTGCGGGCAAAGTATCAGGAGATTCGGACGGACAGCATTGACTATTGGTTGCGTGTCCTGATGTCATCGGCTGAAACCTATTTCGCTTCAGGCACTGGGGCACAAAAAAAGGAATGGGTTCTGACCGAACTGAAAGCACGATTCCCAAGCCTTGACATGGATAGGATTCAGGATTCGTTGGAATCAATGTTCCGTGAATTGGTGGTCGAGGGTATTTTAAACAACGATGAATTCAAATGATCATTAGATAGTTTTTCGATAATTTTTCGATAGAGGTTTGGGGTGCTGTGGTGCAACCTCCCGCCACGTATTCGATATATCGAAAGCACCCCAATTTTCCCAATGTTTCGGGCAAAACTGGAAATAAAACCGTTTGGTTTTTTAATAACCCACAGAAACCCACAAAAACCCAGTCGGTTTTTCAGAAACCCAAAATAACCCGATATATGATAAATGATATATGATAGATAATATAAATATTATCTATATATACGCTTAAACGATAATCACATATTTTGTCTTCGGGCGGTTGCGTTCCCCCGCAACCAGTGATAGACGGAACTCGATCTCGAATTGAGTCCCGTCTTTTTTTATTTTCTCGACAACTTTGTTGATGATCTGTTTCTCTTCTTCGGGCGGTCGTTTAGATAACTCGGACACCGCCTGCAGGAATTTTTCGATCATATCAACGGACGGGATGTCGGGCAGGGCAATTTCATCTTTTAATTTCTGTTCCAGTGACATCAGGTCATCAAGGTCGGTTTTCATCTGCGGATGGTACATTCCTTGTTGGATTGCATCAAGCAGGTTCTGAATCCTGCGTTGTACTGACCGCAGTTCGTTTATCTTCTCCGGATCATTCATAATCTTCTTTCTTTCCCTTTCTAATTTTCGTTGTATTTTCTCGGCATCAGCATGGGTAAACCGCAGGTGACGGGTGACACGCTTAATGATGTCTTTTTCAACGAGATCGGCAGAGATAGTTTGACCGCAGTTCCGACAGCGGTAATACCGATACGCACCCTTGGTGTTGACGGAAGAAGCACCCTGCATCGTTGTTCCGCAGTCACAAACCAGTTTCCCAGAAAGAATAAAAATCCGTTTTGCTGTATTGGCGGGGTTGTGCTTTTTTGCGTTCAGACGATCCTGACACAGCACCCACGTTTCATCACTGATTATTCTTGGTATCCCGTTCGGGATTCTGATCACATCATCTGACTCACGGTGCGAGTTGTGGAATTTGCGGGACTGTTTCCCGAACGTATACACACCGATGTATTTTTCGTTCCGCAGTATGCTGTTTAAAGAAGTGTTCGAAAACGGCAGTCCCCACTTCGTTTTTTTAACGTCAAGCACCGTCAGAATCTCGGAATACTTTTTCCCACTGGCATACATATCAAATATCGTTCTGACGGTTTCAGCTTCGACCGGATTGACCACGTATCGACCGTCCTGCACATCATAACCGAGCGGTGGCAGACCACCAGTGTGACGGCACTGGTATGCGGTTTCTTTCAAGCCTTTTATGGTCTCCCTTGCAAGGTTCTTGCTGTAATACTCAGCCATTCCCTCGAGCACGGATTCAAGGATCACGGATTCGGGCGAATCATCCAGTGGTTCAAGGACTGATATCAGCTTGACCCCGTGTTTGCGGAGTTCACGCTTATAGAATGCGGAATCATAACGGTCACGGCTGAACCTATCCAACTTATGCACGATGACAGCATCAACACCCCGCAGGTCGGAAAACATCTGCTGAAAGGCAGGTCGTTTGTCTGTTGTCGCTGAACGTGCTTCGTCAACGTATTCATGCAAAAGGACTATGCCGTTTCTGTTGGCATAGTCACGGATCGCACGCAATTGTGCATCTATGGATTCTTCTCTTTGCTGATCGGAACTGAACCGAGCATATGCATATGCGTTCATAACTTGGATACGAACCCGACAGCCTTGCCGAGGATACGGACATTATCTTCGGGATGCACAATGATCGGCAGGTATTTCGGATTTTCAGACAACAGCATGACGGTGTTGCCGTTTTTCGCAAAGCGTTTCAGAACGACTTCATTCCCGATCAGAACAGCAACGATATCGTTCGTTTCGCAAGTGTCCTGCTGACGAATGTACACGATATCCCCGTCATATATCCTTGCACCCTGCATAGAATCACCAGTTGCACGGACGGTGAAATCCGCATGGATGTTAGTGGGAACTTCGTCATACGCATCGTGGTTTTCCACTGCAAGAATCGGTTTACCGCATGACACTGTACCGACACGGGGAACGGTGCGTGTTTCAGGCAACGGCAGAAATTCGGGTCGGTCACTGACACCTCTGACAATGTAGTCAACGGTCGTGCCGAGGACATCTGCCATCTTTCGCAGGAGATCCGGATCGGGTGAACGGTATCCGTTTTCATATGCGTTGTAGGACTGGCGGGAACACCCGATCAGCTTCGCAAGCTCTTCTTGGGTCAAGCCTTGATCTTTCCGAAGTTCTTTCAAAAACAACATTTCGTATCACCTCACTATCATCATATTTCAGAGCCGTGTCACAAATCCACAAACTCCACGAATAGGAGCATACGAAAAAAATATAGATAAAAATGTCAATAATCATTGACAAACAGTAAAGAGGTGATTAAGATATAAATAGACACAAAATGTATCATTTAAGGAGCGTGATGTCATGGATTACAGACAGAAAAGAAAGGAAATGGGTCTGACTCAGGCAGACATGGCTGATCGGATCGGATGCAGTCGTCAGTACTACAACGAAATGGAAAAGCACCCGAATACACGGAAGCTGTCTGCGGAACTGGTTAAGAGGATTGCGGATGCTTTCGGTGTCAGCATGGACGAGGTGGTCGCATGACCACGGAAGAAAAACTGTTTGCGTGGTTCGGTGACAACTGGGTCACGGAAATAATAAAGGGCACGATGCCGAGCAAAAGCACCGTGCCGGAGCAAGAGCAGGACGGGAGCAAGTCCGTCCCACAGCACAAGAATAGCACGGATATTTGAAAGGAGCAAGAAAACAATGTGTCCCGAATGTAGAAGAGCAAGCGGTCATGCAGATGGTTGCCCGATGGCAGATGTTAGTGAATCGATCATTGGATACTGCGACATTTGCGGAGAACCGATTTACGAGTGGCAGGATCGTTACGAGGATTTGGACGGATACGATTACGTATGCGAAGAGTGTTTAGTTGAAGTCACCTACGCAAAAAAAGTGCGTGGCGGTAAATAAGAAAGGAGCAAGAACATGAATTTCAGGAGGTTGGAAGCAAGAGACATTGAGTGCAGGGTCAAGCAGACCACTGCGAAAGGCAACATCGTTCTGCTGTACAAAACTGCACGGACGGACATGGACATCCTTGACGAGACGGTCGGGGCAGAGAACTGGAAGAAAGACTATCGGGAGATCAAAGGCAATCTGTACTGCACACTGTACATCAAGTGCGGTCAGGAATGGGTCGGCAAAGAGGACTGCGGTATCGAGTCCCGCGCAGACGATGACGGCAACGAGAAAAAGGGCGAAGCATCCGATGCGTTCAAGCGTGCGGGTTTTGCGTGGGGCATCGGTCGGGAACTGTACACCGCACCGTTCTGCCTGATCCCTTGCGAGGTCGAGTCCGTGAACGGCAAGTACAAGCCGAAGACGAATCACTATTATGAGGTATCCGAAATCCAGTATGACGGTAACCGCATTTCCCGACTGGTCATCACGGAGCGTGGCAGGGCGGTGTTCACGTTCCCTGTATCCTATGTTCCGAAAGATGATGACCTTATGAAGCAGACTGATCCGGATGCACGGAAAGAAGAAATCAAGGCAGAGATCCTTGCATTGGCGAAAGGTGACGAAGACCGTCTGAACAATTACACGCTGAAGAAGTATAAGAAGTTGTTCCGTGATCTGACTGGTCAGGAGTTGGCAGACTGCAAAGTGTCGCTTGTGAAGCAGGTGTCCTGACATGGAACTGAAAGCACGGAATCCGAGATTGTCGCACGAATACGGTGAGGGGTGGGTGCTCCACCTCTCCGTTGATCTTGGGTCATCAGGGACAGCAAAAAAGGTCATTGACGAGTTCAAAGACAAAGACCTGCGGGTCGAGGTCAGAGAATGGAAAGAGCATCGGTCACTGTCAGCAAACGCATATTTTCACGTTTTGGTCAACAAGATTGCAGGACGGATGAACCTTGGTGAAGACGAGGTGAAACGGTCGCTTGTGTTGGATTACGGGACGGTTGCTGAAGACAAAGACGGCAACATGATTCTGCTGAATCTGCCTGACGGAACAGACCCCGAAACACTGGGTGTCAAATATGCGAAATGGCTGTCAGCGTATCAGGATCACGGCAGAACGAAGAACACATATCTGATCTACAGCGAAACGCACCGACTGGATACGAAGCAGTTTTCACGGCTGTTGGACGGTGCGGTCACGGAAGCAAAGAATCTCGGAATCGAAACAATGATCCCGCAGGACTTGGCGAGGTTGGAGGGTTATGCACAAAAGGACAAAGGCAATGCAGATACCGACAGCGGTGAAAAGAAAAGTGCTTGAACGTGACGGTTGCTGTGTGGTGTGTGGGTCGAATCAAGGGATACCAAACGCACATTACATAGCACGGTCGCACGGTGGACTGGGCATCGAGCAAAACATCGTAACGCTCTGCATCAACTGTCACAACGCATATGACAATTCACCGATGAGACGGATCATCGGACAGCAGATCAAAGAGTATTTACAGAGTAAATATCCCGACTGGGATGAACAGAAATTGTATTACAGCAAAGGAGTATGAATATGGATGCATGGGTGATCATCAACGGAAATCTGACGAAAGATCCGGTTGTCGAATCGACAGCAAAAGGGGTCAGCGTGACGAAACTGCACGTTGCGGTGAACGGGGTTAAGAATGACGAAAAAAAGACAACGTATTATTACGTTTCAACATTCGGAGTGTTGGCAGACACTTGTGCCAGAAATCTGACAAAGGGTCGTGGGGTGATCGTGATCGGGGAACTGGACATCACGCTTGACACGAAACACGAAACACCGAGAGTGTATCCGAACATTGAAGCACGGTTCGTCAAATTCATGCCGAAAGGACATCAGGCACAGCAGGACGAAGCACCAGTTACACCGGATATGTTCATGGACATAACGAGTGAGGATGTGCCGTTTTAATTTTAAACAAAATGTCAACAAAGATTGATATTTGTTGATAGAAGATGTAAAATAATCGTATCATATTTTAGGAGCAAGAGCATGAAGTCAGCATTTTTGATACCTATGGGCAAACGGGACAAGGTTGACGGATTATCGGACGAGGATGCGGGAAAGCTGTTCAAATTGATCTTCGCCTACGAAGCAGGAGACCTGACCGATATCCCGACAGACCGTGCAGGAACGGCATTCGAATTCGGGTTCAAAGAGACCCTTGACTTGAATCGAGAGAAATACGAAGAACGGTGCGTTGTCAATACAGTCAACGGTCAAAAGGGTGGAAGACCAAAAAAGCAACCGAAACAGACGGAGGAACTGTTTGACAAGTTTTGGTCAGCGTATCCGAGGAAGTCTGCAAAGGCAGAAGCCAAAAAAGCGTTTTCGAAAATCACTGCCGATCAGCTTGAAAGCACGATACTGCCCGACTTAGAGAAACGGAAACGGTCATCGCAATGGCAGGAAAACAACGGTACATATATCCCGTATCCTGCGACCTATCTGCGGGGCGAACGGTGGAATGATGAGATCCGGACGGATAAACCGAAAAAGCGGGATTTCGAAGAACGAACCGTAAAGGACGAGGATTTCAGTGACCTATTTTTACCGCTGTGAGTTGTGTGGCTGTGTACTGGATGAGCAAAACCAGTACGTTGACCACTGGGGATACAAAAGGGAATACTGCAAGGACTGCAGGAAACGAAAGGAGCAAGAATATGTCAAGAGCAATCAGGATCATGAGCAAGGTGTTTTTAACGGTGGTGGCGGTGTTGTGTGCGATGTACATCGAAACGGCACTGGCAGATGAAGAGGTCATTGACCTTGTACCCGTTGCGGCCAGCGAACCTGACCCGATCCCGTGTCCGTTTGAAGTGGAAGTGACGGAGCACGCATTAGATCAGCGGGATGTCGAGACACTGGCAGAATTTCTGTGGAAGAGTCCGATGTACTACGAAACGCAGAAACGCACGTTGCTGTGGGTTGTCTTCAACCGTGTTGATGATGCTTCAGGACGGTTTGCGGACGATATCGAGACCGTATGCCGTGACCGCAGGGAGTGGGGATTCATGGAGGCACATCGGTACGCACTGTCTGATGACAATCTGCGGATCGTGAGGGAAGAGATGAATCGATGGTTGAGCATGAAAGACGGAAAGCATATCGGCAGTCACGTTCCGAGGAACGGAGTGTTTTGCAGTTTTGGCGGTGATCGCAACCGGATCGTGACGGTATATGCGGAGTTGGGTGGCGATGCTTTGACATGGTGACGAAAGAGGAGTTCACGCAGAAAATCCTGCGGATGCAGGAAGCAAAACGCAAGCGTGAAGAAAAGGCGAAACGGGACACGAAAGCGTATTTTGTCGATAGAACACGAAAGGGGCGAGCAAAATGGAGCAAGCGAATTTTGAAACGAGGAAAATGACGGATGCGGAAATCGCATTCGAGATCAGAAAGGTTTATCCGCAGATGGACGCACCGCTTTACAGCAAAACCAAACATTCGGTCATGACTGGGGTTCAGCTGACCGAGGGGGCGAAGAACATTGAGCATTGCTTGATTTACGGGGATGCACCTGAATCGGCAAAAATCAGCCGTATAAGGCGGGAACGTGCGGACATTAGAAAATGTACGGTCAGACTTCCGATAAGCCTTGTACAGCGGTTGCAATCGCTTATGGAGGCATTCGGGGTCGAGGAGCTGAACACAATCGTCAACATGGTGCTGTCATACGGGACAGAAGTGTTGGAGGTCGAGAATGAGAAAGCGGTTGGTTGAGTTTCTGATCAGATTGGGGATCATCGAATACTGTGATGACGAACTGTTTGAGGGTGACGAGCAATGACATTCGGCAGGATATCGAAAAAGGATCTGCGGGAAATGTGGGATCAGTACCTGAAAGACATCGATGTGTACATTGATGACTTTGACGGGTTTTGGTACGACCTGCAGTACAAGAAGCGTGGCATCTACATCGGAACGAAGCTGATCGGGTTCGTGATCACACGGAAAAATGAGGTCAGTGAATTTTTCATCCGACCGGATTACAGACGAAAACGGTACGGGATGCAGGCGGTGCAGATGCTTGCGGACGAACTGGGTGAATTTCGGTATTACGTTTTAAACCGCAACAAAGTCGGTCAGTCGTTTTGGAAGACAGCGACTCCGAACAGATATCTGATAGCCACGGACGGCAGAGGTGAATGGTATGTCAATCCGAAGACCCACGGAAGAAAGAGCACTCGCAAACATATTGCGGGAACAGAAAATGGAACGACCGATCAAGCGACCGAAGAAAAGACCAAGGGTGCAGGTCGAACACTATTTCACCAATTACGATTATTTCCTGATGTTTTTGTCACGGCATGAAAAAAGATGATCTGATTCACCTGCGTGAATACAAAGAGAAGATGGACGGGTTGAAACGTGCGATTGCAGACCTTGAAGCGACCGTGACGGATATATCCGTCCATTTGTCTGATATGCCGAGATCGGGTCAGTACCGTGATGTGCTTGCGGAATTTGTGGCAAAAAAGGAATCGGTCGAGATCAGGCTGATGCAGGTCACAGCCGAATACATGGAACGCTTCGTGACCGTGGAAGAGAAAATCAGCGTGTTGCCATACGCACAGCAGACCGTTATCCGGTTATATTACGAAAAAGCACTGTCATGGACAAAGGTATCACGGGAATCGCACTATGCGAGATCGTACTGCAAAACATTACAAAAGAAAGCACTGGAACGGCTCGAACAAGAATAATTTTTTATCCAAAAATGTAAATAACTGTTGACACAATACAGCAGACAAAGTATCATAATAGTATCAAAATACGATTGATAAAGGAGCAAGAGTAATGGAAGACAGCAAGCGTTATCTGATGATTGAGGGCAGGAGAGAGGGTTACGGTGTGGATCAGTTGCACCGCACGATGACGGTCAGGGATCTGATTGAATACCTTGAGCAGTTCGATGACGAAACACTGGTTGTGCTGAACAATGACAACCGCTACACATACGGCAGTATCACAGAGAGCAGTTTTCAGGAAGCATGGTTCAACGAAGACGGTGACGAGACCGATGAGTTCGGCAATGATGTAGAGAAAGAAGACTGGTAAAAATGACCATTCGCATTCCAGTGACACCGAAACCGAAACAGCGTGTCCGAGTTGTAAACGGTCATGCGTTCACACCGAAGAAAACGGTGCAGTATGAGCAGATCATCAGCAGTGCGGGGCAGGGTATCAGGGTCACTGGTGCGGTCAGTCTGACGGTGTTGTTTGAGATGCCGATGCCGAAGTCATGGAGCAAGGCGAAGAAGATCCGGATGAACGGCACACCGCATATTCAGACACCCGACACAGACAACCTGCTGAAAGCGGTCATGGACGGAATGCGTTGCGTGTGGTCGGACGATCGCACGGTGTATCAGGTATCAGGAACGAAACTGTGGGCATATGACCCGCAAGTGATTATTACGATAGAGGAGCAAGAGCAATGAAAGTGACAATTACAAAAGACGGCAGGATGATACGGTCAAGCATCGTGACCTGCGAAGAGTGCAAGTGTTTCGGGAACAACCACTGCAATCACCCCGAATACTATCCCTGCAGACGGAACGAAAAGCTGTATGGTGATGCGTTCTATACGACCGCAGGTGTGACGGCTTGTATGCTTTTTGATCCGAAAGACCCTGAACGTGTCAGGCTGATCGAGAGCGAGACAGAGGAGGTGGAAGCGTGACACGGGTTACGGTTAAGTTAGTCGAGCCAATGGTCGGTGAAGCAGATGTCTGCATCCTGACTGCGAATCAGATCACTGTGCATGACGGTCTGATCGTGGTGAAGCAGGTTGCGGAAGAACCGTTGCTGACGGAGTTCACAGTTCCGGTAGAGGAAACGGTCGGAATCTTCCGTTGTGAGGATGTCCGAGCAATATATCGGACGGTATCTGCGAGGTGATTAAGATGAGGCTTATCGATGCGGATACTTTGCGGGATGAACTGTTTGTTGATTACTTTGATTCTGATGATTGGGGATTCATTTCCCGCCATATTGACGATGCTCCGACAGTCGATGCTGTTGAGCGGAAGAGTGGGCGGTGGATAGATGAAACTTTCAAGCCGAATGCACCTGTTTTCCATCCGTACAAATGCGACCAATGTGGAGAGCATAACGATGTTCCGTCTGATTACTGCCCGAACTGCGGTGCGGATATGAGAACAAAAGAAACGGATCGCGATTATGAAAGAGCAGTAGAACAGTTGGAACATGACATGTTATACGAGCCTACATATAACCAAGATGACGGAAGTATGTGAGAGGTGAAAGCAATGGATGATTTAATCAGCAGACAGGCGGCAATAGGTGACACAATCAGCAGACGGGCGGCGATTAGTGAAATCGAGCAGTCAATAATAAATCACGATAGTGCGATTATGAGAATAACAAACTTGCCACCCGTACAGTCAGAACAGCGGTGGATACCTGTGACGGAGAGGTTGCCAGAAGAAAATATGTGGACAATATGTCAGAACGATGCAGGGGCAATGATGATTGGGAAACACGATACAGAGTTTGGATGGATGTTCCCTGCTTATTTTGATGGCATTGTCGCATGGATGCCGCTACCAGAGCCGTGGAGAGGAGAAGAGGAATGAGCGTGCTAATTAAGGGAATGGAGATGCCGGAGAACTGTTACGATTGTCCGTTTGCGATGCGGGGATATGAAACACTGTTCGTTAACGGGAAAAGCATACGGAGAGATTACGGGTGTGTTTTTACTCATAGGGCTATCACAAGCACGAAGCGCAATCGATTCTGTCCTCTCATTCCAGTCCCAGTGCATGGGCGGTTGATCGATGCGGACGAATTTTTGAAAGATTTTGAAATGATTATTCTTGAAACTTTCTACGACCATGAAGAAGTTGAGGAAATGATTAAAGACGCTCCAACAGTCATAGAAGCAGAGGAGGGCGAGTGATGAGATACAGATTGCAGCGTAAAGAAACTGTCGCGCGACCAAATATCCTCGGCAATCATAGTTTTCCAGTTTATACATATCACTGGAAGAGTATTGCCATGTCTGATGATAAAAACGCATTAGAGGCTATGATGCTCGACCAGAAGAATTACCGCATCGAAGATACTGAGCCGGCAGAGGAGGGCGAACGATGAGAACAATGTGTGGTAGCCCTTGCCTACACTACGATTGCTCCAACAGAAACAGATTTGGCTATTGCAAAACAACGGTGTGCATCAATAAACACTACTATCAAGAGGAGCTGTGGGGTTTGCCGTCAACAACAAACAAAACCGAGAGTGTGGTTATAAAACAGCAGACCAATGCCGACCGTATACGGGCTATGACGGATGAGGAACTTGCGAAATTTATTGAGTTCGTCTCTGCAGGATGTGATTATATGTCCCCAGACTGTCCGGCGCATGACAATTGCAAACATGTTTGCGACCAAAACGATGCTTGCAGAAAAGGCTGGCTCGATTGGCTGAAACAGGAGGTAGAGAACGATGAGTGACTTAATGACATTCCCAAAAACATGGGAAGAATTTGAACGGTCGTATGGGTTTGTGGACAAAGACGAGGTTTACACGAATGGTGCAAGATTGATTCCATCGTTCCGTGTGGAGCAATGGATCGAGCATATACAGACTCAGACAGCAGATCCGACGTTATACGGCTATCCGATCGAACATCTTGAGATGATCGCAAGGGTGATGGCGAAGAAACACTGTACGCCGGAAGATGTTGCTCGGCTGCTCCAGAACGCAGGAGAGATTGCAATAATGGTGCGTGATGAAATGATGGAAAGGATCAAGGAAAGCGTGGAGAGATCTTGTGAAGGAGTAGCGAATGATAGTCAGTGACGGATACAGTCTGATTTATGACAAGGGAAAAAATCGAATCGTCATACGTCTGCCACAGACGATGGAAACATTAACCAACACGATGGATGCTATAACAGACAGAAAAACAGACATAACCGCAGATGAACAATCATGCATTCTAAATGTGGTTAAGGCTGTGATGGAGAGGAAAAGTGAATGAGGATCTGATCGTGTCGGGGGCAACCCCGATATTTTTTACACTAAAATGTAAATAACTGTTGACATTATATAATAGGTAATATATACTATTATTGACAAATAACAAAGTGGGGTTAATAGGATGAAGTGGTCAAGAAACACGAAAGAGTTCGAATATAAAGCGTTCACAAGCGAGGACGGACGGTACAGAGTTCAGGACATCAATGATCAGCCTTGCGTTCCGGAATACAACGAATTGAAAAAGCACAACTGGGATAGCAAGAAAACGCACGAAGCGTTCCTGACATACTGCAAGGCGAACAAGATTTCACTTAATGGTGCGAACTGGGCATTGATTGACAACAAGACCAACGAGGTGATCAGATTTCCATTCAAGACGGCAAAGTCGGCAATGCAGTACGCAGAAACGATATAACAAGCAAGAGCAAGCGGGTCGGGAGACCCGATCCAGCAACTAACGAAAGGAGCAAGAATATGACACAGTTAGAAAGATGCATGAACTTTTTGCGGTACGGCAGTGAGGGAGATTATGTGGAATCCAGTGACGGCAGGATCAGGGTCACAAGGAAAGATAGATTCATCAACACACTGCCGACCTGCTACATTACGGAATCCGGACACACAAGGGAATCAAGTGCGTTTTACGGGGATGTTGTCGAGGTGCTGAGGAGAATCATCGAAATCGATGGGGAATAAGAAAGGAGCAAGAGCATGATATTGACGGACAAAACAGCAACAGATCTGATCAAGAAAGCAGATTCTGCGGAACTGGAATATCGGATTCACATCATGACGGATGAAGACAGAGAGGACAGAACGGACATCGAGATCCTGACAGATGAGATAGACTGGTTGCTTTACTTATACAGCGAAGACAGTGACAGTAGTTACTGGTTCGATTTAAAAGAAGCAAAGTCACTGATCCGGAAGACAGATGACGGCAAACGGATTCCGATTTCAATCGAAACATTCAGACCGTTAAAAGGGTACGCACCGCATGACATCGAAAACGCACGGCAGATCATTGCCGAGTACAAGAGGATCAAGACGGTGGCGAATAAACTGGCAAAAATGGCATAAACAGAAAGGAGCAAGAGCAATGATAAAAGTGATAAATAAAAAATGATACTTTTGAGGTACATTTCCTGCAGTATAATGATATCGTGTCAAAGGACGGTGACAGAACACCGTCTTTTTTCATGCTCTCTCTCGTCGTTGGGTGGGGAAACCCGCAAATGAACCGAGGTGGGTGCGGTTGCGGGTAATCATGATTTGGAGGTTTGTCATGATATTAAAAAGCGTTCCGATCACGGACATTGTGCCGTATGAAAACAATCCGAGGATCAATGACGGTGCAGTCGAAGCTGTCATGGAATCCATTGAGCAGTGCGGGTACTGTGCTCCGATTGTTGTCGATGAAAACATGGTGATTCTTGCGGGTCACACACGCTTGAAAGCAGTCGCACGGCTCGGATGGCAGGAAGTGCAGGTTGCGGTTGTTGACGGCATGACGGACGATCAGAAACGCAAATATCGACTGCTCGACAACAAAGTCGGTGAGATTGCGGTATGGGATTTCGGCAAACTGGATCAGGAACTGGACGGCATTGACTTTGATGGATTCGATTTCGGATTTCCGGATCTGAACAACATTGACATTGATTCGTTGTTTACGGATGCAGAACACAAAGAAAAAGAGCCGAAGAAAATCCAGTGTCCGCACTGCGGTGAGTGGTTCGATGCATGAAACTGTACCTCGTTGCGCAAGCACGGTTTAAGCAATTATGCAAATCTATCCTGCGGGGGGGGTTGCAGTCCCTTCAGACCGATATGAAATTGCTTTTAGCTGAATCGGGTGGCATTTGGGAAGCGTACTTTGATCAAAAGCAGTTTGCCAACGCATATATCCTGCAGTCGTTTTTCTACGCTGATGACTTTACAGAGCAGTATATCATCCCGAATGCATCGGATTTTCTTCTTGACTCGGGTGCGTTTACGTTTTGCGCAAACGGTGTGTCGAATCATGATTTCATCGAATATGTAGAACGGTATGCGGATTTTATAAACCGCAACCGGATCGACAAGTTTTTTGAATTAGATATTGAAAACATTATCGGATACGACAAGGTGGTTCAGATTCGCAAACAACTGGAAAGGCTGACAAACAGACAACCAATACCAGTGTGGCACATCTGCAGAGGAAAAGACGAGTTCATCAGGCATTGCGATGAGTACCCGTATGTCGCTCTCGGTGGTTATGTCACTGCAATAAAGAACGGTGACTCACGACAACGGGCATATGTTAAGGCATATCCGTGGTTCATCGATCAGGCACACAAGCGGGGAACGAAAATTCACGGTCTTGGGTTTACATCGCTTGAGGGCATGAAGAAATACCATTTTGATTCCGTTGATTCTACAGCGTGGACAACGGGCAACCGTTTCGGGTTCGTATATCGGTTTAACGGCAAGACTATGGAAAAAATAGATTGCCCAAAGGGGAAACGGCTTGCCGATGCGAAGACGGTTGCGTATATCAACTATACGGAATGGATTAAATTTCAAAAATATGCGAACACGCATTTTTGAGTCTCCCTGAAACTGGACATATGTATATAACGAAAAGGAGAAAAAATCATGCTGATTAAATTCAACAAGAAACAACTGATAATTTTAGGAACGATTTCGTTCTATTTGCTTGGGTCAATCATGATGAACATATTGACCATGAAAACACTGCAAATCGGGAATGTTTCGGTGTTTACGTGCGGGATCATCATGACACCGCTTGTGTTTGCCTGCAACGACATTCTGACCGAGTGCATGGGCAAGAAATTTGCCGTCCGTGTGATCTTGGTTGGTGCGGGGGTGAATCTTGCTTGGTCGCTTTTATGTGCGTTTTCGATCGCACTGCCTGCAAATAATCCATATATAGCCGAGTGCTTCAAAACGATACTGGGTTCAACGTGGAGAATCACAACCGCATCAATAATTGCGTATATTGGCGGTGGGTACATCAACAACCTGATTATGGACGGCATGAAGCAGAGGGACGGCGAAAAACGCTATTATCACCGTGCCATTATTTCGACTGCGTTTGGTCAACTGTTTGATGATTACGTGTTCATTTTTTTAGCGTTTGCTCCGTTTGGGGTTTCTGCAATCGAAAACCCTTGGTCGGCGATCCTGACCGTTCCTTTGGTCAGTGCGATCGTTGAAACGATCATCGAAGCGGTTTTCACGCCAGTATCGAAGAAAATCTGCACAATTATAAAAACGCCTGATGAACAATAATTTCGGCTCGTTCCTGCAAACGGTCGGTGGCAACGAGGGCATTAAATGCAAGTATCCGACAAGGCTTGACACATACGGATGCGGGTACAGTCACGATTGTTCGTATTGTTACGCAAAGTCACTGCTGTCATTCAGAAAGATGTGGAATCCTGACAAGCCGAAAGTGGCATCAGCGTTCGACATTGCATCCGCACTGCGTAAAGTGCCACGCACAACCGTTTTGAGACTGGGTGGAATGACGGACTGCTTTCAGCCGATTGAAAAGCTGAAGCGTTCGACATACAACACGCTGTATATGCTCAACAAACGTAGACAGCCGTACCTGATCGTAACGAAATCCGATTTGGTTGCTGATCCTGAATACATGGAACGGCTCGACAAAGACCTTGCACACATTCAGATCACGATCACAACAACGGATGATGACTTGTCACTGACATATGAGAAAGCAACCGTGCCGTCAAACCGCATTAAAGCGATTGCAAGACTGTTTTCAGCGGGTTTTGATGTGCAGGTGCGACTTTCTCCATACATCGAGCAAAATGTCGATATAGGTCAAATAAATGACATTCCGTGTGACAAGATCATTGTGGAATTTCTGCGGGTCAATCACTGGATAAAGAAATGGTTCGACTTGGACTATTCGAAATGGACACATACGGAAAACGGGTATCAGCACTTGCCGTTGGAAGAGAAAGTCCGGATGCTTGAGAAGATTCGCTTCAAGGAAATCAGCGTGTGCGAAGACTGCACTGATCACTATGCATACTGGCGGGATCATGTGAACCACAATCCTGACGACTGTTGCAATTTAAGAATATCGGGGGAGTAACGATAACACTCAAATCGCATACCCTGCGTGAAAGGGAAAGACATGGCAAGACCGAGAAAGGAAATTGATCAAAACACATTCGAAAAGCTGTGCGGTATCCAGTGTACAAAGGAAGAACTGTGCGGTTTTTTTGATGTGACCGACAAAACGCTTGATGCGTGGTCAAGACGGACATATAACACGAGTTTTTCCGAGGTATATAAAAAGTACAGTGCCAACGGAAAAATGTCGCTCCGCAGGATGCAGTTCAAGATCGCAGAAAAGAACGCATCAATGGCGATATGGCTCGGAAAGCAGTATCTCGGTCAGCGTGAACCCGAAGCGGAGATCAAGGTCGGCAATCTTGATCTGTTCACAAGCATCATGAAAGAGACACCGCAGATATGATTCAGTGGGGGGAGAAGCAACTGGCGGTGCTTCGCAGACCGTTCACGCACTGCCTTGAGGTCAACGAGGGGACACCACGATCAGGGAAGTCAACGGTCGATGTCGCACGGTTCGCATCGTTCGTTTGGCAGTCGCACGATCAGAATCACTTGGTTTTGGCATACAGTCAGGAACAAGCATATAAACTGGTCATGGACTGTGACGGTTTCGGTCTGACACACATTTTTCCGTCAATCCACCGATTCAGGCATGACAATGACTACGGGTCGCACATGGAACTGCAGACACCGAACGGATTGAAACGGATCTATTACAAAGGCGGGGGAAAGGCAGACAGTCATAAAGCGTTTGTCGGTCTGTCACTTGGGTCTGTGTATTTTTGCGAAATTGATCTGCTTCATATCGATGCGGTCAATGAAGCGTTCCGCAGGACATTCGCATCAACGAACAGATGGCATATAGCTGACCTGAACCCACCTGCCCCGATGCATCCGGTCATCAAGCAGGTTTTCGATGTGCAGGATACGCTGTGGACACATTGGACGATAGATGACAACCCGATCATCAGTCCCGAACGCAAAGAAGAGATCCGTCAGGTCTGCTTAAAGAATCCGTATCTTTATAAGCGTGACTGGCTCGGTGAACGGTCGATTCCCGAGGGTGTGATCTACTCGATGTTCGACATGGACAAGCACATTCTGAAGAAGATCCCGAAAGACTTCGTGCCGTTGGAGATGTTCTTTGCGGGTGACGGTGGTCTGACGGATGCGACTTCCGTTTCGTGTTATCTGATCGGGACTGTGATGGATAAGCCGATCATGTTGCGAATAGCGAACTGGTATTACGGGAACGGGGACATGGCAATGTCTGTTCAGGCGGGTCACTTGGTCAGAGAGTTCGCACCGTACTGCAGACGGCTTCTCGGGATGCGTGAAGAGGGGTGGTACATCGATCCTGCGTGCAAAGCGTTACGGAAAGAAATTGAACTGTACGGCATTCTGACCACTGGTGCAGACAACAACGGGCACGATATCAAGGGTAACCGCAAGGGCATCGAGGTCGGCATAGAGTATTGTCAATCTGCCATCACTGACGGCAGGTTTTTTCTTATCGAGAATGATACATATGGTCACTACGACTTCATCAAAGAGGTCGGAATGTACTGTGTTGACGGAAACGGTCATCCAGTGGATGCGAACAACCACTGCATGGACGAGTTCCGATATGCGAACAACCACTTCTATAAGAGGTATGTGTTAAATTGAGCTTTTTGCAAAGGATCAGGAGACGGATGAAAGGAAACAACGAGTTTGTTGCCACAGTTTGGGAACTGGAAAACGTGCCACCGTTCAAGGAATACTGGGCATATGGTCTGTATCCGTGGAAGATGGTCTATAAGGGATTCTATGCACCGTGGCATGAAGTGGATGCACCGACAATCAAACATCCGCTCAATAAACGCAGGATATCAAGACTATCACCTGCAAAAGCGGTATGCAGTCAGATTGCCCGTTATGTGTGGGATGAGAGATGCGACATTCACGTGTCCGGTCAGAACCCGAAGATCGAGGAGTTCGTACACTTCATTCTGAACGAAAACAACTTCAATGGCAAACTGGGCGAACTGTATGAAACTGCGTGTGCTCTTGGTGGATGTGCCGTGAAAGAGTGGTGTGAGGATTCCGATGTCGGAACACTGACCCGCACGGAATATGACGAGAACGGAAACGTGGTCGGTCAGACACCCTGCAAGATCAAGTTGTCTTATCACATGGCAGACCAGTTCATCCCGACACAGTGGGATAACGCACGGATCTATGGCGGTATCTTCATCAGCAGGGAACTTCGCCACGGGTACTATTTCACACGGGTCGAACGGCAGGAATGGCACGGGTCAACACTGCGGATCACGAATGAAGCATTCCGAATCAGCAAGGACGAACGCACCGAACTGATACAGCGGTACGGGTATGAATCGCAGGACATTCTCGGGTATCGGTATCCGTTGGAAGAAGCATTCGAGGCATTGTCACCGTGTGTTGAGGTCAAGGACATCGGTGAATCACTGTTCACGTACATTCGTGTCGCAGGGGCGAACAACCTTGATGACAATTCCCCGTTGGGAATGTCCGTATACGGAAACGCAATGGACACGCTCCGTGCTGTAGACTATGCGTATGACGGTCTGTGTCAGGAAGTCAAGCTCGGACGGAAACGGATCATCGTTCCTGCACGTGCTGTCAAGGAGATCACGGTCACTGACCCGATCACGGGCAACACGCGCAGAGAGCGGTACTTCGATGCAGATGACGAAGCATACGAAGCACTGAACTTCGACAATGCCGAAGATATGCAGGTGCATGACAATTCGCTTTCTGTCAGAGTCACGGAGTTCACGGATGCGATCAACGCACAGCTGTCAATTCTGTGTGTTCAGACGGGCATGGATGCAGGTATCTTGTCATTCGACAAGGAAAAGGGTCTGAAGACAGCAACCGAGGTCATCAGCGAGAACAGCAAGACATACGCAATGGTCAAGGCGAATCAGAACCTGCTTCGTGATTCGGTCATCCGGATCGTGCGTGGCATTGTGGACTTGGCAAAGGGTTACGGTGTCATTTATGACGGCACACCCGTTGCGGAGATGGGTGACTATGAGGTCAATGTCACGTTCGATGATTCCATCGTGCAGGACACGGATGCGAACATCAACCGTGCGGTTCTCCTGCTGTCGAATGGTCTTATCAGCAAAAAAGAGATCATGACGAACCCGAAGTATGGTATCGGTCTGACGGAAGAACAAGCAGACAAAATGCTGAAAGTGATCGCAGACGAACAAGCATCTGTGACCACCGCCACAATGGATATGTTCAACACGTTCACCAGTGAGGGGTGATGCGTGAGTGATTCAGGACGAATACGGCAGGGTATCGGATGAGATTCTGTATGACATAGCTGATGCGTGCAACATCAATGCCCGTGGTTTCGGGTCGTTTGAGTGGCA
>Ga0247610_10001141_pt1 | contig 33932 bp, 30 predicted proteins | sample 174DNAGHGhighgp2_FD_193483 | JGI IMG/M metagenome (GOLD analysis project Ga0247610, IMG submission 193483) | Sheep rumen microbial communities from Palmerston North, Manawatu-Wanganui, New Zealand - 1742 DNA GHGhigh gp2 | ecosystem: Host-associated > Mammals > Digestive system > Stomach > Rumen...
CAACTTCAGGTGCTTGTTGTAAGATGTCATTTATGTCACCGGTATAAAAATCCTGACTATCCGGCTTATCACTCACTTTTAAGCCATATTTACGTGCAATTTGGCGTACATCTTCTTTAGTGTATTCCCCTAATGGCATTAATATCTTGGCTAGTTGTTCTTGTTGTAAACGATAAAGAAAATAGCTTTGATCCTTTTTAGTATCTATCGCGCGTTGCAATTGGTAGCGTTTTAAGGTTTCGTTATACGATAGGCGCGCATAGTGTCCGGTAGCAAATTTATCAAAAACAACCCCCTGCTCTGCTGCACTTCTTGGTAAAGCTTCAAATTTAATAGTTGCATTACACATCACGCAAGGATTAGGCGTACGTCCGGCAAGATATTCCGACTTAAAATTATCCAAGACCAATTTTTGATATTGCTTCGTACAATCTATGACGTAATAAGGAATATCAAGCTTTTGGCAGATGGCTTCTGCCTCTTTAATATCTTCTTCTTCATGTGGGGAAAAACAAGCATCTTTATGTGCGGATATGTTATAATGCTTAGATTTATCCCAAATTGACATGGTGGCGCCGATGACTTCATGCCCTGCTTCTTTCAGCATACAAGCAACAACAGAAGAATCAACCCCGCCGCTCATTCCAACGAGTATTTTCATTTATCTGTCCTCAGTGAAAATATGGTTATAACCTTCACCAAAGAAATATAAAAATTCAAAGTTCTTACTTTCTTTGACTTGGCTCAGTATAAAAGTTATGTTTAGTGAATGCAAGAAAAATATTTTTAAATTTATCTCCTTGAAATAATTACATTTTACTTGTATAAACAAAATGTTGACAAAACCCCTATTTCGTGGTATATCTTAAATAAATCAAAAATTTATTTTATGATTGGAGATTGGATATGCCTGATACAGACTTTCAGATTTATGATAAAAAGATGCTTACCCAATTAAAAAATGAACAAAGTATTATTCCCGCTGCTTATACATCTGCTCCCAAAGATGGCGTTTCTGTGGCAGAAATTGAGCAAAAAAGTGCCGATTTCTTGCGTGATTTTAGTTCCGGTAAAATCATTCTTACGGAAGACGCTCGTGCGGTTATGCCGGAATATTTAGAAATTCTGAAACTTTCATCTTATCCGTTAATTGGCGCATATCTTGATAAAGCTGAAAATAAGTTTAAGGCGGCCGTTATTACCCAAAAGAAGCAAAAAGAGTTGCATATTGATAAGGAAAATTTAGATGCCAAACAATTTGCCATTTTACATAACAAGAAAAAAATGGAACAGCTGTCATCTACCGATTTATTGCTTATAGCTGATTTATTGGAGGCAGAAACAGGATATTCTACCACTAATCTAAAAAACAAATTGGAAAGTTATGTTCATAATAGAATTAGAAAAGTTCAAAAAGGTGAATTAGAAACTGATGAGGACTTCTCCAGATTGGTAAAAAGATTTGGTACTTATCAACAACGCGAAGTTTTTGACAGGCAAACTCCGAAAGTAAACCCTTCTGTTCCTCTTTCTTCGTTGGAGCCAAAACCTGAAACCTCTCATCCTCTAGATTTAACACCACCGGTATCTGAAACTATCATTAACGAAAAACCGATAATTTTTGAAGAAAAACCTGTTATTGTTGATGTTCCCAAAGAAGAAGACCTTTCTAAAAATAAACGTGAGGCTATCTTGGACCATAAAAAGGCAGCAAGAAAAGAATTTTTAAGTGCTAATAATTTTGCTATTCTACAAAGCAAAAACAGGTTAGCTGCTCTTAGTTCGGAAGATTTGTTGTTGCTTGATGAAGCCTTAAAAGAAACTCTTGAGAATACTAAGAAAAATACCAGACCTTATAATGTTCTAAAAAGACAGCAAAATATCTTGTCCACTTTTGCTCAATCTAAAATTGAAAAAGTTTTCAGCGGACAAGCTCCTGCTGATGAAAATTTTGAACAGCTTGTTACAGTTCTCGGAAATTATAAACAACAAGATACTTTAAGAAATAAGGGGGTTCCTGTATTTGAGGAGAGTTCGATTGAAAAGCCCGAAGTTTTTGAAGATAAGAAAAAGGTAAAAACACCTGAAAAAGAAGAATCTGATACAGATAAAAAAGAACCTTGGTATGCACGCTTATGGCAAAAGACGCGCCGTGCAGCGATTATCGTTGGGGTGGCGGCAATTAGCCTGTTTGGTTTTGGTAAATTTGCACAAAGCCTTTCCAACAGCAGTCCCGAGCAGACTGATAACAAACCTACAACCGAGCTTACTGTCGATAATCAACAAGAAAATATTCAGCAAACAGAGATTCAGCCGGAAGTACAACCTGAAATTCAACCGGAAGTACAGGTTGCTGCGCCGGTTAGTGAACAAGTACAAACAGATACAACTCAAGTATCCTTACAGAAAGCCTTAGATGCTAAATATAATATTATTCTTCAGTCATTTAAGGAATCTCAAGATACACTCGGTATTAATATGGATAATTTAGATAAAGTCGTCAGCGACGGTATCAGTAGCGGAAAAATTGAGCTTTCCGATACACTTACCCAAGCCAGAGCTAAGTACATGATTGCATTTTATGCCCAATATCCTGGTTCTGATGCCGGAAATGTTTGCAAAGCTTTGCTTGATGGCGAAAATGTTGACTTTTCTAAAGAGGACTTCAAAAAATGGGATAATGAGTTAGGTAGATTTGGTTCTAAATTTACTAAATCTCTGGGAAAAACCACAAACTATAGTCCGATTGATCATGCTTCTGAACAAACTAAGAAAGATTATAAGAAAACCAATCAAGATTTTATGAAGATTTTGGCGCAAATGAATGGGCAAACACATTAAAACAAGCCCCATACGGGGCTTGTTTAATCCATTAATTCTTTTAAGATAGCCTTGCCGATGTTGGTTTTAATGGCTTGTTCGGCTGATTGGCGAAATTCCGTCAAATCTTTATTTGGGTACTTTGTTTCATAATCAAGTGCTTGGGCAAACATATCCAATTTATCCAAGTCATTAGCGAGCTCTGCTTCCGGGGTTTGATTTGCTTCGTATTCGGCAAACAGCGCTTTTAATTCTGTAAAATCGCTTTCTTCGGCTATTTTTTCAATTGCTTGTTGTTCTATTTGTTTTTTATCGGCATAACGTACATCTCTGGGAGTAATATCCCCTATTATGCTTTCTCCCATATCATGGCAAAGACATAATTTAATCACTTTTTCCATATTATAAGTATCTTTTGCTACTGTTTCTGACAGCTTTATCGCCATCATCGCCATTTGCCAACTGTGTGCCGCAACTGTTTCCGGTTTATCAATATTATATCTTAGCCAACCGGTACGTGGTAAATGTTTTAATTTTTCAGTGTATTTTAAGAGTTTTTTCATCTTATTGCTCCTTTGTGGGCAATTATAAAAGCAAGTGTGCTGTTTGCAAGCATTAATTTTTAAAATGCGAAAAGGAGGTCGGGGCGTCCCGACAGCCATAACCATAGGGTTAAACCTTTATTGATTAGTTTTTTCCTTAAATAGCAAATATACTTTATGATGATACTTCGCCTATCACTATTTAAAATGCGAAAAGGAGGTCGGGGCGTCCCGACAGCCACAACCATAGGGGTAAACCTTTATTGATTAGGTTTTTCCTTAAATAACAAATATACTTTATGATGATACTTCGCCTATCACTATTTAAAATGCGAAAAGGAGGTCGGGGCGTCCCGACAGCCATAACCATAGGGTTAAACCTTTATTGATTAGGTTTTTCCTTAAATAGCAAATATACTTTATGATGATACTTCGCCTATCACTATTTAAAATGCGAAAAGGAGGTCGGGGCGTCCCGACAGCCACAACCATAGGGGTAAACCTTTATTGATTAGGTTTTTCCTTAAATAACAAATATACTTTATGATGATACTTTGCCTATCACTATTTAAAATGCGAAAAGGAGGTCGGGGCGTCCCGACAGCCATAACCATAGGGGTAAACCTTTATTGATTAGGTTTTTCCTTAAATAACAAATATACTTTATGATGATACTTCGCCTATCACTATTTAAAATGCGAAAAGGAGGCATGAGCCTCCCTTTCTTTAGAGTGTATATTCTGCAGTCGTTTTACCGTCTGCGGAATATACCGTAATGCTTGTTTCACCGTCGCCTGTCTGCACGTCCACCTTTACGCCGCTTGGACAGGTGTAACGCAGATGATTCTCTTTGTACATGTCCAAGTAGAATTTAGGCTCGGTGCCATTTTTAATCCTAAGGCGACCGCTCTGAGTTCTCTTGAACTCAATACAATCCACCTGGATTTTTGTTGGGCGCTCATAGCTGTCGTACATATATACACTCAGGGGAGCGTAGTAGTAGTAACGATAGCTAGGATACCAGACGTATGCACTGACCGGAATCCGATAATACGGGCGATAGTACGGACGGTGATATACTGGCCTCGGTGCAGGACGATGGTAGTAACCATATCGCGGTGCCGGGCGATGGTGCGGTCTCTGGGCGTAACCTTGAACTCCACAGACCATCATTGCGATTAAAGCAATGATAAACGCAATCTTTTTCATATGCTTAGAGATAAAAATATTTTACTACATTATTATAGTAGCATATTTTTTGCCTCTAGTCAAATTTTTTGTGCAATCTCATTTATCGGGGCGCATCATTTTTTGCTTTGCAAAAAATGATTTCCTCTTTGCGCCCCTTGAACGGCTATGCCGTTTGCTACACGCAAGGTGCCGCTACGCGCGGAGCGGTCGGGAAGCCCCGACAGGCTTATTGATAATCTCGGTCAAAATACTTGCCCATTTCTCTGCACCACCCTTAATATCTTCAAATTCCGTATCCCTTATTTCTATCACGGCATTTTCTAATCCGATATCCTCACCGCAAATAGCCGCTGCGCCGGTATTATATTGCCGCATATCATACGGAACATTTGCATCCGTTTTTAATTCCTTATATTGCTTTAATCCTGCTAACAATTGATTTGCCAACGGATTTTCTTTTACATACAATATCCCGGCTTGCCATGGCCTATAACTTCCCCCTCTTAATTGCGGCGTAAATCCGTGAATAGAAAATATCTTTGGGGTAATCCCTTGCTCTCGTAAAGCTCTTATCTTGGCAAAAATAGCCTGATAATAAGGACGATGGTAATTATTAATGCGATATTCCCGTTCTTTATCCGATATATTTTTATTACCAGGTATAAGTACTTTATCGCTTTCTTCTAATATTAAACTTGCCTCGTGCTCTCTACGGTTATAATCAATAAATAATCTCGAATAGCCTGCTATAAATGCGGTTGCCTTAAGTTTTTCTGCCAGCAACTCAGTTAATTCTTTACATCCCTTATCGCGGGCAATGTGTGTATCCAATGCTTCTTTTGATAGTCCTAAATTATCATATCCTTCAGGAATTCTGGCTGAAGCATGCTCACAGGTTAAAATTAATGGATTTAAACTGTCCTTATTTATGACCTTAAATATATTATGCGCTTCTTCTTGCATCTCTTACTCTCTTGTTAAACCAACTGTTATAATAGCCGAATTTTCCGGTATGACTCATCGCTTCCGCAATATGACGTGCATACACATTTTCTTCATAAATAATATGCGCGTTTACTTTCTTTTCCGGTCTAAACTGATCATACGGTTTTTGGTAATAATAACTTAAAGGTCTTAATACTGTCTTACTATCTTCTAATTGATTTTGCATCCAATTAAATTTATTAGCTAACGGACGATTTATGTGCGTTCCATCATTATTTACAGCACTATTTACCAAATCTCTGTTAAATTGTAAAAACGCTGCCACATAACGCGGATTAAAATTGGCATTCATATAGCGAAATTCAACGGTTTTGTTCGGCATAATATTCAATGTCTTGTATTTATGCCCAAAACCAACCATATCCCTTAATTCATCTAAATTTTCACACATATCGACCATGACACACAAAAACGGGTAATCTCGCGTGCCATTGGAGCTTAAATTGCGGCTGATATAAGTGGCATAAAGCAAATTATTGTTTCTGCGTTCCGGTGCGGCGAAATTATTAACAATATCTGCCTCGTGCAACATCATACGCTTTACCAGTCTTTTATATGTATCTAAATCAAATCCGTCTGTCGAAACATGCTGATGCAACGAGCAATGCACATTAGCATAGCCTTTATCAAATGAATCCATGATTTTTAAACATTCTATTTCATCTTCTTTAGATTTCATAATCCGTGAGGCATATTCTACCGGCGCTAACCCTGCCATGGCCGCTAAACTTTCATCACGTTCTATTACCCCTGCTGCTGCTCCATCATTGTAAACAGATGGATCTTTATTGGTTGTATAAACGCGTTGCCAGTTATGCTTCTCTTTTAAATACTCTATTAACTTGCTGTAATTTCCAAATTCTTCAGGTACATAAAATTCCAATTCAAATCCATTGGGACGATAGGTGCCGAATTTTGTTCTTTTTCTGGTTTCTATTTGAAACATCTCTCCAAAATCTTTATATTGGCCGGTCTTATATTCTCTCGCCATCTGGTTTCTTAAGGCTATAAAGTTTTTTATCATTTGCCTACGATTGGTGTAATTATAGTTATCCTTATATCTGTATTCCGGTGCGATTTTTAGGCGTAAGAAGCTATCTGTGGCGCGACGCGTTTCTTCTGCCATATCTTTATCTTCAAAATGATGATAATTTTCAGAAAGCATATTTAAGACATCAACGGATAAAGCTAAACCATGCAAATGTGCATAAGGATAATTCGGTTTATATATCCAATTACCAAATTCGGCCCGATAATCGTTTTCGGTTGCAAAGCTATATGCAAATTGGCGTAATTCAAAGCTAAATGTTTCAATTTTATCAATAATATCAGAGAGTTCGGAATCTTTATTTATAATACCATTTTTAACAGAGCAAAAGCGTTCGCAATCAATATTATAATTACTGACGCTTTGTGTATATTCTTTTACAAAATCGTCGAAGTGTTCAGCCGTATTTATGGGATATTTGCGCTCAAAATAGCTCGTCAATTCTGCAAACGGCTCTATCATCGCATCTATGTGCCAATCATAATAAAATTGTTTAAAATCTTTTTTGCCACCGGTGGTTTCAAAATATTTCGCAAATGCTTGCTTAGCCGAAGTAGCGCTTTCCGGCTCTTTTACTGTTTTTCTCTGATTATTTGACATTGTACCCTCATTGATAAAATTGACTTTTCCGTTTCTCTCTTAAAGCCCTTAACAAATCTCTCTAAGTGTTCGGGCTTTAAGCAAACGTTAAAGCACTTAGAGACAGATGCTAATGAGGAGAGCAATCGTAATGAGGGGAAGAATAAGTACAGACAATGCGGCTTTAAGCCCTAAACGTCTTAAAGCAAGCTTTACTAAATATATGCTCATCGCAGTTGTCATACTTAAACAAAATCCATATTTTAAAACAAACTATGGGAAATAGTATGTTATCTTTCTATATTTGTCAATACAAAATTAGCGTAAATTAAAAAAAGAAATACTTTCACTATTTTCTTGACAAAAACTATACAATCTTTAATATGTAGACAAAATAGAATTATTAACTAAACAATTAAGATATATGAAAGATTTACACACCAAGACAATTTGGCCGGTGCAGTCACCTTGCCTAATTGCGTATCGTGATCCCCTTGCCGGATACTTTTGGTTGCGTCCGTATGTGGATTTGCAATTAAGAAGTAAAATTTGGGGAATTGCCATCCACGGACAGATTTTTCGTCTTATCCATGAAGAAGATGGTAACTGGTATTCAGCTAAAAAGCTGGGTGATACTTTAAGTCGGGCGAAGATGCCTTCTACAACGGTCATTGATATTGCCAGCACCTATCGACGCGAATTTGATGCGACCGTTCAGCTCTTAAAACAGTTGAATATTAACGCTGAACCGTGGCGAAACGGTTGGTATTGGACTGACGAAGATAATGGTGATGATGCCACAGTGATGGACATGGCAAACGGACGTATTGAATTTGTGCCTAAAAAAATGCGCAATGGTTATGTGCGTTTGGTCAGTCATTACATTACAAAGAAACCCATTACTCTCGGCTATTCGCTTGCTTATCTTTGTGATGGGCACTTGGAATTGGCCTCAGATTTTCGTCCGGAATTGCGAGATAAGCTTTGGGGATTGCATGTCTGCAAGAGTTATCTCTGTATGAAACTTGTTTATGAGCCTAACAAGCTTAATGTAAACGATGGATTACAGCTGGCAACATCTCTTTCTTCAGATGATTTGCGTGTTGAGTTGCCAACCAGAGAAAATGTTGAAAGTGTTGCTAAAGAAAAAGATGCTATCAATGATACTTTAGTCAAATTATCTGCTTATGGCGTTAATGTAGATTTGCTGACATCTCGTGATATCTTCTGGCTGACACAAACGCTCTATGGCAAAAAAGGATTTGTGACTTATGGTAGTCGCTTTATTCCCGCTGATGAATTATGCCTATGCAGGCTGTTCGCTAAAAACAAAGGGAAAACTATTGTCATCTAATCTACAAAAGAACCTTAAAACATTCATTGTTTTAGGGTTCTTCTGTTTTTAAAATGACTGAAAATGTTAACCCTTTCTTACTTAATGCATTTGACAAATTGCTTTAATAATGGTATAATTTTTTATATAAAATTATGAGGCAGAGAATTATGGATAGTCTTGAAGAAAAGATGGTGAAAGCGGGAGAATGGTGGACGAAGCATTTTGGGTCTGCCTCCGATCAAAATGCTTTTGCTATTATGAATAAGTGGAACCGGCTCAAAGATGATATGCAAGATGGAAGATTAATTCCTAATTATGGTGAGCGCCATGCTGATAATTTAGCACGTGCCGGTGCGGGTATTGAAATTGGTCAAAAAGCGGCAAAGCTCATTGCAGAAGGCAAGCAAGACGAAGCTGATAAACTCATTGAATCTTGTCTTTCTCTTTCTTCTAAAAGAGAAGTGGCTGACACCAGCAGAAAAATTATACACGGAAAAAATATCAAAGAAACCATTGATGATGCAAAGAAAGACCAAGCTAATATTAAGCGTGCCATTGAACTTGGCAAGAAATATCCTAATGCCGATTTATATCAATTGCTGTCCCAATTAAATCTGGAAACAAATCAATTCCAGAAAGGGTATGATAACGGATATGCCAAATTGATTAAAGAGCATTACAAACTTGGGCAAAAAAATGCCCCTATTCTGACCGATGAACAAGGAACAGCTATCAATAAACTGATAAAACAAGATAAGGCTTGTTCATCTTTTGGTGAAGCATATAGTTATGTACAAAAAGCTGAGAAATTATTGGCCAATAATAAAGCAAAAGATTTTTCGCAAGCTCTTGCTCAAGTAAAAGATACTGAAGCCACCCGTAAAGAAATGCAAAATCAATTGGCCCAAGCTAAAGTTAAACCCAAAGCAGCCGCAATTATATCCCAAGCACAAGGTTTTAGAGGTGCACAAGAATCTCATTCTCAAAAAGAAACTGTGCAACCGGAAAATGGGCAATATGTTAAGCCTTTACCTGAAGAGAAAAAAATTGATTGGACTAAGCCATTATGGAAAAATAACGGAAACGATGGCCATTAATTCTTTTATTATTAATTTGTTTTAAATATTTATCTTGGATAAATCCTTAAAAATATAACTTGAAATAGGAATACTTGTGGCATAGAATATTATATGTTTCAGGAGAAAAAAGATGACTGTTACATATTCCGATGCACTTAAAATAATAGCTCAAACACCTAAAGGTAAAGAACGAGCACTTTTGCTTAAAGATGATGATTTTAGAGCGGCTGTACTTTCCAGCGGCGCAAATGTTACGATTTATTCTGGAAGACCACATAATGCCGAAACGGCTAAAGAGGCTCTTTCTGACGTTTATATCGGTCTTTTGCAACGCAAAAACAAACAAGGAAAGCTAGATGGACTAGGTGCTCTCGGTGGTATGGCGGAGCGAACCCGTGAAGAAGAATTCTATATGTTAGATGAGTTGAAGCGTCTGGATTTAATCGGACAGAAAGATGATGTCATTTTAGACGGTATGCATCCTATTCTTACCTCTGATATCAATATTATCAGAAAAAATAATGTATTACGTGAACTTCGTGAAGAGTTAAATGACTTAGGTATTACAGATATTACCATTCAGCCGGATAAGCTGGAACTTATTGATATGCCTAAAGTGAAAGATGATAATTTTATGATTAATATTTGGAATGGACAGGGAGAATGCTTTGCCATCACCCCTTATTGCCATATTTATGAGGATAAAACCGGTTTGATTGATGAAATATCTTTTCGCGCTAAAGAAAAATCCGGCGGGGAAGCTGTAACTTATAAAAAAATTGCTTTATTTGATGCGCTTATGGCATATGGAAACTTAGCCTCTGATGGAAATTCTTTAGAAGATGGGAGAAGTGCTGATAGAGATTATCGTTATCCGCATGAATACTTGACTGCATGGGCTCTGGCCGCGAAATTATTACATCATCAACCTGAGAGAATGATTGCTCTGGCGCAGGAAGTACAAAGTAATTCTTCGCATCAAATTTCCTTTATGCGGATCGCTAAAGCAACCGGACAAACTATGGATGATATTGCCGATGTCTTAAAAATATCACACCGTACACTAGCGCAGATGGAAAAAGCTATGAATGATAAATGCTGTGCAATAAAGCAAAAGAAATTCAATTCCGAATATCTATTACTACTTTTATATTTTTGGGTTTTACTTTGAGCTCTTTTTTATTTTAATAAATGGAATAAAGCCAAATAATTTTATCTTTTTTATATTTTTCTTTTTTTTAATGGTTAAGATTGGTATACATATTTTTTTAATATTTTCAGAACTTTTATACGAACAAGGTATTTCATTGTAAAGAATAAACATTAATTTATCTTGTATGTGTCTATCATCTGTTATTCTATCCAATAATTTCTGTTTGATTTCAGCGCTATGGCTCATTTGAGTTTCCCAGTGTTTGATTGATGCATTAAATCTATCCCAACGGTAAAGATATAAAACCTCCTGTATAACTGATATTTTTGTAAACGTAATGATTTGATACCAAACATCATAATCTTCTGCATATCTGTACGCATCATTATATCTAATATTATGTTCCTTGAAAACTGACGCACGCAACATAGCGCATGGATGTGGCAAATGCGGATGCCATTTTATTAAGTCTAAATAAGTATAATTTTCTTTAGGTTGAATAATTTTTTTTTCAGGAAAATATTCTTGCCAACAACTAACCACTCCCACATCTGGGTGCATATCTAAATAAGCCACTTGTTTTTCAAAACGTTGAGATATAGAAATATCATCATTATCTGATAATGCCCAGTATTCTCCTCTCGCCAAATCCATTAATTTATTACGTGTTGAGCTTATTCCTTCATTTTTCTCATTTTGATAGAGCTTAATTCTACTATCATTATAAGATTTGATAATTTCAACGCTTTTATCTGTAGAACAATCATCCAGTAAAATCAATTCAAAATCATTGTAAGTCTGAGAAAGTATACTATTTATGCATTCTTTTAAATTTTTTTCAGCATTATAAACTGGCATTAGTACTGACACTTTAGGTAGCTTTGTCATTTTTTTGCTCCTTGTATAATTTTGTATATTGGAAGAACAGAAAACAAATAAAATCGATAACTGTTTTCTTTAATTTTAACTTTCAATAGAGGAATAATGTTAAGTAGACAATACTCTTTTACATTTGATTGAGAGATGCTATTATAGTGTCTAATTTTTAAATATGGTACTCCTAAAAAATAATGTCTTATTGTATCCAATTTTCTGCCCTTAATTTTCTTTTCTTTTGAAGGTTGTTTCATATTTTTAAATATAGAAAATTTACAATATCTCCACCAAACATCATAATAATTTAAGCATTTTCTATTTATCCATGGTTTGTTTGCTCCTGCAAAATGGTATATTAAAGGTTTTTCAAAGGCTGTTTTCAATTTATTTTCAGAATACCACGCATTGCTATAATTATCCTCATAATGAATATTGCAGAATACATTCCATTCTGGTGGGAGATATATTACTTTATCAGAATATTTTTGACCAATAATTGCATTTAATGTGTCTTGGTCAGCGTAAGGAGGGTTAGGGTATCTATTTAAAAAATCAAACGCTTTTTCAAAAAGTTTTAATTCTTTTGCTTTCTTTATATTAAGAAGCAAAAATCCTGCATTAAAATATGGATTTTTTTTCCTATTTTTTTTAAAAGGCTTAAAATCATCATATGTTAAACAATGTGACAATGTTTTTTTATAATTTTGCATAGCCAAAGCCTCGACAACAACAGCTGCTAACTTTGATGAAGGCATTTGTCGAAACAATTTAGATATATCTGTATCAACAATTATATCCCCGTCAATATAAAAACATTTCTCTACATCATCTGGAAGTATTTTCAACATTAGCAGTCTGAAATAGACCACAATATTTGTGTAATCTAACTGAAATGACTTTATATCAACGTTTTTAAATAAATACAAATATTGTTCCATTGGAACATTAACAATTTCGCAGGAATATTGTTTTTGTACATTACTTAGTATTTTTAGTTCATCACTATCAGAAAAATTCTGACTAAAGATAAAAAAACGCACCTTTTCATTTTTATCTATGTTTATCAAAATTGATGTCATTAAAACAACAATAATTTTTAAATAATTTTTGTCTGCTGTAATAACACAATTAATATACTTATCCATGATGAAGTCTCCTTTTATACTTCAAAATCGGCAAAAATCCCAAAAGGTAAATAATTTTCTTTACTGATGTATTAGTTTTCTTCTTACAAATTTTAAGAAAAGGAATGTTGAATATGTATATTTTTTCATTTTCTGTTTGAGGAAAATTCTTTTTATCAACAATATACCAGTTTGGAAAAATCGGTTCATATCTTGTATGGTTGGCATCAATTCCGTTTTGGATATTTTTCATCATTTTTTTGTCTTCTTCACTAGGATTATTGTAAAAAGCATTAAACCATTGATACCATGAATTCTCACTGATAGTAACATTTTGATGATTTAAATATTCTGCACCAGAAATAGCTCCTTTACAAATATCTGAGTAAATATTAATTTTATATTGTTCATGTTTATTAATATCTTCTTTATAGACAGGTGCTTTATTCTTAATACGTTGAATAGGACGTTCCGGTGCTGCCATTAAAAATTCTATAAAATGGCAAAATGAAATAGCCGATCCACGATGACTAAAAGATGAAATGTTTTTGCCGGTTGCTAAAGCATTTACATAGTATCCTTTCACCTCATTTAAGCAAATTGATGAGATTAATTTTTGAGCCGAAAATGAAAGTGAAACTGTATCCACAACTCCTAAAATTCCTTTAGGTAGATTTAGTGAAGATATGTAGCTCGCATATGCTTTTTTTTCTTCTTTTGCATATTTTTTTAATAAATTTTTATTTTCCGTTAATAATTGATGGCGTACATTTGTATTACATAAATCCTTGTCATTTAAGTTCAAACATACTTCTTTATTTAAGAAATGTAACAATATTTGTTCACGTTCAGTCTGAATATGAGATGTTTCTCCAAAATCCAATCGGCTCAACATATTTGTAAATCGCGGAGCATAAACATAGTAGGATGGCACATTAGCAAATAACTTCTGAAATATCTTTTGTGTAGTATATCCGTCTCGCGCAACAAATAACAAGCCTGATAAATTGTCTGTCTGAACCTGTTTTGCCAACCATTGCGCATAAATATAATGAATAGGAGCACCGAACAAATATCCAATTTTGTGCCAATAAGAACTATTTGGATAATTATATTTAAATTGATGCCAACCAATGATTAACGTTCCTAAAAATATCGATTTTTCCAAAGACATATCAATTGAGATAAAAGCTTTTACTGTTGGATTTTCATTAAAAAAACAATCAGATATTTTTGGGTAGTGGCATGTATTTAAACCTGCCTTTTGAGCCATTTTTATATCAGAATATTCGTTATCTCCAATATGTAATATATCTCTTGCAGATATGTTTAAGTCGGCTAATACATGTTGGTATAATAAGCCATTATCTTTTCGTTTATGTGTTTCATTTGACACGTAAAGAGAATTATATCCCTTAAAACCTTTTACATTCAATATATTTGCTAATACAGATTTTGATAAGTACATATCCGATATGATAATTATTTTCTTTCCTTTTTTTTGAGCGTATTGCCACACATCTATCATCTCAGGGTTAGGCGTTAAACATTCCGTTTCTAATGCTATTTCGCGTTTTTGAAAAGTATAATACATCGGCAAACGCTGATAAATATCATCTAATGTTACATCATGAGTTGTTTCTTCAGCTAATGCTTCCTGTTCAGCAATTTTTCGTTTCTCCGCAAAATCCGGCACATTAAACTGTTGTTCTAGGTGCTCAAATAAATCTGTCGGCTTAACGTATGGACGAAGCAAAAGTGTATCAAAAATATCAAATGATACAACTGAAGCCTTATCAATTTTCCTTTTAAGTGCAGAAGTTAAGAACATATCACATTGCCCCTATTCTTTTCAAAAATCCATAGACTATGATAAGATAGAATCTCACTTCTTGGAGTAGGAGAATATTCTTCTTGTTTTTAGCAGATAGGAATCCTCTGTTTTTATATACAAGGTCGGTTATCATACTATGCATCATCCATAAATTATAATTTCTGTAATGATGCGGAGTATACATATACCAACTTTTAAAGTCAACACCATTTTTGTTTTTAGGCTTTTTTATTAAATATCCTTTATTTAACTTTAATGTATTGAAAATATTTATTATTTCATTAATTTACCAAATAAGCACGATGCTTATTGTATAAAAATGTATAATTAATTTTTATGGTATTCTCGTGATACTCAAATGATTTTTTTAAAACAAAAAAAACCTCCAACTACAGGAGGTTTTTTAATGGTGCCGACAGAGAGACTTGAACTCCCGACCCACTGATTACAAATCAGTTGCTCTACCAACTGAGCTATGTCGGCATCAACGAGGATTTTTTATATATGACGCTTTTATGATTGTCAAGAGGTATTATTTCTTTTTTTGCATAAATTTATTTTCTGCTTGCATACACCTATAAAATCCTGTTAAATATTTTCGTTAAGGAGATATGTTATGACACCTGAAGAAATTCTATCCTATATTCGTAATATACCTGATTTTCCTAAAGAAGGTATTTTGTTTAAGGATATTACAACCGCACTCAAAAATCCTAAAGTTTTTAGGGCTATTATTGATAATCTTGCCGAATTGGTGCAAAATGTAAAAATTGACTATATTGCCGCTGTGGAAAGTCGCGGATATCTTCTAGGTGCCCCTTTGGCCTATAAGCTAGGTTGCGGTCTTATTATTATCAGGAAACCCGGTAAGTTGCCAGCTAAGGTTTTCCGTGAAGAATACAGTCTTGAATATGGAATTGATGCCTTGGAAATTCATCAGGATGCTATTGAAAAAGGTAAAAAAATTCTGTTGGTTGATGATTTATTGGCAACCGGCGGTACTATCCGCGCTGCTTGCAAACTTGTGGAAAAAGCAGGTGGCAATATCGTCGGAACACTCTTTTTATTGGAACTGGTTGCACTTTCTCAGCATGCAGGTCTTAAAGTACCGGTTTTCAGCTTAATTAAATGCTAGTATCTTAAATCCACTCGCAATTTAGCAAACAGATATCTTCATTTGTTTCTATATTTTTTAATACATGTGTTGTTTGGTTTTTATTTGTAAACTGTACTGAAGATAAAAGTTTTTCCCCGTATTTTATTTCTTTTTTAAAAACAATGTCTAATGTTTTTAATTTATGTTGCTTTCTAAAACCATACGACAACGGCTCTAATGCCCAAATAATATAATTACCGTTGTTCGCGTGGCGATTGCCGTCTATGTCATTGTAGCGAACTTCAAATTCTTTCTGGTAATCCGGCTTAGTCAGAGGTGGAATTTTACCAAATGTCAGATCATCTTCACCTGCTTTGAAATCAGACATATACGGACTTTTTATCGCATTTTCGATGCTAACTAAACTCTTTGTTTCAAAATTGACTAATGTCCATAGACTTGAAGCTTTAGCAATTACTTTATTTTCCAGTAAAACCGTAAAATTACGATAAGCAAAAAGGCGATGATACCCTCTGGGTTCTGTTTGTAGGGTTAAAGTTGTTATATCGGTCGGATATTCATTAAATTCTATACGGTATTTCAGTAAAAACCATAGTAGTTTTTGAGATTTCAGATCTTCTGAACCGAAACCTAGGCTATCTGCACTATCTACTGCTATGTCTTGAAAGAAATTTAAGAGAGATGATGGTTTCAAACTTTTATCAAAATTTAAATCGGAATATCTGACTTTGATCTTTTCTTCTAAAAGAATATTCTTTTCCATGCTTTTCTCCATTTTCCAGTTTGAGAGCATCATATTGACTTATCTATTATTTTTCAAGCATAATTGAGTTGTTTTTAGTATGTATTGTAACAAAAATTTCCGATTTCGTCTTGTCAAAAAGTATTGCAGGTTCATTTTTTTTATGCTAGTATTATGTTATAGGGAGAATTTTTTAATGGAGAAAAGCCATGACAAAAGAAGTAAAACAGCTGACTGAAGAAGATGCCGAAAAATTAAAAGCGGCTGCCAAAGCACGTGTTCAGAAAAAAGTTGAGGAAAAGCCGGATTCTGAAAAAGGTAAGCCACTTTTGAAACGTTTGGAAGATAAGGCTAAAGCTCCAACAGAGAAAGAATTAGCTAAAGCTCAGGAAAAAGCCGATAAAGAGGCTTTGAAGAAACTGCCTAAAGAAGAACGTGCCGTTAAAAAAGCAGAGAAGGCACTTGAAGAGGCTAAGAAAAAACTGGAAGAAGCCAAAAAGAAAGATAAAGCTAAAGAGAGAAAAAAGGCAGAGGAAAAAGTTAAAAAAGCCGAAGAAAAACTCAAAAAGGCTAAAAAAGCTAAGGCTGATAAAGAAAAACTTGACCTCAAAGGTTTAGCAAAGAAGAAAAAAGATAATGATGAAAAAATGAAAAAAGCCGGTATTGAGAAAAAAGATCCTAAAGAGGATAAAAAAGAGCAAGGTAATTCTAATGCTAATGAACAAACAAAAACAGCACAAAAAGCTCAACTTGCTAGCCGTATTAATGTTGATGGCATGGATATTCAACAGCATGGTCCGAAATTTGTTTTGGTTGGTAAAAACGGCAGAGAAACCGATGTTACAGATGTCATGAATGAGATTGATAAATATAACAAAGGTGTTGATGCTCAAAATGCTGCAACAAAGGCACAAGGTGCTGTACAAAAAGGCGTTGAAGACAAAGCAAAAGGTATGAATCCTAAAGGACAAGGTTTGCCGACTAACGGTGCGACAGGTAATGTTCAAGTTAAAGGAACACCGGAGCTATTGCCGTCTATTCCACCTGTACAGCAAAAAGCTGCTGAAGATATTACTTCTTCTAAGCTTCCTGATTTAAAACCGGAAGAAAAGGCTTTCGTTGCCCAAAAAGCATTGCAACTTTCTAAGTTAGACTTAATGAAAGATCCGAAAGCAATGGAAAAACTTAATGAACGTCAAAAACAAAATGACGAAAAAGAACGGCAAAAACAACTTGCTTTGCAACGCGTAAAACAACAATCCGTTACTCATTAAGAATCGCAGGCGGGGTTTTAACCCCGCTTTTTTGTTACAAATGAAAAAGGTCGGGATAATCCCGACCTCTCATTTTAGTTAGTAGTTTTTAAATTAGCAGACATCACCCTACTCCAGATAGCGAATTTCATCTATCTTGACAAGGGCGTCAATCTCAACATCATTCTCATGCCCGTAGCCTTGCATACGACCGCTGTTATGGGCGATGAAACAGAGAACCTTTACTTTCTTGACACCCATAGCCTTCAAGTCCTCAATCTGGTCTTGCAAGCGCTTGCCGACGCGGAAAGATTGCTTAATGATGATGACTTCTTCAGGACGGATAGACAGCCCCTTGATGTTGGCGACATCCCCGGTTACAAGGGCTTTTACCTGCAAGTTCAAGGCTAATTCGTTAATGAGCTTGCCTAACTGATTTTCAGGGGCACCAGGCTGATACGATGGGATGACCACACATGCCTTTGGACTTTCAGCTACGCGCTTAAGCACTGCCTTAATAACTTCCTGACGAAATTCCTCATTCTTTGCCAGAGCCTTCAGGTTGATTTCTACACCCTTGGAGGTGTGTTGCGCGAATTGTGCTACAATTTCTTTAATCATAATAGTAGTTTTTTAATTAATAAAAATATACCTAATGGTATTTGTCTGTCGGTTAATTTGACGGAAAATTTTTAATTTGTCAATATGTTTTTATATAAAAAAACAGGCGGGGAAACGGTTTGTTTTTCCCTGCCTGCTTTGAGTTTATAAAAAGAAGCTTCCCTGCTCGCTTTCCTATATTCTCATAATCTTTAATATTACACAAAAAAATTTGTGCCCTCTTTATACCCTGACGACAATATCTAATTGTTCCGGTATAATAAAAATATTTTAGCCTGAGGAAAGCTAAAACGCCATTTAATACGTCATAATTCTATAAAAATAATTCTTACTAATTCGTTAACAACGTCATCACAAATCAAATTATCTTACAAGAAAAAAAATAACTTATTACAAATTAAAATGCCTTCTTTTTTTTAAATCTCTGATAGTATTAAAAAACATTATTATTGTTTTGTTTAAAATTGTAAATTTGTGGATAAATCAGCGCATATTCATAAAGGGAACATAGTCCTTCATACTGTAATATTCTCTCGGGCTAATGATGATATGATCTACTAATTCTATTTGCACCGTTTTGAGTGCATCTTTTAATTCTTTGGTCATCTTAATATCCGCAACAGATGGCGCACATGAACCGGACGGATGATTATGTGCAATAATAACTTTGCTTGCTTTATATAACAATGCTTTCTCAACAATATCACGTGGGCTTATTACAACTGAGCCGATAGTCCCAACCTGCTCTATGTTATCATGAAGATATCTGCCATGTATATCTAAAAAGATAACCAATAGCTCTTCTCTACCGGCATGGCCAATACTTGCTCTGCAATATTCTACTATGCGCTTTTTATCTGTCATAACCGGAACATCATTATTATATAAATTTGCCCAACATATCTTCTTGGCGCAGGCTTGAATAAAAGAACAATAAAAAGCAACATTTGGTCCGACACCGCTTATATTCATTAATTCTGCGGGCGGAGCTGCTAATACATTAGCTAAATTCATATAGTGTTTAATGAGCGCTTTTGCTAATGGTTTTGTGTCTTTTCTTGGAATAGCCATTGATAGCAAAAGTTCCAACATTTCATAATCAGGCATGGAATTTCCGCCATCTGACATAAATCTGGCTTTTAAGCGTTGGCGATGACCTATATAATCCGGCTGTTCTTCTTTGTCCTTTTCGTTATTTTTACTTATTTTCTTCATTTTTATAGTCCTATTTTTTATATGGCGGTTTATCTAATCCTTTCAGAGAATAAGTGAAAACTTCGCAACCATCTTTAGTTACACCCAAAGAATGTTCAAATTGCGCTGATAAAGTCCTATCTTTGGTTACTGCTGTCCAACCATTTGGCAGAATCGTACCATATTTTTTGCCTATATTTATCATCGGTTCTATGGTAAAAAACATACCTTCTTTTATTAGTGGTCCTGTTCCTTTACGCCCAAAATGCAAAACATTCGGTTCATCATGAAAAACTCTGCCTAAACCGTGCCCGCAAAACATTTCTACAACAGAATACCCATACTGATGTGCATACTCTTCAATAACTGCACCAATGTCACCGAATCTAGCTCCCGGTCTAACAACATCAATGCCTCTCATCAAGCATTCATAAGTTACATCGCATAGTCTTGTTGCTTTTAATTTCGGTTTACCAACGTAATACATACGAGAAGTATCTCCATACCATCCGTCTAAAATAACCGTTACATCGATATTGACAATATCTCCATCTTCTAATTTACGATCATCCGGTATGCCATGGCAAATAACGTGGTTGATAGATGTACATATTGTCTTTGGATATCCATGATACCCAAGGCACGCCGGTATCGCATTATGAGATTTGATAAACTCACGACACAAATCGTCTAAATATTCGGTGGTAACTCCGACATCTACAAAGTCTGTGATATAATCTAAGCATTCTGCGGCCAGTTTTCCGGCTTTACGCATTCCTTCAAAATCTGCCGGTTCGTAAATTTTTATACCATTATCATCTGTTTTTACCAATTTTTTACTCCTTTAACTTTGTTCTACTTTTGTTTGTATACCTCTTTATTTAAAAATGCAAGTTCTTTTATTAAAAAAAATTTAAGACCAGATGTTTTTTCAAAATTTCTCATTATATCTCTGGTCAATTAATTGATTACGGAGGATAAAATGACTTTTAGAATACGCGACGGCTTATACAGTTTTTTACTTGTTTTTGCCACATCAGTTATTACCAAGTATTTGGTTGATATAGGATTAATTCCTTTTTATGACATTCTCGAAAAACCGTCTATCACCCCCGATCACCATTATTTCACTTATATTTGGAACACGATTTATGTTCTTTTATTTTTAGGGTTCTATATGGCATTGGCAACTCCTAAAAATAAAGATCAAACCTATGACTTAAATACACTTTTTATTTTACAGTTGTTTCTACAAATTATTTGGACGTTCAGTTTCTTTTATATGCAAATGATTGGGCTTTCTGTGATTGTTATTATTCTCTTAGATATTATCGCGGCGCTTCTTATGCATACTTTGTTTTTTATTAATCTGAGTTCTTTTGGGCTTATTGCACCTTACTTTTTATGGCTGTTATTTGCAACATATTTGAATATTTTTATTTTATTTTTGAACTAAATGAGAAATTTATACTTCCTTAAAATTTAAACTTTACATACAAAAAAAAATAATTTATTTTTGGCGGTTAGAGTTTAATTTATTTATTTTTTGGGAAGAAAAAATGACAATAAGCGTTAATCAAATAAGAAAAACATTTTTAGACTATTTTGAAAAGAACGGACATAAAATTGTACCGGCGTCATCTCTTGTACCGGATAATGACCCGACTTTGATGTTTACAAACTCCGGTATGGTACAATTTAAAAATATTTTAGCAGGTAATGAAACCAGAGATTATACGCGAGCTGCCACTTCCCAAAAAAGCGTACGTGCCGGCGGTAAACATAATGACTTAGACAGTGTCGGTTATGACGTACGTCACCATACGTTTTTTGAAATGCTCGGAAACTTTTCTTTTGGTGATTATTTTAAGGAAGAAGCTATTTTTTATGCTTGGGAACTTTTAACAAAAGAATTCGGACTACCAAAGGATAAGCTGGCGGTCACAATTTTTCATACTGATGAAGAAGCTTATAAAATTTGGAAAAAGGTTTCAGGACTTGCTGATGATAGAATTATTCGAATCGCAACAAAAGATAATTTCTGGCAAATGGGCGATACCGGTCCGTGCGGTCCGTGCTCTGAGATTTTTTATGACCATGGTCCGGAAGTTTGGGGTGGTTTGCCTGGAACACCTGAAGAAGACGGTGACCGTTTTATTGAAATTTGGAACTTGGTATTTGACCAGTTTGAAGATTTACCCGATGGTTCTCGTATTAATTTGAAGAAGCCTTCTATTGATACCGGTATGGGATTAGAGCGAATCGCTGCTATTTTACAAGGTGTTCATTCCAATTTTGATATTGATACATTTAAGCATATTATTAAAGCAATTGCTGATATTGCCAACACTAATCCTGAGGGCGAACTTAAAGCTTCTCATAATGTGGTTGCAGACCACCTTCGTGCTATGTGCTTTTTAATTGCAGATGGTGTTTTGCCATCTAATGAAGGACGTGGTTATGTGCTTCGCAGAATTATGCGTCGTGCCATGAGACATGCTTATCTTCTAGGTGTTAAAGAACCGATGATGTATAAATTATTACCGATTTTGCAACAAGAAATGGGTGATGCTTATCCGGAACTTTATCGCTTTGACAAATTGATTTCTGAGACTATTCGTGCGGAAGAAACACGCTTCGGTAAGACATTAGATAAAGGTATGCGCCTTTTAGATGAAGAAACACGTAGTCTTAATAAAGGTGATGTTCTTTCCGGTGAAACGGCATTCAAACTCTATGACACCTATGGTTTTCCGCTTGATTTAACGCAAGATGCTTTAAAACTCAAAGGTATTGAAGTTGATACAAATGGTTTTAATGCGGCTATGGCTAAACAAAAAGAAGAAGCTCGTAAGAACTGGGCCGGTTCCGGTGATGAAGGAACAGAAAAAGTTTGGTTTGAAGTGAAGGAAAATGTCGGTAGTAGTGAGTTTTTGGGCTATACAACAACCAAGAGCGATGGCATTATTAAGGCCTTAGTGCAAGATGGTAGAATTGTTGAAAGCGTAAAAAGTGGTGAATTTTATTTGGTAGCAAATCAAACACCTTTTTATGGTGAATGCGGCGGTCAAGTCGGTGATATCGGTATGATTACCGGTAAAAATTTCAAAGCCGAAGTTTATGACACCAAACGTAAACTTGATACAGTTTTTGTACATTGTTGTAAAATGATTGATGGCGAAGCTAAACTTGATGAATTTGCTAATTTTGAAGTTAATCTTGAAAATCGCAAGCGGATTTGTGCTAATCACTCGGTTACACATATTGCACACAAAGTTTTGCGCACCATTTTAGGTGAGCACGTTACGCAAAAAGGTTCTATGGTGGCAGCTGACAGAATGCGTTTTGATATTTCTCATCCTCAACAGATTACAGCGGATCAGTTAAAACTTGCCGAAGATATGGTTAATCAAGCTATCCGCCAAAATTATAAGGTTAATACTGTTTTAATGAACCAAGATGAAGCCGTTAAAACCGGTGCAATGGCATTATTTGGTGAAAAATACGGCGAGGAAGTCCGCGTTGTTACCATGGAAAAAAATGGTGAGATTTTCTCGCGTGAACTTTGTGGCGGTACCCATGTAACAGAGACCGGAGATATAGGCTATTTTAATATTTTATCCGAATCGGCTGTTTCTGCAGGTGTACGCCGTATTGAGTGCGTTACCGGTAAAAGCGCTGAAGAATATGTTGATGATGTGGAATACAAATTGCATACGGCTTGTGACATTTTGAAAACCAATGTTAATGATTTGGAAGCACGTTTGAAAAATTTGCTGGCTGAACGTAAGAAGATGGAGGCCGAAATTTTGAACTTAAAGAAAAGTTTAGCATCCGGCGGCACTCGTTCCAACACTGAAGCAGAAGTTGTTAATGGTGTGAAGTTTATCGGCAAAGTTATTCCTGACGTACACCCGAAAGAGCTTAAAGGTTTTATTGATGAAATGAGCCAAAATATCGGTTCCGGTGTAATGGTTTTAGCAACCGATAAAGATGGGAAAGCTTCTATTGTAGTTGGTGTTACCAAAGATTTAACGAACAAATATTCTGCTGTTGATTTAGTTAAAATTGCCTCTGCGGCAGTTGGCGGTCAAGGTGGCGGCGGTCGTCCTGATATGGCACAAGCCGGCGGACCTGATGCGAGCAAATTGCAAATTGCATTTGAAGAAGTTAAAAAGGCTATTTAGTGAGATCCTGAAACGAGTTCAGGATGACGCGGAGAATGGTTGTTGTAAATTTGAAAAGGCGCTTTAAAAGCGCCTTTAGATTATAGTATTCCTTCATCGATTAATTTTTGAGGTCGTTCTTTTCTCCAGTTAATTCCTCTTTTTACTATTTGAGCAGGATTGCCGGCTATAATAACATTACTTTCTTCAAATTTTTTGGTAACGTTAGAACACCAGCCGACAATGCTGTTATCTGAAATTTTAGTATTTTTTGTTATATGACAATCTTTTCCTATCCATACGTGATTTCCTATTTCTATCTTCTGACCTATATTTAACAGATGTCCTTCTTTATCGCAGATACTGTGTGTATCTGAGCACCAAACTTCAATATTACAAGAGAACATACAATCTTTCCCTATTGTAATTGAACTGTCGTTTTCTAGTAACATAAAATGGGCGTCATTTATCGCTGTCCCCTCTCCTATTTCAAAATGAGCATTTTGACATAGAGAATCTTCTACCCCTATTTTTACTACTATATGCAAATTACAATTTGAGTTAATCATAACTGTATTATTGTTCCCATAAATGGATATATTTATGTTACATGATGAGACAGTTTGTGGAATAATTACTCTGTTATTTTTACCTTTTATTTTTATTTTAAGATGCTTATTTTTTGGAAACTCTACAAAATTTTCTGAATCAATATCTATTTTCTTTTTACGTTTAAAAAATAGTTTCATATTCTGCATCCTTATAAAATTCCAAACAAAAACCCGCTTTTAGATAACCTAAGGCGGGCGGATGCTAGAAAACCGTATACAAACTAAGACGGCTCGGCTTATTGGGGCAGAGCCTTATTCACCGACATCCACCCCAATTTGAGGTACGACGTCGGCACGATATTTAAAGTCGTATGCCCACGACTAGTTTGTATTTATGAGGGTTTTCTAGGCCCTAAGCGTTGTTCTTTTCTAAGGAATAACGCTTAATGTTAAAATTAATGTACTTTTCTTAAATCCGCAAGTGTTTTATTGAAAGATGTAATATTCATGCTTATATCTACCTAAAACTAAGGAGGATGATATGCTTAGATATTGGTGGGTTATTATGGCTGGTGCGGTTTTTGGTTTATGTAGTTGCCAATGGAGCGAGACAAAGGAAACGGTTGCAACGTACCCTATTCAAGGTATTACCGCTTATCAGGGGCAAGATGTGTCTTCGTTAATGAATGACAACGGAGCACCGAATGATGTACAAAATATGCCTGATGGTAGTGTGGTATGGATATATTATACAAACTATCGCCCGCTCGGTGGCGGCGGAGAAATTATCTCATATGATATGCCAACAAATGCTCAAGCACAAAACACCTGCACTGTACAAGTTACTATTCAAAACGATACTGTGGTACAAGTTATAGAAAATAATTGCTAATTCAAAGCGCTTGTATTTTTAATCATGCTTTTTATATTATAGACTATTCTCTTAATTTTATTGACTGTATTACAAATTTATTATATAATTTTATTATGTTGATATTAGGAGGATATATACCATGAACTATATTGAAAAGTATTTATTCAAAAGAGCTCTCAAGAAACAGGTTAAAAAACTTTCTTCTCCTGATTGCAATAAAGGGACACTTTGTCAGAGCTATTCTTGGTTGATGAGGCTTGCTAAGGCTCATCAAGATGATCCTAAAGCTTTATCTGATATATTTAATGCTCTTAATATTTGTCTTGAAAATCCCAAAAATGATAAAGAGACATATAAAAGTGCTTTATTTTCTGCACAAGAAACGCTCAATAAAGAGCCGAAACTTGCGATCCATACTGCGGATTTTTATAAAAAGATAAGTAAAAATTATGGTGAAGCACCATTAGCCCTCTCTTTAGATGGCTTTGTCAAGAATAATCCCCATGCCACACCTGTGATTATTGATTGCATTAAAAATGTGTATGACAACAACTTGGCTTCTAACCAATTTTCCGATAGGAGTGTTGCGCTTCTTCGTGACGTCGTAGAGGCTAATCACTCTACTTCTTCAAACTTGAATGCTTTAGAGGGTATGTTGTTAGTTGCTGAAAATAAGAAAGATGATAAAAGTGATGGTTTAGACAACGTGTTACATCAAACAATGTATAACTTGGATATTCTTATTCATAAAAATCATCTTAATACGCCTAAAGAAGCATTAACAGCTATGGAGATTATTAAAGTTGGTCTAAATAGCAAACATGAAGATTCTTTTATTACTGCAACACAGGCTTTATCCAAATTTATTGATAAACACCCTGATATGGCAAAAGAAGTACTTGATACTATGCAAGCGGGATTTAAGCAAAATATGACGAGTTATCAAGCTTCATCTTCTATGAATATGACCTCTGAAATTTTACAAAAAATTGGAAAAGCAGATTCATCTTTGGCACAAAAAGTAACCGAGATGGAAATGAAGATTCACCCTCAATGTCCAAAATTTAAATTTCAAACCGTTAATGGGGAGATGTTATTGACTAACTTTTCCTATTACCCAGATGGATCTTTAAGAGGTGAGATGAATTTTAAAGATGGAAAACTTCATGGTCCATGGCGGGTAAAGACTAAAGAAGGAACTCTGTTATCTGAAGAATCTTATAAAAATGGTGTAAAAGATGGTTTGCAGGTAAAATATGGATCAAATAATGTTGTTATCGGTTTGTTGGTTTATAACAATGGAAATATGACGAACACCTGTGTCTCACTTGATGATGCACCTATCAATAAACTAAATAATGGGGCTTTTTTACAGAAAGGAGATAAAGACGCCGTTTGTTTTTATCCTGACGGTACCGGTATACATTTAAATGCAAACAATAATACTGTTACTTTATCTGAAAAGAATGGTGCAAGTCGTCAATTTTCGGGCAAAACTGCTTTGAACATTCTGCAACACCTGAATACCTTTGATAATAACGAAAATAAAGTTACTGCGTTGCATAAATCTTGTAAGAATTTGTTGCAAAGCTCTACAAATACACAAAGCAAAACCATGTAAAAAAATAATAATTTAAGTTATTTTTTTAATTCTTTGAAATCTATTTCGTGGGTATTGGGATTATATGACAGAACCATTTCTCCTCTACGAAAACTTTCTGCAGCTTTTCCAAATACATCATAGCGCCAGCCTTTTAAGATACTGTGTTGACCTTTAGGGTTCTTTATATATTCGCGTAGCCCTTTTTCTGACACAATCAGATGCGTTACTATGCCATATTCATTACTTTTGATTTTTAAGAGTAATTTTAATATTTCATATAATGATTGCGCACCGGCCGGTAATGAAATATCTTTTTCTTTATCTTGTTTTACCAGCTTTTTATCAAATCCTTGTTCTTTTAATTGACGTAATACATCTAACATTTCTTCTGCCAGTTTGCCTTTGGCTATATCTGCACGCATTCCGCGCACCTGCCGCATTTCTTCCGTATTTTTCGGATATGCCGTGGCAATATTTAGTAACAAATCATCTTTTATGATATTAGGGCGAGAGACATTTTGTGCCATCGCACGTTTTTCACGCCAGCAAGCTAATGCTTTTAATGCATTTACAAAGGATAATGAATGTGAATTATGGCGAATCCTTAACCATGCATTTTCTGGCGTAATATCGTAATGGCTAATATCAACTAAGTCAGCCATATCTTCTGCTATCCACTCTTCTCGGTTATTTTCTTTTAAGTAAGTTGCTATTTTTTGATAACAAGTGATAAGATATGTTACGTCTCCTGCCGCATAATTTAACTGTTCTTCTGATAACGGACGTAATTGCCAATTTGTTAATCGGCATGATTTATCCAGCTCCGTTCCACAGTAAATACGCACCAAATTTTCATAACTTACACTTTCACCTAGTCCACATACTTGTGCTGCAATTTGAGTATCAAATACCGGAGTGGGAATCTCTTTAGAAAGGTTATATAAAATCTCTATATCTTGTCTACCGGAATGAAATACTTTCAATATTTTCTTATTTTGAAGTATAGCAAAAAAGGCTTTCATATTCATTTCTTTTGCTAAAGGATCTATTAAAAAAGCGCCATTACTGTATCCTACTTGAATAAGACATGGTATGGAATAATATGTTTTTTCTCTGATAAATTCACAATCTAATGCTATAACTTTTTGTTTTTTTAAGACTTCACAAGCATTTTTAAGTTCTTCGGTGGTATCTATTAATTTCATTTTATTAAGCTTTCCTTTGGTTTTCTGCTATTTTAATCGGAAAGTTTTAAGATTTTTTTAATTTTAACTTGCATTATCCGGAATTTGGGATAAAAATGGCGGCATTGATGAATAAACATATTTAGAGGTATTTATGAAAGAATACAGGACACATACTTGTGGTGAACTCAGAGCACAAAATGCCGGGCAAACCGTTAAACTTTCCGGTTGGATACATCGTAAGCGTAATTTAGGAAATCTATGTTTTATAGATTTACGTGACCATTATGGTATCACCCAATGCGTCGTTGACAGTTCCAGCGAATTATTTAAGCAACTTGAAAATATTCGTGTTGAAAGCGTTATTACCATAGATGGTATTGCTGTGATGCGCGAGAGTGTTAACAAAAATATGCCAACCGGTGATATTGAAGTTAAGGTTAGTGCTGTGACGCTTCATTCTCAGGCCGATGTTTTACCTATTCAAGTTTTCGGCGAAGATAACTCCCCTGAAGATATGCGTCTAAAATATCGCTTTTTAGATTTGCGTCGTGAAAAAATCCATAATAATATTATTCTCCGTTGCCAAGTTATTAAGCGGATGCGTGAGTTGATGAATGAACAAGGTTTTTTGGAATATCAAACTCCGATTTTAACGGCTTCTTCTCCGGAAGGTGCTCGTGACTTTTTGGTTCCTTCTCGCTTGAATCCGGGAAAATTTTATGCCTTACCGCAATCTCCTCAACAATTCAAACAATTATTAATGGTCTCCGGTTTTGATAAATATTTCCAAATTGCACCATGCTTTAGAGATGAGGATCCTCGTGCCGATAGAAGTCCTGGCGAATTCTATCAATTAGATATGGAAATGTCTTTTGCTACACAAGAAGATGTTTTTGCCGTTATGGAAAAAACAATGGGAACTATTTTTAATGAGTTCGGTAATGGTAAAAAAGTAGACCAAGCACCTTTTAAGCGAATCGCCTTTAAGGAGGCCATGCTTAAATATGGTTCTGATAAACCGGATTTGAGAAATCCTTTGGTTATCCAAAATGCAACCACCTTCTTTGGTAATTCCGGTTTCGGTGTTTATGACAGCAAGGCTCAAAATGGTGAAGAATTGCGTGCGATTGTTATTCCGCAATGCGGCGAAAAACCACGTTCATTCTTTGATAAACTTGATGGTTTTGCTAAAGAAGAAGGTTTTGGCGGAATGGCTTATGTTGCTTTATCATCTGCCGGAGCTAAAGGTATTGCAAAATTCTTTTCTGATGAGAAAATGTCCGAACTTAAAAACACTTTTAATGTTCAAGAGGGTGATGCTATTCTCTTTATGGGCGGTAACAAGAAGCTTATTAATAAATTTGCCGGTAAAGTTCGTACAAAACTCGGCGAAGAACTGGATTTAATTGAAAAAGATGCTTTTCGTATTTGTTGGATTGTTGACTTTCCATTTTATGAAGAAAATGAGGAAACAGGTGCTGTTGAGTTCTCTCATAATCCATTCTCTATGCCACAAGGTGGCATGGATGCCCTGTTAAATAAAGATCCCTTTGATATTTTAGCTTATCAATATGATATGGTTTGTAACGGTGTTGAACTTGCTTCGGGTGCAGTTCGTAACCACAAACCGGAAATTATGTATAAAGCTTTCGAATTAGCAGGTTATGACCATAGTGTTGTTGATAATAAATTTGGCGGTATGATTAATGCATTTAAATATGGCGCTCCACCGCACGCCGGCTGTGCTCCCGGAGTTGACAGAACGGTAATGTTATTGCTTGATGAACCAATCATCCGTGATGTTATTCTTTTCCCGCTAAATGGTAAAGCGCAAGATTTACTTATGCAGGCACCGAATACTGTTACTCAACAACAAATTGATGACTTGCATATTAAATTGGTGGAAGAGGAATAACTTTAATTGGAGTTATGTCGTTGGCTAAAAAGTTATCTATAGATAAAATAAAAAAGTACGGTAAAGAGTTAGAAGCGCGTGTACCCAAGGATTATCGACACGAGGTTTATCGTAAAGGAATCCATTTAAGTTCGCTTTGGATACCGGCATTGATTTATTTCGGTGGTACAATTGTTGCTTCTACTATCTTTATTTTGCTTATGATTGGCGAGCTATTACTAGAGTATGGTAATTATAAGAAATGGCGTTGGGCACGACTGTTATTTTCTTTACCGCTTATGTTTGTGATGCGTAATAAAGAACGGCAGCATAATCATTTTACGGTAACTGGCGGTGTATATGTGTTGGCATCATCTTTGATATGTACTCTTTTATTTTCTAATGTTATTGCGGCGATTTCAATCACCGTTATGCTGATTTCTGATACTTTAGCAGCTCTTATTGGTAAAGCTGTCGGTCAACGCAAAATATACAAAGAAAAAACTTTAGAGGGAACTGTGGCTTTTTTTATCAGTGCTTTGGTTATTACGATGCTTTTTAATCCACTTTACACTTTTACTTACGCCAGTGTTATAGCTTGCTTTGCGGCCGTTTTTATGGAATTATTTGAACAATGGTTTGAATTAGATGATAACTTTTCAGTCCCTTTGGCTATCGGTATCATCCTCACTATTTTCTCTGGCATCATTTAATTCTTAATTTTAAATTAAAAATACTTTACTTTTAAAATTATAAGTGTATGAATGTAGAGAATATAACGATAATTGCTGTGTCTGTGTGACAAGCGTGAAAATTGTCTAAATGCATAAGATTATTTTGATTAGAGATGGTTCTTCTATGCCCTTAACTGTGGAAATCGTTTTAGTAGTCTTTGCTTAACAAAATTTAGAAGGGATGTCTCATGTTCTCATCAAATAGCCGCAAAATTACACGAATTTGCTGTCAATTTCTTGTTATAACAGCATTTATCTTACTTAGCGTTAATTTGGTTCCTTATCACGAACATTGGGCTGATGAGGTACAGGCTATGCTCATTGCAAGAGATGCTCATTGGACTGAAATACTTACCAAAGTACCTTTTCAAGAAGGTCAACCAGTTTTGTGGCACCTTTTACTCAAAATATGTTTTTATATTTTTGGTGAAAATATTAATATATCATACATCTCTATAGGCGTCATGTCTCTCTGTATTGCTGTAATTATTTTTGGATATGATATCCCTCTCATATATAAATGCTTACTTCCTTTTAGTTATTATTTTCTTTATCAATATAATATTGTTGCAAGAAATTATTGTTTGAGTTTTCTTGGTCTTGCTTTAGTTGGTTTGACATATAAAGATCGCCATAAAAAGGCTTGGCCTTATATTCTATCCTTGGCTTTTTTAGCAGAAACTACTTCTTTTTATGTTCCTGTTGTTTTTGTTTTGGCTTGTTTCTATTTGTATGAAATATATTTTCAGTATCGCATTGAATGTAAAAAATATATTTTTCCTGTGTTATTTTTAATGCTTGTTGGAATGTCTATTCTGTGGCAAATTTTCCCTTTAAATTATTACTCCTATATTCATCGTACAAGAATGGAATTATTACCTTTTTTCCTAGGTGCTTTTTTTTCTTCTGGTGATATTCTTCTCAGCTTATTTTTTCTATTTTTTTTCGCTTTTGGCTTTATTTATAAATCCCCAAAATTATCATCTATGTATAATACTGCCCTTATTTTAGCACTTTGGAGTATTTTTATCATTGTTGTTATTTTTATCTCTCCTAGAAGGCAGCATCAGGGGCTTGTTTTTGGCTTATTTCTATTTACTCTATATATAACAAAAAATAATTGTACAAATTTTTTATTTACTACACTTTTGCTTATACATCTGCAATGGGGAGTTAGAGCCATAAAATATGAAATAGAAGAAATAAATTCACCGCAACAAAATGTTTTAACTTGGCTTATAAATCACAAATTAGATAATCAGAAAGTTTTTACTGTTGGTTACCAGACATTACCTTTTATAGCTATATATCCCCGTCAAAATTTGGTTATTTCACAGAATTCACCTCTTTATTTTGTACATACTGAAGATTTCCACGACCAAGAAAATAATTATCATAAGCTGTTGAAAGAACGCCATGATATTATTTTGATTGATGCAACACCAACATATCTTCTAAAAAATGAATATAAACATGAGCTTAATTCGTTTAATTATAATAAGGATTACTTCAAATTCGTATTTAGAGCCTCATTAAATGAAAAAGGTCTTCCAGGGTACATACAACATTTGACTTTATACGTTTCTAAAGATTTATATTTGAAAAGATAAATACCTTATAACATATTGAAATAGAAAAATATTTATTTAAGTATTCAAAAAAAAACAAAAACAATAAGACATATTTGTTGCTAAAAAATTTATAGAAAATTTGAAATTTATCAATAAAAACTCTTTACTTTTAAAATTTCATCTGTATAAATGTAACGAATGCAATAGTTAGGGCTAATGGCATGCCTTGCTATTTGTGAATCCAACTTAATTTTATTGAAAGGGATTGAAATGCCTAAATTAAAAACAAAAAGTTCGGCAAAGAAGCGTTTTAGCGCTACCGGAACCGGAAAATTAAAAAGAAATTTTGCGAAAAAGAGACACTGCCTCTTCTGCAAAAGTCAGAAAATGAAAAGACAAGCTCGCGGCACAACTTTGGTTTCAGAAGTTGATGTCCAGATTGTTAAAAAGTTTTTACCTTATTTGTAGTAGGAGGATTTATAGATGTCTCGTGTTAAAAGAGGTGTAACAGCACACGCTCGCCATAAAAAAATCTTGGATATGGCGAAAGGTTACAGAGGACGTAATAAGAACGTTTTCAGAGTAGCTGTTGAAAAAGTTGAAAAAGGTTTGCAGTATGCTTATCGTGACAGAAAAGCTAAGAAAAGAAGTTTTCGTGCTTTGTGGATTCAGCGTATTAATGCTGCAACACGTTTGAATGATATGACTTATTCCCGATTTATCAGCGGGCTCGCTAAGGCAGGTGTTGAGCTTGACCGTAAAGTCCTTGCTGATATCGCTTTTAAAGAGCCCCAAGCTTTTGCTAAGTTAGTAGAAACTGCCAAAGCGGCTCTGGCTAAATAAATTTTAGTTTAAATTATATCAGAAAAATATTTAGAGTCGTCTTGGTCAGCCAAGATGGCTCTTTTGTGTTTAAAGTATTTTTGGCAGAGGAAGAGAAATTATAGGGGAAACCCTCGTAAATATTATAGGTGATACAATGAGTGATATTGAAGTTATAAAAATAGAAATTGAAGAACAAATCAATGCGGCGAAAGATGCTAAGGCGCTTGAAGATGTGCGCGTTAGTGCTTTGGGTAAAAAGGGCCGCATTACCGAACTCTTAAAAACCTTAGGTTCAATGCCTATTGAGGAGAGAATCGAATTCGGTAAAAAGATTAATGTCGTTAAAGCAGAGTTGGAAAATAAAATAACCGATAAAAAAAGAGAATTAGAAGAAATCCTTCTAAATGAAAAACTGAAAAAAGAAGTTATTGATGTTACTTTACCCTGTCGCCCTCAAATCCAAGGCAGAATACATCCTGTTTCTAAAGTTTATGAAGAAATTGTAGCTATTTTTTCTGAAATGGGTTTTGAGGTTGCTGATGGTCCGGATATTGAAGATCAATTTCATAACTTTAATGCACTGAATACACCGCCAGACCATCCAGCACGCCAAATGCAGGATACTTTCTATATTAACAGTGATGTATCTAAAGAGTTTGATATGGATACGGCTTACATTGTTCGAACACAAACTTCCAGTGTGCAAATTCGCACGATGGAAAAGAAACAACCTCCTATTCGTATTATTGCACCAGGTAGAACATATCGCTCCGATTATGATGCAACACATACGCCTATGTTCCATCAGGTTGAAGGATTAGTTATTGATAAAACAACAACTATGGCTGACCTTAAAGGTTGCTTATATGATTTTGTTAAATCATTTTTTGAACTTGATGAACTTCCGGTTCGTTATCGTCCATCTTATTTTCCTTTTACCGAACCCTCTGCGGAAATGGATATAGGATGTTTAAAAACCAAAGATGAACTTAAATCGGTGCCGGAACAGATTG
>Ga0247610_10001143_pt1 | contig 33892 bp, 46 predicted proteins | sample 174DNAGHGhighgp2_FD_193483 | JGI IMG/M metagenome (GOLD analysis project Ga0247610, IMG submission 193483) | Sheep rumen microbial communities from Palmerston North, Manawatu-Wanganui, New Zealand - 1742 DNA GHGhigh gp2 | ecosystem: Host-associated > Mammals > Digestive system > Stomach > Rumen...
AGTGGTGCTACGGGTGCTACTGGTGCGACAGGCGCATAATATTTAGGGAGGTATTTTATGAAGATTCTGATCGCGGTGCCAACATTCGAAACCATATATCCTGACACTTTTAAGTCCATATATGAGTTAGACAAAGCGGGTCATGACCTGATGTTCGAGTTTGTTCGCGGATATGATTGTGCTACTGCCAGGAATCGCATAGCGCAAATAGCCATAGATAAATGCGCAGATTATGTGCTTATGGTTGATAACGATGTTACATTACCGCGAGATGCTATAGTTAATCTGTTAGACGATGCAAAAGACGTCTGCCTTGGATATTATCCTCATCGCGATGCAGATAATATTTATAGGGGGCGGACATGCGTTTGCAAGCTTGGTTGGTTTAACTATCCACTGGAATCAGAGTATACAGCAGCCGAACTCAAATGCTTGCGCGATCAGGGATCTCATAAAATTGAAATACATGGCGGAGGAATGGGATGTGCTATGATCCGAACCGAAGTGTTCAGATTAATTGACTATCCTTGGTATGACTGGATAAATTATGCGGATAGCAATCGAGGAATGTTATCTGAAGATTTATTCTTTTGCGAGAAATGTCATAACGCACGTATACCGATATTCACAGACACAAGAGTTGGTTGCGGCCATTTACTCCGTCGTATTCAATTGCCTGAATAGGAGGATTGATAATGGCGAGATTTAGCGGTAAAGTCGGCTACTTGATAACTGCTGAAGAAATTGTTGATGGCGAGCCGACAGGCGTATGGAAGGAAACATATAAAGATAGACCATATTTTGGAGATATCGAACAGCTTTCTTCCAGATGGAGCTCTGGCTCTAATCTGAATGATGATGTCGTTCTTACGAATACTATCAGCATAGTAGCCGATCCGTTCGCCTTTGAGAACTTTCAAAAGATGAGATACGTAGAGTGGAAAGGACAGAAGTGGAAGATCGAATCTGCTTCTGTCCAAACCCCAAGAATAGTTCTTTCTGTAGGAGGTGTTTACAATGCGGACCCGAATGGACTTGCATCGAGCACTTCGTAACGTTCTTGGGCCGGGTGGTGATGTGCATGTGTATTATCAGCCTCCGGAGAGCGTAAAGCTGGAGTATCCGGCTATAGTCTATCATCGCAATACAGTTAGACAGACTTATGCCGATAACGCTCCATATTTTAACCACCCTATGTACACAATTACTGTAATTTCAAAGGATGTGGACAGCCCGATTGTCGACGTACTGCTTCAGTGGCCGAAATGTTCTTATAATCGTCATTATAAGAAAGACAATCTGTGTCATGACACATTCGAATTATATTTATAGGAGGAAATAAATGGCTAGACTTACATGGCATGATGCCGGTACACGTAAGTACGAAGTAGGCGTAGAGAAAGGTGTTCTGTACCCAATAAGCGATGCTGGCGCATATACAACTGGCGTTGCTTGGAATGGTCTTTCTGCTGTAAACGAGAGCCCATCTGGTGCCGAGGAGACTAAGGTCTATGCCGACAATATCAAATACCTCGGTCTTATGTCGGCTGAGGAATATGCAGCAACCATCGAGGCATATTACTATCCAGATGAGTTTGCAGAGTGCAACGGTGAAGCAGAGCTCACAACCGGTGTAACAATCGGTCAGCAGGCTAGGAAGAAATTCGGATTCTCTTATGTTTCCAAACTCGGAAACGAGGTTCAGGGTGAAAATTATGGATATATTCTCCATCTTGTTTATGGCTGCGTGGCATCTCCATCTGAGAAGAACCACCAGACAATAAACGATTCCCCAGAGGTTTCCGCAATGTCCTGGGAAGTTTCAACTACACCAGTCGAGGTTGGAAAAATTAATGGCGTTACCTATAAGCCAACGGCAACAGTTAGCATCGATTCGACAAAGGTCGACTCAGAGAAACTTACTGCTCTTGAGAACATCCTTTATGGCGCAGAAACAGGAGATGTCCAAGACTGCCTCTCCCATCAGAGGTGTATACGCTCATTCATGGCGCTACTGGTGCTACTGGTGCAACAGGTGGAAATTAAGGAAGCAGAGACGCAGAAGCATAGAATCATTGGGAGGTGGCTACATCAGTCACCTCCTTTTTAAATGAAAAGGAGAAAAACCATGATATCAAAGACTATTAAATACACTGATTATAATGGCAATGAAAGAACCGAAGACTTTTACTTTCATTTGTCAAAGCCTGAGCTTCTTGAGACTTATATAAAGGGCGGAGAAGAGAAACTCATCGATTCGTTAAAAGATGCTCTTAAAAAGAGGGATGCTGCAACATTCTTTGATCTCCTTAAAGATGTTATTCGTCTTGGATATGGCGAGAAGTCTGAAGATGGTAGATTTTTTACAAAAACCGATAGTCAGGGTCGTCGTCTTGGCGATTTATTCATTACTTCAGAGGCTTATACCGTTCTCCTTATGGACGACTTATTCAGCGATATAGAAAAGGCTACCACTTTTCTCATGGGTATGTTCCCTGCTGACATTAGACCGACGCGGGAGGAAATAGATGCCGCACTTGAGAATGTGGAGAATTCAGGAGAGTAATTATGCTTACCATAACGATTCCCGAAACAGAATTTTACGACGAGAAAACCAATGAGTTTAGCGTTGTGAAGGAACAAAAGCTAAAGCTGGAACATTCTTTATTGTCGATTTCAAAATGGGAATCAAAATGGCATAAACCATATCTGGACAACAAAACTTATAAGAAGACTAACAGCATGAATCTTGATTATATCAAGTGCATGACAATAACGCAGAACGTTCCCGATATCGTGTATTCATGTCTTACCCAAGAAAACATAGACGATATAGTTAAATACATATCCGATCCTATGACAGCGACTTGGTTCAGCGACGATCCCAAAAATAACACTGATTCTGGAATTGTCACTTCAGAACTAATTTATTATTGGATGGTTGCTGCTGGTATACCTTTCTCTTGTGAGAAGTGGCATATAAATCGTCTTCTTGTTCTCATTAAGATTTACGGTATTAAGAACGGTAAGCCAAAGAAGATGTCTCAGAAAGAAGTTGCGGCTAGATATAAAGCTTTGAACGCTGCTCGTAGAGCCCAGTTCGAAGCGAAAGGGTGATTTAACTATGGCTAGTAACGGTTGGTGGAAGACTCTTTCTTTTCTTAAAAAGTTTTCTAAACCAGATCCATTTGATAAGTATTACGACGAAGCTGGTAAACGTGGCGTTGAAGTTTTGCGCCAAGCTTCTCCTAAAGATACAGGAGTTATGGCTTCGTCATGGTACTACGTCGTAATAAAGAATGGCGGAGATGTCACTATTGAGTGGCACAATAATGATATAGAGGGCGGCTATAATGTCGCTATTTTAGTGCAGTATGGACATGGTACCGGCACCGGTGGTTATGTCTATGGCAACGATTTTATTAATCCGGCTATGCTGGATGTATTTCAAAAACTCGCTGATGATTTATGGAAGGAGGTAACAAGCTCATGAGTCAGACTGTTGAGACAAAAGTAGTTGAGTTGCAGTTTAAGAGCGATGATTTTGTCAAAAAGGCAGAAGAAGCTTCTACGAGATTGGAACTCCTTAATCGTAAATTAGATGAGTTTAAAGAAAACGGACTTGAGGGTATAAACAGGTCTGTTAAAAACGTAAACGTCGATAGTCTCGGCGAGTCTATTGACGAAGTAGGACATAAATTTAACGCTCTTGAGAAAATTGCAACCGGTGCTCTGCTGACAATTGGAAACTATGTTGCCAGAACAGGCGCGAGACTTGTTAATGATCTGATATCACCAATCACAAGTGGTGGTCTTCAGAGAGCTATGAATATAGAACAGGCAAGTTTCCAGTTCGAAGGTCTTGGTGTAGAGAAATCGAAAGGCAACGAGGCTAAGTCATATTATGAAGAAGTAATGCAAGCCGTGCTTGGCACAGCATATTCCTATGACGTTGCCGCAAAGGCTGCCTCTCAGCTCGCCGCATCAAATGTTGGTATCGAAAAGAGTTCGAAAAAGATGGCTGATGGCACCACGAAGGACACAATGGTCATGAACGATAACATGACTAAAATCCTAATGGGTATCGCTGGTGTTGCTTCGATGTCAGGCTCTTCATTTGAAGATATTTCGCAGATCTTTACCACAGCCGCTGGTAAAGGTAAGGTGCAGGCCGAGGAATTCAGAAGACTTGCTGTAAGGGGTCTGAATGCATCCGCTGTAATTGCTAAAGCACTTGGCGTTACTGAAGCGGAAGTAAGTGAAATGGCTCGTAAGGGTGAAATTGATTTCCAAACCTTTGCGAATGCTATGGCAGATGCGTATGGCTCACACGCTAAAGACTCAACCAAGATGTTTACTGGTGCTATGGAAGACGTGAAAGCGGCTCTTGCTAGAATTGGTGCGGATTTTTACGGACCAGCTCTTACTGGAGCAAGAGATATTTTAAATTCCATAACACCTCTTGTCGATGTTCTTCACGAGAAGATTTCTGGAGCATTGACAACTTCTACTAATCTTCTTGGAAAAGCATCGGAAAAAGCTACTCAGTTCTTTGATCTATTATCCTATTCGCTTAAGTTCATGGAACGTGGAAACGATCCGGGTCTTGGTAAACCTCTTCGTGAATGGATCGGGGGTAATCTAAAACATGAAGCTAATCTGCTTGATGCTTTTGGGAATACTGCCGGCGCGGTTAAAGAGGCTATCGATGATCTTGGCGCCGGTCTCGAGGATTTTGGAAGCGGTTATAAGATCGACGGCATTAAGATGCTTGCTGATTACCTCAACATATCCATGGAAGAGGTTAAAAAAGGCATTGACAATGGAACGATTGGGTTAAAAGAGTTCGACGAAGCTATTCAGGATTTATATTCACAATCCATCAAATTTCAGAGCGCGATGTCTCAGGAAGAACTCGATAGCTGGATGAATACGTGGCATGAAGCTGCTAGAAATTCGAAATCTGGTGAGAAACTGTTTGATACTGCAAACAAACTGTCAAAGATATTTACGGGATTGAAAGATGTCATAAATGCTGTAAAAGATGTGTTTATGGCTTTCACGTCAATAATCGGGACAGTAATAGTAGCTTTAGAACCATTATGGAGCCTTATTGGTAAAACAGTAATAGCTTTTTCTGAGTTTACTTCGGAAGTATTAAATCATGTTTCCAACAGCAAAGGCTTTAAAGTAATTGTTGATGGTATCAACCATTTACTTACTGGTGTAACCAAACTTCTTCACGTAACAGAAATCGCTGGTGCTGCTGCGGGAATAATAATCCGTATATTTGACGAATTAGCACAAGCAGTTAAGGCTGTTTACGACGGAGTTGTTAAAATCGTTAACACTGTTATTGAGCTTCTTGACCATACGATCGAAAAGCTTGCTGCAACGTTTGGCAATGTTACTGTCCTTGTCCAAATGATAAAGAAACTTGGATTATTCGCGCTGTTCGGAGCATTAGCAAAAGGAATTGATACAATATTCAAACCTATTGAGCATGCTACGAGCATTATTGATATGTTCAAAAATATTTTCAAATCTATCGAGAATGTTTTCAAAAACATCGAGAAACTTTCGGGAAGCGTCAAGGGGGTATTTTCGAACCTTGCAGCTGGATTGAAAGAACTTACAGCTTCGATAAGAGCCGATACCGTTATAAAATACGCAATCGCTCTTTCTATGCTTGCTGGTTCTTTATATTTGCTTTCCCAGATTGACGCTGATAAAGCTGCTCAGTCTGTTGGCTTATTTGGAAGCACTGTAGCCGGTCTTGTGGCGTCATTTGCTGTTATTACCGGAATACTTGGTAAGGCTGATAAGATGGCTAAAACAGCAGAGAAGGGTAATTTTATCGAAAGGATATTCGGTAAATTGATCGGTAGAGGCTCAGATAAGTACAGGAGCGTGGGCAACTTCATGCTTAAGATGGCTGCGGCTGTGTTTGTTCTTGCCGCAGCTATGAAAGTTATTGGCGACCTACCATCTGATAAGATTATTTATGCGGCAGGTGCTATCGAGTTATTGCTTCTTACCCTAGCTGGAGTTGCAAAGGTGCTGGCGGGAACAGATAAAGTAACAATGTCATTCTCAAAAGGCTTTGAAAAATCAAGCAAGAGTATGACTAAAGGACTCGCTGGTCTTATTGCTATGGCCGCGGCTGTTTATATTTTAGCCAAAGCTATGGAGAATTTAAGCAACATAAATGCTGATAAATTAGCAACTAGTTTCGCATTTATGAGTGTTATCCTTTGGGAGCTCGTTGGTGTTGTATACGCAATGTCGAAATTCAACGCTAATGGATTTCTAAAGGCGGCTGTATCTCTTCTGATTTTTGCAAAAGCAGTCGAGATGTTCATGAATAATCTTAAGATTTTATCGGAGTTCGAAGACCAAGATGCTCTAAATAATGCCATGATCAAACTTGCAGAACTAGTTGCGCTTCTTACTGTTGCCACGATTGCGATGTCGAGATTTGGTACTATTGGCGTTTTGGATGCGGCTGCCATTTATATCTTTGTAGAAGCTGTAACTAATTTAGTAGAAGGTCTTAGAGTGTTAACAACTCTTGACGCTGAACAGTTAGCTAATGCATTTAAATATCTCATAGCATTAATGTCCGTACTTGTACTCGCTGTAGGAGCGCTTGGTGCTCTTGGGTCCGTTGGACTTGGGGCATCTATCGCCATTTATATTTTCGTACAAGCCGTCGATGTCTTGGTAGATTCGCTCTTAAAAATTGCAAATTCCAATCTCCAATCTGTTGGTACTGCCATCATCGCTCTTGCTGGAGCTATATTTGTGCTTGGCGTTTCGTGCGCTGTGTTCAAGGTTATACCTATTGGAGGAATCCTTAAGTTTGGTTTAGCTCTCGGTACTATTGTGCTGGCAGCAGCGGGATTCGGGATTGCAGCTTTTGCAATAGGTCTTGGTATGCAGTCTATAGCAATGGGTATAAAAGCTCTTGCTGCTGTAGAACCATCTCTTGGGGCGTTTGCGGCATCGTTCACGGTCGTCATGTTGCTTCTTGGAACTGCGGTTGCCATAATGAAGCCACTTATACCGGCAATGCTTCTTCTCGGAGTCGCGTTTGGATTATTCGCGTTATCGGTTCTTGGTATAGGCGCTGGTGTTCAGATGCTTGCTAATGCTATAGAAACATTGGCCGATTTGAAGGATCAGCTCCCTTCGGTAGCTAGAAGCTTGAAAACATTCTTCAAATCTGTAAAAGGTTTATCTAAGGAATCATCTAGTCTGGACGAAGCTGCTAAAACAATCAGTTCTTCGCTTACGAAAATAGGCAATGCCGCTGCTGATGCCGCAAAGAAATTTGCCGGATTTACTGCGGCTGGTAGAAAAATTTCATCGGATTTGGCTAAAGGAATAAAAGATAACAAGGCACCAAGTGAAGCTGTTAAAACCATGCTTGATAACTCGCTAAAATCGTCTCAGCTGTATGTTCGTAAGTTCTACAATGTCGGGTCGAATTTAACGGCTGGCCTCGTAAATGGTTTGAATAGTCAGATGGGTGCATTGGAGTCGGCGGTTCAGGCACTCGAGGCAAAGGCTGAAAGAGCCATTGAAGCTAAAGCCGAGATTAAATCACCATCAAGAGTTTGGGCACGAATAGGTAGATTTTTAGGTCTCGGATTGGCTCGCGGTATAAGTAATTCGGCCAGCGTAGTTGTAAACGCCTCTGAGGGTTTGGCAGCAGTATCGACAGATGCTATGTCTTCCGCTGTAGGTATCATTTCAGATAAACTCGAAAATGGTGACTTTACACCAACAATAACCCCGATTGTCGACCTGAGTAAAGCAACCGATTCCGCAAACGAATTGAGTTCGTTATTCAATACCGCCACAATGTCGATGACAAACGGACTTGATGATCTACAGCCGTACACCTCAATCGACAAGGCGGTCTCGGCTAGTGTGTCGGTTGATCAGATGAGAGATCGTGATGACGAATTTGGAACTATGCTGTCGCGTCTTACAACGAGACTTGACAGAGTTACTGATACCATGAATTCGAGGTCTCTTAATAACTATATTACAGTAGACGGCTCAGCCGATCCAGAAGCATTTGCCGATGGACTGATCCGTAGCTTTAGATTGAATGCGAGGACAGTGTAATGGCAAAGAGTAAAAAACCAACAGGGTTGACGCTGACCCGAGATAAGAGAAAATTTACCTGCGGTTGGAAATGCGGAACTAAGGATTACGATGATGGACAGGATGCTATATTCACTGAGCATTATCAGATACTCGTATACGATTCACATCGTAATTTAGTACCTAAATGGTTGACTAATGACGCAAATTTAAACCCTTCCAAATCAGATACATCTAAATCGTACTCTATTACCTTAAGTGATTATTATCCTTCGACCACGGCGTTTTTAAATAAAGTATCTTTTAAAGTTCGTGGTAATAGAGATAAGAAATCTGGGATGAAGTCAGATCCAACATGGTCGGATTGGTCTACTAAATCATTCGACATCGATCCCCCATACGAACCAGTATTAACAGAAGCACTTGACCAGTCAGAAGATAGAACTACGATCTTTTCCTGGTCAAGTGTTCTTTCCGATTCTAATTCTCATATGTTTGTAGATTACGAATGGGAATCAGTACGAGTACTAAATGGATCTGCTCCATACTGGGATGCACCGGAACTACGACATACTGCAAACGGAATCGATCCCGATACAGGCGGCTCGGATACAGGATCGCAGATAGTTCATGACAATAGTTATTCTTGGAACATCAACAAAGATGGCGGATCGGTTGTCATCGCTGAGGATTCAGCGCAGGTTTATTCAAATTCGCATCCTAATAATACATGGACTAGATTTTTTAGAGTAAGGGCTAGAGGCCCTGCTGGAGCTTCAGACTGGGTTTATGCTTATCATGTGTATGGAAGGCCCCCTGTGATAACGGAGTATAAAGATTCGTCAGGGAATAAACCATCTTTAACCCAGACAACTGGAAACAGTGCATTAATGGTTAGAGTTGCCTGGGCTGCATATCAGAGTTATGCGGGCAAGGGAAACAGTCGGTATCAGCTAAGACCTATTGATTATGTGCAGCTTCAGTATTGCATTCAGTCTCCCGCTATTACTGTTGCAACATCCGGAAATGAGTATAAGTCTACTCTGTCATTTAATCCTAACGAAGTACAATGGACGAATGCTCCTGGCGGCGTAATAAGAGATTCCAAGGGATTTGATTCGTATTCATTCTCTCTTGACACATCCATTCCTGATAACAAGATGATGTTCGTCAGGGCAACCGCTGTGCATGATCGTATAACAACTACTGGAAATATTGTAGAAGTTGAGAATTCTAAGTCATATTTGACGGCTCCATCTGGAATGGTAATTAATGACGTAGATGGAGAACAGCATAGGATTTCTATCACTAAACCTCAGAATAATAGCGGAATACCAAATTCGTTTACTGCTATTTATTATCGAAGCAGCTCAAACGCAGGCGACGAACGTGTTGTCGGTATAGTTCCTTGGGGGCAGGAATCAGGAACAATGATTATCCAGTGTCCTGAGTGGAAAGAAACTGATTCGCCTGGTCTTGGAATGAAAACGCTTGTTGCGGATTATAGTCCGATTACATCTGGATCATCCGCATTAGTAGATAACTATAAAGTTTCAAATTTCAAAATGGAGTCAAATGGTATAGTCTGGCTTGCCGGATCTATTCCTATTCCACCGAGATTAAGTGTGGATAAGTTTGCTGATAGCCCTTACGACACGATAGAGGCGGATTGGGATTGGCGATGGAACGAGGCCAATGGCGTAGAACTCTCGTGGGCAGATCATAAAGACGCTTGGAACTCCACAAAAGAACCATCTAGGTATACTGTAAGTGGTATACATGCAAATAGATGGCACATTAGCGAACTTGAGCCTAAGACATGGCATGTTCGCTGCAGACTTCTAAGGGAAACTTCGGAAGGAACAAACTTCGGAGCGTATTCTTCAACTCAGTCTGTAACATTAAGCACTAATCCAACTCAACCAGCAATAAGTACTGATACTCCGACTATTACTTTCGGAAGCAATGTTACTGTTTATTGGCAATATTACAACGAGGATGGCACTAAACCGGAGAGTGCAGAGCTTGGCTATGCTGCGATAGCTGCTAACGGTGATATAACTTATCCGGACTCTGGATTCTTATCAGCAATTCCAAAAACGACTTACGATCAGAAGGAAACTCTTAATACTTCAGAACTTGGCTGGACTGTGGGATCGACTTATTACATAGTTGTGCGAGTTATATCGAGTACAGGGCAGCGCTCTGCATGGAGTATGCCGGTAGCAATCAATGTTATTGCTCCTGTAACCGCTTCCATTTCTGGAACTCTGATCAATACTAAGATCCTTACAGAGCTTCCGTTTACTGTAAATGTGTCTGGAATCGGCACCGACGGTATTGCAGCGGCCACCATAACAAGAAAAGATTCATATTCTATAGTGAGGCCTGAGCTTAGACCCGATGAAGCACCAGAAGATGGTTTTGAAGGCGAGACAATAGCAACAGCATCTAGAACAGGCGCTGGAGCTATTACTTTCACAAAGGACATGCTTATCGGAAGACTTGATGATGGCGCTAACTATGAAATAGTAGGTACCGTTGTTGATTCTCATGGGCAGTCTGCATCGACTGATCCTGTGGAATTTACGGTCGCATGGTCACATCAGGCTATTATGCCGGAAGCAACCATCACGATTGACAATGATCACTTAGCTGCTATTATTACTCCTACGGCTGTTCAGGGTGCCGTATCTGGGGACACTGTCGATATTTACAGACTATCTGCGGATAGACCGGAGCTAATAGTAAAGGGCGCGACTATGGGCGCTACCTATGTCGATCCATATCCGACTCTTGGCCGGTTTGGAGGCCATAGACTTGCCTACATTACTAAGGATGGCGATTATATTACAGAAGACAATACTCTTGCCATAGAAAATTACCCGGACGAAGATTTCGAGGAAACATCCGGATACGTCAATTATTTTGGCGCAGTCATTGATTTCGGCTCTGAACAAATTCGTCTTCCGTATAACATCGAACTATCTAATAAGTGGAGTAAAGACTTCACGGAAGTCAAATATCTTGGCGGATCTGTTAATGGATATTGGAATAAAGCAGTATCCAGAACAAGTTCAATAAAGACATCGGTAGTAATCGAGGAAGATGAAGTTGGACCAGATACTATGAGAGCTCTTAGAAGATTGGCAGTATGGCCTGGTGTCTGTCATGTAAGGACACCTGACGGATCAAGCTATGCAGCTAATATTAACGTGTCTGAAGACTATGAGAATAAATTGGTGAGAAGACTCGCTTCTGTAACTCTTGAAGTAACAAGAGTTGATTCTCAGGGTGAAGACGGAATGACATACGAAGAATGGGAACGTAATTTATAAGGAGGTGGTCGCATGATAGATTGGAGCAGAGGCTATAGTGCGTCGTATTATGCGACCACAGTAGATCCAATAACATGGAGCGATACTGATTCGTTTGATATTACAGGAGGTTCGATTTCCAGAGAGGAGTCGGACCTCCGTCATTCTGCAGATATTGACACAGTAAATTTCGAACTTATGGGAGAGCAGATCATAAGGCTTTATATGATTGTAAGACAGGAAGATGAAGTAGATAGGGTTGCTCTTTTTACGGGCTATGCAACGTCTCCATCCGTGACAATTAACGGTCTTATGCGGAATAATTCTTTTCAATGTTATTCGGTTCTAAAGCCAGCAGAAGACGTTCTTCTTCAGAGAGGCTGGTTTGCTGAGGTTGGCATGAACTGCAAAAGTATTCTTGATAATTTAACATCTGTAATACATGCTCCGGTGCATATTTCAGACAGCACAGCTACTCTGACAGATTATCTTGTAGCAGAAGCCAATGAGAGTCATTTATCTATGATAGAGAAGCTGTTATATTTGATGAATTGGCGAATGATTATTGCAGGGGATGGATCTATTGAGATAGGTCCTTATCCTAAAGAAGAAATCGTGATGTTCGATTCTCTTGGCAATGATATTTTAGAGCCTAGTTTAACTATTGAGAGGGATTGGTATAAATGCCCGAATGTGTTCAGAGCTGTTACGGATTATGATGAATATATCGAGTACGACCATTCGAATAATCCTTGGAGTATTGATGTGCGAGGCAGAGAAGTCTGGGCCGAGGAAACCAATTGTGATCTTATAGAAGGTGAGAGTCTTGAACTCTATGCCAAAAGACGACTTGCAGAGCTTCAGGAAGTGTCGGAGAAAGTATCTTATACAAGAGCTTTTAATCCTGCAGTGAATATTGGCGATATTGTTAGGCTTAATTATCCGGCGCAGAACATTTCTGGTTTATATTTAGTCGTATCTCAGAGCATTGATCTTGGATATAGTGCACGAACAAGTGAGGAGGTTGTGAAAATATGAGTAACAAACTTGATAAACTTGCTAAAACCATTCGCAGCACTATGAAAGAAGCTGACGCTAAAAACCCTATACCATACGACACCCCGGCGACCGTGTTGTCTAAAGAAGGTGATACTTTATGGGTTCATATTCCAGGTGGAGTAGATAGGACACCTGTAAGAAGGACCGTGGATGCTGATGAAGGCGATCAGGTTATGGTGCGCGTTGCTGATGGAAGGGCATGGACCATAGGTAATGCGACAAATCCTCCTACGGACGGAAGAGTCGCAATTAAAGCGCTTCAGCTAAGTGTTAAGAATGGAAAAGCTGTTAGCAATCTTAATGAGTTTGTAAATGAGAATTCTCGAATTGTGAATGCTGACATCGAAAACGTTAAGATTAAAAACGTTGAGATGGAGAACGTAATGGCTCAGAATGCCAGGATTACTAACTCCTTTATTGATGGTTTGACGGCTGTAGATTCTGAGATTCGAAATTCCAAGATTGAGGGCTTTACAGTAATTGATGGCGTAGTTCAGGGCCTTCAAGCTGATCGTGCTGATATTTACGGAAGACTTACTGCTTCAGAAGCGGTAATTGAAAGTCTCGACGCTACTTACGCGACTATTGACGAGCTTGAGGCTAATTATGCTCATATAACTCAGGGTGTAATCGATAATGCTAAGATTGGTTATGCCGATGTAAATGACCTTAATACTCACTATGCCGGAATAGATCTTGCTAATGTAACTAATGGCTGGATCGAAAACGGCGTGATCAAAAACGGTGCTATAGGTGATGCTCAGATCAGCAGTGTTTCAGCTAATAAACTTACAGCTGGTACAATTGATGCATCTAATATTACCGTAACAAATCTTAATGCGGATAACATTACAACCGGTACTATAAACGGTCAGCGTATTGGAAGTGAGTCAATCACTCTTGACAAGCTGGCAGAAGAAGTTCCGACTAAGGAGTATCTTGATAATGTTGCCGAAAACCTACAAGGTCAAATAGACGGACAGATAGAGACTTGGACTGGAAGTGTAGTTCCAACCTTACAAAATTCCCCAGCGACAAATTGGGGAAATGCTTCCGAAAGACATAAACACGTCGGTGATATTTATTATGTCGTCAATGCGTCAAGTGAAGCGGATGGCTATACATATCGTTTTACTGAAACCGGTTCGTCACCGAATTATACGTATGGCTGGACACTCATTAAAGATAATCAGATAACAAAAGCTTTGCAGGATATTTTAGACATGCAAGGCGATATTACAGGAATCAAGGCTTTTGATACCCAGATAAGCAGTTGGAAAACAGATACTGATGCAGAATTAAGCTCGCTCAAGGGTAGGACGTCAACTCTTGAGACCGACATGGGGACGAAGGTCTCAACTACGACCTTCAACGAACTTAGCCAGACTGTAGATGAGAATAGTGCTAGCATCACATCGCTTAGCACTACTGTGCAGAGTAAAGCTGATAGCTCAACAGTAACGACTCTGTCAAACACTGTAAACAACATAAGCCAGACGGCTACTAGTAACAGCAGTAAGATTTCTAACCTTACAACAGTTCTCGGAACAAATGCTGATGGCACGACAAAAGCTGATGATATTATGCATAGAATGTCTGAAGCTGAACAGGATTTAGACGGATTTAAAACCACAGTATCTCAGACCTATCAGACTAAAAACGCTATGTCTGATTACTCTACTACGTCTCAGATGAATACGGCTATTCAGCAGTCTGCTAGCGGCATAACGAGTACTGTCGCTGCTACGTATGCCACAAAAACTTATGCGGAGGATCAGGCTTCAACTGCAGAATCTAATGCTAAATCTTATGCTGATGATAACTTCGATGCTATTGGTTCGGCTTCAGCAGCTCAAAGTGCAGCAGAAGCTACAGCCGCAGCAGATGCAACAGCAAAAGCTAATGCGGCAAGGGATGCTGCTATAGAAGATGCAACTATAAAACTCACTGGACATTATGCAACATCATCAACAGCCATAGATACATCAGCAAAGACTGCAACTATTATTCCTACATCGAATAGTTGGGCATTATATTCTGGTGCGACTATAGCGGTCAAGTTTATTAACGCTAATACTGCTTCAACTCCGACCCTTAATGTTAATGGAACCGGAGCGAAAGCTATAAGAAATTATAGCGGGACGGCTTTATCTTCTGATGAGTATAAGTGGCCCGCAGGCGCATTAATGAGTTTTGTCTATGATGGTACATATTGGCGGGTTCAGGATAGCAACACTCTTATAAGACTCAGCTCTGCTGAAACGAGTATTGCTCAGCAGGCTGATGAAATAGCATTGCGAGCTACAAAAACGGAAGTTGATACGCTAAGTGGAAGGGTAAGTACTGCAGAGTCTACGATAACGCAGCATGCTGCTGATATTTCTGCAAAAGTTTCCAAAGATGGAGTTATAGCAGCGATTAACTTGTCTTCTGAAACAGAAGGCGGAAGCACGGCTAAAATATCTGCAAATAAGGTTAATATCGAAGGTGCTGCGATATTTACGGACAGCGGAAGACTTAGCCAGACATCACTGGATAACGCCTATGACGCAAATGGTGCAGCATCAAATGCGGTTGGTGCTTTAACGACTGATTTAGCTTCTTCTACCGGTACAACAGTGATTGATGGTGGTCACATTACTACCAATTCTATAACTATCGGACAGGTAGCCAATCTTCAATCATCATTAGATGGAAAAGCAACACCTTCAGATGTAGCTACTGCAAAATCTGAAGCTATATCTGCGGCGGAAACAGATGCAACAAATAAAGCTAATGACGCTGCTAAAACCGCTACCTCATATATCACTGATATTGATTCGAATAAAGGCATTACCCTTAAACCTGCAGATTCTACCGGCAATGACTATCTGATGATGAACTCGAATGCCATCGCGTTCTATCGTAATAGTTCTACTAATTCATGTGTTAACTTAACCGATGACACATTTAGAATTGGTTTATTAGCAAGCGGTCATAGCACTGTAAAATCAGATGGCCTTCATGTTTGGACTGGGGCTGAATCCACCGCAACAAATGAAGTAGCAAAATTTGGTGCTGAATCTAGAATTGGTGCTTCTAATGATCGTCATGTAGAAATTAAAAGTGGAGGCATGCAGGTATATAATGCTTCTTCTGTAATTTTTCACGTTGGATATGGTAGTGCTCAAGGAACGAGTGGAATGTCACTCGGTTCATATATAACGTTTGGGACGAGAAAAAGCGGAAGTGCAGTTGGACACCTGTCTGTTGCGATAGGAGAGGATGTTATTTCAGATTATTATGTTACTGCTGCTTTTGGCGGTGAAACAAAGGCATCTGATACATATGATTTTGCTTGCGGTTATAAAACAAAAGCTGATGGTGGTGCAGCTTTTGTGTGCGGCGAAGAGAGTCAAGTTACTGGTAGAGCTTCGTTTGCATCTGGTTATCAATGTCTAGCTCAGAACGATTGGGCCACCGCTACCGGTTGGGGAACTACCACCAATTCGTACGCACAGACTGTTGTTGGCATGTATAATAAACTCAGTAGTTCTGCGATGTTTATTGTTGGCAATGGTGGCGGAACAAGTAATCGTAGCAACGCATTTGAAATAAACTATAACGGTACCGCTTATATTGGAGGCACTACAACAATTGACGGATTAATTAAGACTGTTAGTAACGGAAAAACCACAACAATTGGCTCACAAAATGCTTATTATTGTCATATTTATACTGATGCCGATGAATTTGCTATAAACAAAAGCATCGCAATGGTTGATAATGGATCTTTAGGTAATAGTAGTTATCCGGCTGGCGGATTATATTTGTTAAACAATTATTGGATACATGCCGCAAATAGTAGTAAAACACAACGGCTTTTATGTGGTATTAATTCTGATAATGGATACTTCTTCGGTTATGGAGGTTATAACAATAGTGAAGGATCATCATATTTTGACGGCAATAATGTTTATATCCGAAGTAAACATTCTGTAAGTATAAACTCGAGTACATCTATTAGTGGAAACCTTACCGTATCGGGATTTCTTAAAGCTGATGGTACAACAACTACAACCAACTCAGCTAATATGTGGTATGGTAATGGATCGACAAGCTTGACTGTTGGAAGAATTTATTACAATGCTAATTCCTCAAGGAAATGGAAACACGATATAAAAGACATATCTAACGCTGATCTTTCTCCAAAGAGGTTATATAATGCGAAAGTCAGACAATTTAAGTATGATGTCGGATATCTAGATAAAGACGATTTACGAAATAATGTAGATGTTCCTGGATTTATCGCAGAGGAATTACACGAAGTATATCCTATAGCAACCGATATGGATGTCACTGGAAAACCTGTAAACTGGAATGCACAATATTTAATTCCGCCAATGCTCGCTCTTATACAGGAACAGCATAAAGAAATAGAATCGCTTAAAGTTGATGTTGATAATTTGAAAGGAGCTATTCAATGTTCATAGTACTCGAAACCCAAACCCATGCCGATGGTACAGTTGGAGTTATTCCTACAGCATATACTAATGAAAATGAAGCACACAGTAAGTACCACGCAATTCTCTCTGCCGCCGCTGTAAGTTCTATACCAAAGCACACTGCTTTTATGCTTACCGACGACGGATATGTTCTTGAGAGTAGATGCTTCAAACATGAACAGGAGGTGGCCGATGAAGGACAGACTGAAGGCAATATTTAACCTTATGTTACGAATCGAAACCAAGGGTGATTCTACAATATATATGACAGATTGCTTACGGGAACTTGCAGATATTCTAAACTCAATTCCTGATAAAGAGCCTGAGACTGATGGTTTAGATAAATAACAGAATCAGCTTTCGGCCCTTTTTTATTGCTCATTTTTAAAGAAAGGACACTCATTATGAACAAAGAACTTTTGAAAGCGGCTTGGATCAGGGCATATCGCTCGTTTCTTCAGGCCATAGTAGCGCAGATACCTGCGGGGTTCATAATTACGCCAGCCATGATTCAGTATTTCAAGGTTGGCTATATTTATGTCATCATCGCAGTTATCTGTAACGCCGTATTATATGGGTTTGCTTCATTTACAACTTGTATAATAGGCGGTCTGCCGGAGGTAAAGCTTTCCGAAACATTATATGCTCTCGACAATCATATTGATGAGATGGAAGAGGAGGAACTTGAGGAAGAAGGTGACGAGTGATGGCATTACTTTCGAAAGAGGGTAGAAAGAAACGCTTTGAATACCTTGGACTTGAGTATAATAAAGAAGGAATCGAGAAGCTTCAGAAAAGATATTTTACTCGTAAAAGTGACGTAGATGGCAAGTATGGTATAGACACCGACAGGCTTCTACGTCATGTTTATAATGTCAAGAAAATCGCACCGAATTTTAAACCGCAAGAGTTTAAATGCGAATGCGGTGGAAGATATTGTACTGGCTATCCTACGTATATGAAACAGGCTGAATTAAAACATATTCAGACTATTCGAGACCACTATGGTAAGCCTATGACAGTTACTTGTGGTATGCGATGCAGGCCGTATAATGATAGCCTTTCTGGAAGCATAAAGAATTCACTGCATCTCGTTGGCAGGGCTGTTGACTTTTATATGGAAGGTGTTACGGATACTCTTGCGAATCGTAGGAAGGCTATCAAGTGGATAAAGAAGCTCCCAAATCATCATTATACATACGGAAATGGCATTAACAGTTATGGATATTCTGTAGCCGCATCATATATGGGCAATGCGCTTCATACCGATACGAACAAAGCAGTCATCAAAGACTCACCGCAGGAGAAATTCTGCGCTACAGCTAAAAGAATAGCCGATAGCAAGAAGTATAAGTATGTATTTTTCGGTGAAAAGTACGGACAGGAATGCGCAATATGTCATCCACATAAGGGTAAAAACAAAGGCTGGCAGTGCATAGGCTTTGTTACGCATTGCTGGCATTCGGTAATACCGGAAGTTAAATGCAGATGCGATTCTATTACAGATGCCATATATAACAAGCTTCTTAATGTATCTATGGCCGATGCAAAAAAGATCGTTCAGGAGCGTCTTGGTATAAAAGATATTAAGATCATCAGAAATGGTGGAAAAACAATACCATTATCTTGGCTCAAACGTGGCGACTGGGTTGCATATTACACATCAAGTGGTTACAAGCATACCGGTTTATATTTGGGCGATGGTTTAATAGCTGACTGCACATCCGGAAGAAAACCTAACATTAAATATGGTGTTAAGAGTTATTCCGGAATGAAGATCAAACTCGCTATCCGTTATACAGGAAAGTGAGGAATGCCATGATAGCAGAAGCTGTAAAAAATCTTACGCTGCTTGATATTTCAGTTGTTGTTTTATTTATTGTTGGATTGATTAGAGGAGTACAGGAGTTGAAAAAATCTATAAAAGAATTTCTTGAAAAGCTCCTAGCAGATCAGTTCAAAGAAGTAAATGATAAACTGGATGGTATGCAGACCACAATAATAAAACTTGACACTCAAGAGTGTAAAAATTTCCTCGTTCGATATCTAGCCGATGTCGAGCGAGGAGATTATATTTATGAATCTGAGCAGCAAAGATTTTGGGAAGAGTATGACCACTATATCGATGATCTGCATGAGAATTCATATATCAAGGAATGGGTGGCAAGACTTAAAAAAGAAGGAAAACTCAGTAGATAATTAACCCAGAGGAGGAGTGATGAGTTTTACAAATTTGACTGTTGATTCTGACTATAACATCAGTCTCGTAAGAGGTGATACAGCAATATTTGATATTCCTCTTGTAAACGTTGATGACGAAGGTCAGGAAACACCATATACTCCTCAAGAAGGAGAGAAACTTAGATTCGCGATGTCTACTAAATTCGGATCAAAGCGTGAGGAGGTGTTGATACTTAAGGACATTCCTCTTGATACGATGGTTTTGAAGATTGAACCGGAGGACACAAAGCCACTTCCTTTTGGAAAGTATAAATATGATATCGAATTTACAGATATTGCCGGGAATGTTACCACTGTACTTGAGGCCACTTTTAATATAACAAAGGAAGTGTATTAACATGTCACGAGATCGAATGACAGAAAGTTCTGGCCAGCTGAAATGCGAAATACGTTCGACTCATCCCGAATTAAAAGGGCGAATAAATGAAAGACCTGGCCGGCTAAAATGCGAAATACATTCGACTCGTCCCGAATTAAAAGGACGAATAACAATCGGTAAGGGTTCATCATCGCCAATATATGATGGTCCAACAAGAGTAAAACCTAGACCATTCGAAGAGCAAATTCTTGAAACCCAAGATAAGCTTATGCTTGATGATGTGACAGTGCTGGCCATACCATATTTTGAAACGTCCAATCTATCGGACGGATTAACTGTTTATATAGGAGAATAAAATCATGGCGAATCAGTATGTAAACAAAGTTATTTATGGCGGTAATACTCTGATTGACCTTACGGGCGATACCGTTACCGCAGACAAGATCCTTAGTGGGTTTAAAGCTCACGATAAGTCAGGTGCTCCGATCACAGGCTCTTGCACATTCGACTCGGATACTTCCGATGATACAGCAGGCGCAGCGGAGATACTCACCGGCAAAACAGCGCATGTAAAAGGATCGAAAGTTACAGGTACAATGCCAAATCGTGGAGCTGTAACTGGAACCATATCAACAGTAGACGGACAGTATACGATTCCTCAGGGTTACCACGACGGCTCCGGAAAGGTGTCAATTTCGGCAACTGAGCAGGAAAAGATCGTAGCTGCTAATATCAGAGAAGGTGTGGAAATCCTTGGCGTCACGGGCACAATGTCTGGACAGGAAGACGTTAAAGCCCAGTCCAAGACAGCAACACCTAAAACAGCGTCACAGACAATTACGCCTGATACAGCACAGGGCTATAATTACCTTTCACAGGTAACAGTAGAGGCTATTCCATACACAGAAACAGACAATTCTGCCGGAGGAAAGACTGTAACAATCGCTACCGCGGCATAGGAGGTGTCATATGGCTAATAATCCATATGTCAATAAAGTAGTATTCGGTAGTGCCACGTTAGTAGACCTGACTGGCACTACTGCTACGGCAGACAAGATTCTATCGGGCTATGGAGCGTATGGTGCTGATGGCGCTTGGATGGACGGTACTGCAACCGCCAGTAGTGGGAGTGGTGTCGTATGGCAGGATTCTCAGGGATATGTTCATCTATCTGATGAAGGCGATATTCCTTTGCAGACGAAGACAATCGCACCGAGCGAAACAGTGCAGACCATTACTCCAGACAATGGCTACTATGCGCTTGATAAGGTTAATGTAGGAGCTATCAGTTCATCGTATGTCGGGAGTGGCATCACAAGACGGTCAAGTTCAGACCTAACGGAAAATGGCGCGACTGTAACTGTACCGAGCGGATATTATTCTACACAGGCATCAAAGGCGGTAGCAAGTGGAACAGCAGGCACGCCGACCGCAGCAAAAGGTACTGTCAGCAATCACGCTGTAAGTGTTACGCCATCGGTAACAAACACTACTGGATATATTACTGGCGGCACAAAGACTGGCACAGCAGTAAGCGTGTCTGCCTCTGAACTCGTATCGGGAACATATTCTGTTACGGGTTCGGGAATGAAAGACGTAACAAACTACGCTTCGGTTTCAATACCGAGCGGAACAGAGGGAACACCAACAGCAACAAAGGGAACGGTATCGAATCACTCTGTCAGCGTGACTCCTAGTGTCACTAATACAACTGGTTACATCACAGGAGGAACAAAGAATGGCACAGCGGTAACGGTATCGGCTTCTGAACTTGTCAGCGGTACTTATTCCGTCACAAGTTCTGGCACAAAGGACGTGACTAACTATGCGAGCGCATCTGTACCAAGCGGCACGGAAGGAACGCCAACTGCAAGCAAGGGAACGGTGTCGAATCATGCAGTCTCGGTAACGCCAAGCGTAACCAACAGCAGTGGTTATATTACAGGCGGTACTAAGAACGGTACCGCTGTCACCGTATCGGCAAGCGAGTTGGTCAGCGGTACAAAGTCCATAACGGAAAATGGTACAGGCATTGATGTAACCAATTATGCGAATGTTGATGTTTCGGTGCAGAGCGGAAAAAAGTATTATGCGACAATAACATCAACGGGGAGTTCTAGTTATGCGTATGTCAAACATCCATCAAGTAGCGGAACAAAATACTATACAGCGGGAGATTCTTTTGAAATACAAGAAAACGATGGAATATATATGTATTTGGCCGCTTCAAGAGCGGACGCCACTATATATGTGAATAACGAAATAGTTAAAAACAGTACTTCAGCGACAAATTACACATATACCGTTCCAAAGGCAACAAATATCGAAATATCTCTTACTTATGGTAATCCATCAGAAATATATTTAACTGAAATTAAATCCGAATTATCCATAACACAGAATGGTTCATACGATGTTTCTGATTACGATTGGGCGAATGTAAGCGTAAGCGGTGGCGGAGGCGGTGGAGCAAGCAATTTTGTTCAAGGGACATTTACAGGAACGACAGCTGGCGCGGCTATGAATGTAGCCATTCCATATAGCGGGTCTGGGTATCCGATAATGATTGAGATAGAGCCAACTGGTGGTTATGAAAAATCTGGATTGTCGAGCATTGTCCAAAGCCGTGTAATAATATATTATTTGCTATCCAAAACCGATGTAACAACTGCTCCAAATTATTCTGCGGGAAATGGTGATGAATATATGGCTGTAAATGTATACAAAAGCTCCACATCAGATCCTGAAAGTGTAGGAAGAGGCGGAAGTTACCCTACATCTTCTTTTTCAAATAGCTCTACTGATGCTTATGCTTCCAGTCAAGGTGGAGCCGTTTGTATACATTCAGCAACAGAGATATCAGTATTTATTGCAAGTACATCCTATGGTTTTAGAGCAAATACAGAATATACATATAGAATCCTATATTCATCGTAAGGAGGCGTTATGGCAGACACATTAGAAATATTCGGTGTTGAGTACACGAACGTTGCTGGCATAATTGCCAAAGACGATAATGGAAACGACTTGACCTATACGAGAGGCGGTGGTACACCGTCCTTACAGACGAAGAGCAGGACTTACGCACCGACAACATCACAGCAGACCGAGAGCGTAACAGCTGACAGCGGATATGACGGACTCGAAGTGGTCAATATTACAGTCAATGCGATGCCAAGCGGTACAGCTGGGACACCAACAGCCACAAAGGGAACTGTATCGAACCATTCTGTAAGCATAACTCCGAGTGTCACGAACTCGACAGGCTATATTACGGGTGGCACAAAGACAGGAACTGCGGTGTCTGTATCCGCATCAGAACTTGTCAGCGGAAGCCAGACTATCACTAGCAACGGGACGACTGATGTTACCAATCTCGCAAGTGTAACTGTAGATATCCCATTCGTGACATATTACACAGGCAGTTCAGACCCGTCCTCGTCACTTGGGTCTAACGGAGACATCTATCTGAAGGTGGTGAGCTAATGGCTACAAATACAGCTACCTCGTATCCTGTTTCATATACGACCAGCGGAACAATTAACGGGACAAAGTATAAAAACGCCATAGGAAAGGGTGCTGACACTTCTGCCGTATCGGGTAATGACTACTCAAACGGCGGTTCATCATCAACAGCTCATATCGACTACAAATTTGAGTTTGAGGAGATTCCAGAAAACGCAACGATAGACTCGGTAACATGTCAAGTCAAAGGGCATCTTGAGAACACTTCAAGGTCAACAGCCACTCTACAGATGTATCACGGCTCGACCGCAAAGGGTACGCAGACAAAATTCACATCGACTTCAGCTCAGACCATTACTGTATCGTGCGGTACATGGACAAGAGCTGAGATAGACGATATGTATCTGAGATTCACGATTGGATATTATGGTGGACTCGTTAATGGTGCTACAGTTACCGTCACTTATACGTGGAACGATGTTAAGCACACCATAACGACATCTGCAAGCGGTGTAGCGATAGAACCAGACGGAAGCACCGAAGTGGCAGAAGGCTCAGACTTTACTTTGAGGATTGAAGCCACAAGCGGAGTAACGGCTACAGACAACGGCGTTGATGTTACGAACCAGCTTGTTACAAAGCAAGACACAGCGGAAAGCTACACGATTGATAATCTTGGCGACTACGGCTTTGAACTTAACAGTAGCGGTTATTACGAGAGTACGAATAAGGGTGTAAGCAAGACTGCGGCCGTCTGTAAAGTCAACATCCATGTTCCGGTTAGTGCCACAGTCACATTTACATATATTAACTATTCCGAACAGGGTTATGACTTTGGTGTGTTTGGTAATGTAGATGTCCCATTAAGTCTTAATTACTATTCGGCTGGTTCGAGCGGAGCGTCAATTACAGACTCAAGTTATAAACTTGCTTGTAATACTTCTACACATAATAAATCTACGGCTCAGACTCTTGAGTATGCTTTGGAAGCTGGAGACCACGAAATTTATATTAAGTATTCGAAAGACGATGCAAGCGATGACCATAATGACACACTCCAATTTAAGCTAGCCATAACTCTTGAGGAACCATTTACACCAGGTTCGCATCTTGAATATCATCTTAGTAACATTACAGCTGCACATACGATAGTTGTTTCTACAGGAGGAGATACTTCTAAATTATATTTAAAACTCAGTGGCACGTGGACTGAGGTTTCGATGTATAAAAAAGTAAACGGCTCATGGGTTTCCATTGCAGATCCGTCGAGTGAATTAAGTACATTAGCTAACTATGTAAAGGGTAATTAAATGCATTACAAAAAGGTAGACGAATACAGATTTAGTGTGCCTGGAGAGTATAAGGCATACTTAGCTTTCAAAGATCGACTGAAAGAAATAGGTGTTAAATTTTACGAAGAATCCAGCGGAATGCACATATATATTCGTGTGCATACGCATGGAGACTTCGAAGTAGATGACAAGTGCGATGTTTTAGAACTTGTTAAAAACTGATAACTCTCCCACGCGCCGGGGGTTATATTTATAAGTTGGTTCAGGCGTAAAACTAGCACGGCGCGAAAAGGCCCCTAATAGCTTATAACTTAATATGGTAATTAATCACTCTTTCTGGAACACATATTAGGGGCCTTTATTTTTGGGTGCATTCTGGGTGCAGATAAGCGAAAAAAGTATTCATAATGTAGCCAAAAGTAGCAAAAGATAGATAAGCTTTCATTTCCCTTACACATATTGAAATTCCAGCGTTTCAGTTATTTCAACGTGTTTGTCATACTGATTCTCCTTGCTTCTTATATAGTTCATTCATTTTTGTTGGAATGACTAAACGCTGGAATTTTGGTATGTTTTAGAGGCTTTGGTGCAGATAAGGTGCAACTAAGCGAATTGATTCATGATTTTAGCTGCTTCCTTCTTCTGCTCTGAGAATACACTTTGATATATATCCATCGTTGTAGCGACGCTTTTATGACCAAGCATCTTTGAAACAGTTTGAATGTCGACCTTACCCTCTAATGCTCTGGTTGCCCAGCTATGACGAAGTGCGTGCATTCCTTTGTAGGGTATATTTAACTTGGTGCACGTTTTCATCCAATGGACCCTAAGGGTAGAGACGTTGTAGATATTACCGTTTCGATTAGGCAATACCAACTTTCCATCCGGCTTTTCTTCATATACCTTCAATCTTTTTAAAAACCCAACTGTGTTTTCAGATAGGTATATTCTTCTAACGCTCTGCCCGGTCTTTGGATGATTCTGGACGCTTATACCGCCATTTACTTTAATGGCAGTTTTGTTAATGTCGATATATCCTTTTTCAAGATTAACGTCGTCCCAAGTCAAGCATATAGCCTCTCCAACACGCACACCGGTGGTTATAAGAAAGTAATATACACGATCAATACCATTACTTCCTCGGCAGTAATCAACTATTTTCTTGTGTTCTTCTGCCGTATAAGCTTCTATGATTTTTGTACGATCGTTCCTCGGTACAAGCAATTTGTCAGCGGGATTTGTACGGATTATATTTTGCTGGACGGCATACTCGAATCCGTCCTTTAGACGTGTTTTGAATACTCTGTAAGTTCCATCGCTATATTCTTTTCCGCTAAACATTTCTGGAAGAGATTTCTTGAGCATGTCTGTTGTGACATCCTGCAATAATACATCTCCCAGAATCGGATACAAATGTGCATTCATAAGACGCAAGCCGCCATAGTATGTATTCGGTCGAACTTTTGGCCTAAAGCATTCTTCAAAGTATTTTTCGAACCAGTCTCTAACCGTGTACTCAGATGGTCTCAAGACAGGTTTGTTTCTGACTTGAGCTATCCAATCTAAAACATCTTTCTTCTTATCTGCTGTGTGAGACAATCTCACTCCGTCTACAGTTATTTGTCCTCTCCACTTGTTACCTCTCTTGTAGACGGACCCTGCACCAGATCCTTTAGTCCTTCCCATTTAATCACCTCCTTCGTGAAATCCACACACATTTTTATTTTTTTTGTTTTTTATGGGGTACAACGTTTTCCAACGTTTTAAACCTTGCCCGATCGTTTCTTAAGGTTTACCACATTGTATCGTTTTGATAAACATTATGCAATCTTGTCCGTTTGACCAAAGCGGTTTTTAGTTATATTTTACGATCCAAGGAAGGAGTATGCCTTATGAAGACAACGATAGAAATAATAGGAATGAATGAGATACTATTGCTATATGGCTTTTCCAGAAAGGAAGCGACAAGACTTCTTAATACAAGAGGTTGTCCGGTTCTGCCAAGAGAGTCAGGTCAGCCTTATAGGATAGTCAGAGATGAGTTTGAGCAATGGCTAAGGAGCAGAAGGAAATGAGTGAAGAGTTTTTAGAGGAGCTATACGAGCTTCTTAGTTTATATTTTGACATACCAGTTGCAACCGGTACGATACGCATAGGTGATAGCAGATTCGACTCGCGTGGAGGACTTGACCAAGTTATATTTCGGGAATTTCTCCGGGAGGAAATTTCGACGAAACTTTCGCAATTCTTACAGACTCCTTAATAGGAGGTGATATTTATGAATAACATGGAATACTTAAAGGATTTGTATCGTGTATTGGCAAACAGTCTTTATGATTACCGACATTTCATACAAGATTTTGAGGAATGGAAAGAAAAACTCATAGAAACACATGAGTATCTTACAGGACGAAAACCTAGGATTGAAGGCGATTACTGGATGGTGGACGACAATACCGGATATGATCTACGGTTAATGTATGAACAAGGAATAAATGCACCAACAAAACTCGACAAGGCTCAATAGAGCCTTTTCTTTTTGTCTCGCAAAACTCAAAGGCCTCTTTATAGGAAAGGAGGCTTAATTATGGAACGACTGGGATTAAGCGGCTATGGATATTTTGCAAATGTCGATGGTCGAAAGATGGAGTTTGTAAACGAGCACGAACTTGACGAATACGTAGAAGAGCCCTCGGAGGAATCTGAGAGCTCCTTTATATTTTCGCAAAAATCACAATTATTATAATAGAGAAGAAGCGGCAGTAATGAGTCCTGGGGGAAGGTCCCAGCACCTGAGATGGTGTCATATAAGAAATAAGACCCGGCCGATCCGGGGCAGGAAATGAACTGTACAAGACCACACTTCTCTTAACATCTTCTTTAAGATCGCGGTCATATATTTGACTGGGACCGGTTAACCATCACCGGGGACGAGAGATACTTATACATCTAATACTAGTGGTGTATAAGGCACCTTGCGATCAAACGTAATGAGTGTGCAGAACTTCATTACATCTTAAGGGAGTCCGAGGCAATACTAGTTACGCCGATTGTTTTATTTTTCGCAAAATTCACACTCCTTATAATAGCACATAAAAGAGAAAACATAAGGAGGAATGTTATGTTTACAGATATCAACAAACACGGAACAACTATTATAGACGGAGTAGAAGTTATAACCTACGGATTCACAACCGGATCCAAGAAAATGGTTAAGGGAGGAGCAGACATACTGCTCGCCACTAGCCTTGGAATTGGAGCAATTTGTGATGGAGTAGGACACATCCTCTATGACGGAATGATGGCATTACCGAAAGTAGGAGTATGTAGATAACACCAAATTACAACTTAATATGGCAAATGAAGGGAATCGATTGATTCCCTTTTTATTTTTTAACAACAACTTAATAAAAGAAAGGAGAACTAAGATGCTGGAAGATTTACTAGGGATGCTGGAGGATATTGCTATCGGGCCACAGAAGGAGCAATTGAAGGAGTCAATGATCGAGGGAATGGACCTGAATGCGAGATACCTTGTCGGAACGCGCAGACTTGGCGAGAAGCTCCATATTTTTGACTCGGTGACCTATGCCGACCTGCTTAACCAGTTGGCAGAAAAGCACTACAACGCCACGAGAGGTATGACTCCAAATGAGATACTGGCGTATATGAAGGACATCGGGGAGGTGAAGAAGTCATGACGAAGCGCGAGTTTGCTGAGCTTAATACTTTTGTGTTTGATGATGAAGATATTCAACAATTTGCAAAACATTTAGATTCACTTATATATGGTACCAAGAAGGGAGAAGAAATTATGAAAAAAGATTACCGCGATGTCATAGTAGTAAAGGACCGTACACCAACACCATCACCAGGCTATGAGTTTTTTTGTCCTGAAATTTACAAGATTGATTGTAAAATAAATGGCCGCACAGTCTGGATCAAAACAGACGAATGGGATGGCAATGTTGCCGGGATCATGCGAGCGATATACGACTGCTGTGGCTATATGGAGAACCATCTCTACCATAAAGTAAAAGCGAATGTCGAAATGATTAAGCGTGAACGCCAGCATAAGGTCACATTAACTCCACCTGTAGCTTCATGCGAAATTAAGAATGTTAGGTTTAATGAACCAGCTACAATAGTCTACTGGGAAGATGGAACGAAAACGGTCGTGGTCTGCCAGGAAGGCGATATTTACGACGAAGAAAAAGGTCTGGCGATGGCAATAGCCAAAAAGGCCCTCGGTAATAACTATGCTGCCGGTGGACGTTTCAAGAAAGCGTTCAAGAATGCTATAAGGAGGAAATAATGGCTAAATATGTGCAAGATGAAATCCAGCTTGTAAAACCCGGAGATGCTGTCTCCCTTAAACCTCGATATTTGAGAAAAGGGAGCATTGTACAAATAGTTCTTAATAAAGAGGACAAAGCCGTAACAACAGGTATGCTCGAATATAATGGGCAAAAGCGTCCGGTTGAGAAAATTCTAAGATTTAAAGGTGGAGCCGTTTATGGCTATGAGTTAGAGGGTGTCTGCTCGAAGTATGGTATATCCTATACTTTCTCGACGGACATGGTCAGATAGGAGGGTTGGTAATGATAATTAATATTCCTATAAACATCGACGAAGATCAGTTTAATAAACTCGTCGAAACGGACTACGAAAGAAAAATTGAGGACCGCATTTATAAAGACATCAAGAAGGCTTTAGAGGAGAGGTCCGGATATTACAGCAAAAGAATGACAGATGGAATACTCGCTCTGGTTGATAATCGAATTGACGATCTCTTGAAAGAACATAAAGATGCGATTATCGATAAAGCTGCAGACAAACTTGCTGAGAGATTGACCAGAACTAAGGCGGCAAAGGAGTTGATAAACAATATGGAAAGGAGATAGAAGATGAACAGTAATGATGTAAACAGCGTAATAAACAACCTATGCGATAAGCTAGGAACTACAGCAAGCAAACTTATTCCGGAGATGGCCGGTTATCAGATCGCTAAGCACTCGATCTGGCTGGTCATCTCTCTTATATTTATCGGAGTGGCAATAGGTCTGACTATCAGACTTCTTTGGATGAGAAAGAAAAACCGAGAGGCGCTTGCAATATATCCTAATCTGGTTAGAGATTTGGATGAAATATTTAGGAAAACCAAAGCGTATAATGAGCAATTCACTAACTTTACCAGAGCAGAATGGGCCGATGTTGTAAGCAAATCTAAATCGGCAATAGCTTGGATGGAATGGGACGAATCGACATGGGTGGCCATGACATTAACGGCCGTTTGGTCCGGTCTCATAGGCGCCATTATATTTGGAGTTGCTTTATACCATATTATAGGATGGGTCATTGCTCCTAACGCAAGTGCATTCATGTGGATCGTTGGACAGCTTGGAGGTGGGCAATGATTAGATATTTCTGTGATAAATGCGGAAAAGAATTACCGCTCTTTAATGATGAATTCACATCAGACATGTTTAAAGTTACAGTTGAACCTCCTGAAATTAGACGTTGGGCCGATAACGCAGAGACAGGGTCTTATATCCTTTGTTATGGATGCACGAGGAAGTTTAACAAATGGCTTTACGAACCACCCGATAGTAAGTATATTGCCATGAAACAAGAACAGGAAGACGAAGACATGAGGAGGTGATATTTATGTGCGATATGATTACTGTTAAATCCTCAAATAACATGGTTAGAGAAACTGACATCAAATGCCCTATCTGCGGGGCATTTATATTTTGTGACGAATCCATGATTCTTACAAGTAATCCTCCTCAACACAGATATTATTGTCCAGAGTGTGGCGAGTTTTCCCTTAACGGATTCTCTGATGTATATATTCAGGATTACATTAAAAAGAATTTTACTATGAGTGAGGATTCTACTGAGAAAAAGGAGGTGGACTACCATGCCAAGCAAGACTACGGAAAAGCAAAGCTGTCTTTGGTACCTAGACGAATCATCTGGGACGTGGCAGCCATTAGGGAATATGGAAACAATAAGTACCCTGACGGAGGACCCGATAATTGGAGAGGAGTCGAACCAGAACGATATCGCGATGCGGCTTACAGACACTTTCTCATGTACCTTGACGATCCAAAAGGGGTTGACTCTGAGTCAGGTTTACCACATCTTTGGCATCTGGCCTGCAATATCGCTTTTCTTTGTGAGATGGAGGACGTATATCTCCTCCGTTCTGAACAGTAAATTTGGAAAGAAGGAACAAGATGACTAGACACATGATAGTTGAGATCGTCCTGCTTATATTTTGCACAATGACTGTGATAGCAGCTTATGCATGCTGTGTGGTCGCCGGGGAATGTAGCAGGATGGAAGAGAAAGCGGCGACCGCAAAATCCACACCTCCTATGATAGGAAAAGGAGGAAACAACGATGGATATTTTAACGATACTTTGTAATACAATCGTAATACTATTTGAAACTCTGGCCATGATGGCCGTAGTAATAGGAATCTACGGACTCACTGGCGGAGAGATAAACACGAAGTTTATCAAAGATATTTACAGAATTCTATTCGAATTCCCAATCGATGAAGACGACGCTTACGACGTGTAGGCGTCGTTTTATTTTTTACCACAACTTAATACGAAAGGAGAAAAACCAATGACAAGCACAGAAAGAACTGCAAGAAGAGATGCCGAGGAATACATGAAAGCGAATATGTATTATGGCAAGGGAGCCGGCAACAGGAGGAAAGCTATCAAGAACAAGGTGATGGCTAAGAAGACTGATCCTGAATACGCCAAGGCATTCGACATCGCATATTCTAAACTTGATCCTGCAAAGTACGCATCCGGCGTAACCAAGGAGAGAAGGATCAATGACGGAAAGGATATTCTGAAGCAGTCCATCAAGGACGGAATGAACATAGCTACCGGCAACCCGAACAGAGCTTCGACCGGTAGCCGTTTTATATATGGAATACTTAAGAAACTTGTTGAGAACTATGAGAAATAAGGAGGAAACCAAAATGATGACAAGAGGCGCAATGTACAAAGAAAGAAGAGACTATATCGATACAATGGCACAGCTGCTTTCAGCTTTCGAGAACTTCGGAGAACTGAAGTATACGAGAACAGCAAAAACAGATGGGGAGTATCTGAGACTTACGGATATTCTCGGAAATTCCTGCTTCCTCGACATAACGAGCATGCCGCTCAAAGAGGTTTACAGAGATGTATCCAATATTGTTATAAACGCCAAGGCACCGAAGAGCATGATCACGAACAGGAATACTCTGATGACTATCGCAAGATATTTTATGTAAGGAGGATGCCATGGAGCTTGTAACGTTTAGCATCGGCAGACGCGGCAAAATCGTGCTGCCGGACGATGCCTCGGACAAAGATATTTACGACGCTATGTACCTTGACGCCACCGTGCCTCAGGGTAATAGCGGTCACGTTCCAAAGAAGGAGAATGACGATGACTAAAGAAGTATATTTTGATCAATATTGCAGCAAGTGTCTGTTCGAGAAGAAACCGGAAGACGAAGATCCTTGCAACGAGTGTCTGTACAATCCAGGCAACGAAGACTCTCATAAACCGGTAAACTTCAAAGAGAGACCTAAGAGAAAAAGGAGAACCAATGCGTAGATATTTCGAAATCAGGAGTCTCGACGATGCTGACATCGGATACGTCTACGAAAGGGAAACAAACCACTCATTCCGAATGCTCAAACTTGAGATGGTGGAAAGATATCGTGAGGGCTATCTGCGAAGAAGAACAGATGGCCCTTATTTTTTACGTAGATGTATGAATCACGACTTCATAGAGGCCAATAGCCACTTCCGAGTTTGTTAATCGCAAAATTCACACCTCCCATAATAGGATGAAAACAATTCTGGAATCAAAAGGAGGACAACTAATTATGTTTAGCACGATGACAAAAACCTATAAAATCGGAAAGATTGTTGAAGAGGTAATAGACAAAGTCAACAAGAGTAACGATTTTGATGTGGAACTCAATGTTATTGACGACAGAACAGTAACGGTAACAATCAAGAAACTCGGAATTGAGGAGAAACCAATGAATCACGTAATAGTGAGAAGATAAATATTTGGGCCTATCATGATTGATAGGTCCTTTTATTTTTGCATAAGGAGGAAACCAATGAAAGTCAACAAAGGAACTATATTTGCAATACTTGGTGTGATAGGAACCGGCGTTACAGCTGGGCTTACAGCAAGGTCTGTGCTTAAAGCTGAGCGAGTCCTTGTAGAGAAATATGAGGCTAATATATATTACGAACCGACTAACGGTAAACGCGTTACACACGATACGTACGGCAATGAATTTACAAAGAAGGAAATCGCCAAGATGACTTGGAAATGCTATATTTTGCCAACCGTAAGTTTTGTGGTAACAGCCGCATTCATACTCGGCTCTGATATTTCAAACCGTAAGAAGTATGGTGCTCTCATGGCTGCTTATATGACACTTAACCAGTTCCATCGCAATTACGAGGAGCAGGTCAAGGAGATATACGGCGAAGAAGCACATCAGAACATCGTTAATGCCATTATGGCGCAGAAGGCCGAAGATGTTGAGATATATTCTTGCGGGCTTCTTAGCAATAACAGTCTATCATTCGACTGCGACGATACCGAGGAACACGTATTCTACCTTCCTTGCTCAGATGTATTTTTCAAATCGACATTCCGAAGGGTGCTCGATGCGGAATACAATCTGAATCGTAACTATGTGTTAAGAGGTTTTACAACCTTATCTGAATTCCACGAGTTCCTCGGTATTGAGCCGCCTCTTCCAATGCATCAAAGACAGTATGGCTGGGGATGCGTAGAGCTCGACGGCATTTACTGGATCGACTTCGATAATACGCACAAAGCCACAAACCTGCCTATACCAGAATGGGTCGACCCTAAACAAGAAGTATATTTGATTGAGATGGACTTCTATCCCGATTACCTTGAGGAGGAATACGAATAATGGCTGATTATATTTGGATACTGTATCTTGTCATAGGCTTCGTAGCGGGTCTCATTGCCACCAACGTCATCTGGTACTCTAACGTCTGGGGTATTCTCCATGTTAAAGAAGATGACGAGGCATGGCATTACATGATAGAACTCACAGGGCCATTTGAGGAGGTCGTCAAGAACAAATACATCGTCCTTCGGACATCGCATAAATGACAATTCCTATTATAGGATATTACTCATTTATGAAAGGAGAAAAATCATGACTTATAAAGAAGCACTTGAGGCGAGACTCACGGAAGGATACGAGGCACTAGCCGAACTGGAACTGGGAACCGATGAATACAAGAAGGCAGCAGAGTCGCTGAAATCTCTTCAGGAAGCGCTTAACGGCATCAACAAGTCTGAGAATGCAATCTATGCAGTGGATGCGAGAACGGCTCAGAACAAAATGATGGCTGATAACGATTTGAAGATCAGAATGGCGGAACTCGCAAGCAGAATGGTATTCAAAGGATTCTGGAACCATAGGTATATGCTCTTCGAGAAAGACGGAGTAATCAAGACTCTTGGAGCGAGAAACAGCATGAATGACACCAACAGATGGTGATATTCTGTAAAGG